>Ga0129333_10006665_pt1 | contig 10921 bp, 11 predicted proteins | sample CPB6_08_DNA_FD_94474 | JGI IMG/M metagenome (GOLD analysis project Ga0129333, IMG submission 94474) | Freshwater to marine salinity gradient microbial communities from Chesapeake Bay, USA - CPBay_Sum_0.6_0.8_DNA | ecosystem: Environmental > Aquatic > Marine > Coastal | place: USA: Chesapeake...
CAGCTTGGCTTCCCAGGCTTCAGAGATCTCCTTGCGAGTTTCCTCGGTGATCAGATTGCTGTCAAGCAATGGTTTCAGTTGCTCAAACATGCTTGGTTCTCCTTAGATTTTGAGATCCTGGATGAGGCGTTTGACTTCCCCAGCTAGATATCTCTGTACCTTGTTGTCCATGCCAGCTTCGCGAGCGATTTCTAAAACCCGATGACCATTTCGCATGTTCATCAGGCCCTCATACACCGCAGTGGGGTAAGCATTGGGTGCGCTGGGCTGGGCAACCACATCAATAGTGACGATTTCAAAGTCACTAACATGTCCTGTACGGTCATCAACGTTGCCGCTGCCGCGGCTGCTGACTCCCAGTTTCACTCCTGATTGCAGCAGAGTCTTGATCAGTTCGCCCATGGGAGTGGGCAGGATCTTGAGCTTGCCGCAGCCGGCATGCCCATCCATCCACATGCCTTCCACTGAGTGGCACACACGATCCAGGTTGATCTTGAGATCATCGGGGTGATCAACTTCGCCCAGAACAGAATTGCCATTGCGTATCTGCTCGTTGATGGTCTCTACTGCCTTCATGATCTCATGGCGGGGATAGATGCGTTCGTTGGCGTTACGCTTGTCGCCTTCGATGCAGATGCCTTTGAGATAGAGATTCTTACCTTTACCGCTCACATCATCTTCGCTGATCACTTCGATGCGAGCTTGATTAAAGGTAAGATTTTCTCTGAGATACCGGGTGGTCATTGCCGATTAGCCTTTGGGGAAAGGTGTACGGGTGTTGACGCCACTGGCCTGGCTGGTCACGGGCTTGGGAGCGGCCTTTTGAGCTTTCATCTCTGCACCAGCTTTGTTCTGGAAATCAGTGATGATGTCTTTGGCGTCCGGGGCCTTGCGACCTTTTTCGTCGGTGCTGTCGGTCTTGACTGGCGAGCCTTCCATGCCCTTGGCACCTGAGTTGGCTGCCACAGTGCTTTTCTTGTTGACCGAACCTTCTTCCGAAGTGGTGGGTTTGGGAGCGGCCTTGAGGCTCACGGCTTCGGCCATGGGCATCATTTCATCGGTATCGTCCATTTCAATGGCATCGCCACCTTCGTCGGCGGCCATGTCATCACCGTTGCTCATGTCATCGCCACCCATCAGCTGTTCAAACTCGGCCATGAGTTCGTCCAGCTTGTCTTCCAGGTTCATGATGTCATCTTTGGTAGCAGGCTCATCGCTGCTTTCGGTGTCCATCTCGGCGTCAACTTCAACATCTTCCATGTCGTCGTCTTGGGCTTCCATGTTGATGTCGCTTTCTTCTTCCATCTCGACTTCGTCGATCAGGTCGTCAGCAGCATCACCGCCCATGGCGCCTTCTTCTACTTCTTCCTCGGCAGCTTCATCCAGTTCTTCTTCAGCTGCTTCATCCAGTTCTTCAGCTGCTTCGTCCAGCTCTTCTTCTTTGGCTTCTTCGGCCATGAGATCTTCATAGATCTGGCGGCTCTTTTCCACTACGATGTCGTGGAACAGCTCGCGGGCTTTCTGTTCTTCATCATTGATCACGTATTCGATCAACTGTTCAAATCGGTTCATGGGGCTACTCCTTGTAAGGTAAAGTGTAGTGTTATTTACAAACGACCCCAAAAACGCCGTGTTTATAGGGTCAAAAAGGAGTATTTTGGCGGCTAGATCGCGCCAGGTGCGGCAGGTGCGGGTGCATATTGCCTACGGATCTGTTCCAATTTGCCTTTGTATTCCACTGCTCGCACATCATTCATGCGACGCAGTTTGTTGAGTTGCCGCAGAGTGAGGCGAGTCTTGCGCAGATCTTTAGTGGTGATCTGGCTGTTGTCTTGGCTGAGATCTTGGTAGGCTGAGGGTTCGGTGTCCCAAAATTCACGCAGTATCATGGCTGTATTTATACGGCTGGGGGTGTAGGTGCGGGCGGTGTGCCTGCGGCTGGTAACACACCTCCAGGACCGCCTGCTCCTGCCGCGCCTGGTTCTCCTGCAGTTTCCCCACCCACTGGTTCCATACCAGCCACTTCTTGACCCATGGTGATGTCACTTTCAAGACCGCCGGGTGTGATACCGATGCTGCGCAGATCCTGCCCCGATGTGGTAGTTTCTGGTTGAGCACGCTCTTCTTCCCAGAGTTGTTCGTTTTCTTTGATTTCATCTTCGGTGAGACCCAGATATCGCTGCATCATGAATCTCTTGCTCATGTAGGGCAGTTGTTCCATCTGCATGAAAGCAGTGATACGTGCTGTGTCCAGTTCAGTTTGTCGGTAGCTGGCGAAGTTCTGCGGCGCGCAAAATTTCAGATCAAACAGGCTGCTGTCAATGTTGAAACCGCGCCACTTCAGGAACATCTTGAACTCGTCGTCCAGTTTCTGCGCGATGTGGGCCTGCAGGCGTTCGCAGTACTGATTGAAACGGTACTCCTGTATCAGGGCCGTGCCCACTTTGCCATCTGTGAGAGCACGGTCAGAATCGTCAGGGCCGGTAGGCAAGTAACTGCTGGGCACACGTAGTCCACGAGCCATCTTGTTGTTGAAGTATTTGAGATCGTCGATCTCGCCTAGATTTTGCCCGCCCTGCAGCGTGGTCACATCCGATCCACGACCACCTTCACCCACTGGGAAGAAGTAGTCTTCGTTGATGCTCAGGGGATTGTAACTGGCATCCATCATGTTGGCGCCGCCGCCGGTCACTGTGGGGATTCGGCGCTGGTGCATCTCGTTTTTTACTCGCTCCACAAACTGCATGGCCAGGTGGCTGGGCATGTTGCCCACGTCAATCTTGAAGATCCTGCGTTCAGGAGCACGGCTCACACGATAGATCAGGATTGAGTCTTCCAGCAGTTCTTTTTGCTTGAATACCTTGTAGATCTGTTCCAGCACCGAACGTCCAAACGGCCAGAACACATCCAGGCCTTCGTTCAAGCTCACATGCACCACGTGCTTGGCATCAATGCAGGTCTCGTTCATGGCCGTCATGAATCTGCTGTTGCCCACGCCGCCACCCACGCCGCCATTGGGCATGGTGTAGTTGGCGGATCCTGCGATGGTACCGGTCACAGGATTGGTCATGTAGTCCGTGGTGGTCTTCTGGGCGATCGAGAGGCTTTCAAAGTTGGGGTTGATATCTCGGATCACGTACTGCTCAGGACGTTTGCCTTCTGACTCGTTCACGATGATACGCATGACCTTGCTCATGTCCACCCACAGCATCTCAAAGGTTTCAGGATCGCGCACAAACACCTGATCACCGTACTTGATACAGTTGCGGAACAGTTTGAAGATGCGCTCGTCCAGGCGATTCATCTTGACCCACTGCTGTAGCTGTTTGCGTATGATGTTGACTTCGTTGTCGGTGGGAGTGTCTTTGTAGTTCACTTCAAAAGGCGTGCCGTTGTCTTCGTTGCGCTGGGTACTGAATTCTGCTATGATGTCCAGACAGGCATTGATCTCTGAATCCATGTCCATGTTTTCGTATTGGTTGTATCGCTCAATACGATTGGGATGACCCGAGTACACTTCGGGCAAGCGGCTGGCATAGTTGCGAAACACGAAATCTGCGGGCATGCCCCCGGTTCCGCCTGCATCGTTGCGGGGATAGCCCGGAAGTCCAAATTGGTTTTTGCCCGAAATTGGGCTCATCACACCTGATGTGTCTGCTACCTTGAAATATTTGCGCCAGCCGCGTTTGTCTTGTGCCATGGTCGGGTATTTACCGTTAGTTCATTGCTACACTAGCCATCTTGGAACTGGCGTCAGCGGTGGCGTCGTTGCTGCGACGTATTTCTTGTAGAACTTCCAAGCTCAAAGCCTGTGATGCCAACAGATCGCGCATGATGGATTCCAGGCTGACCAAAGTCTGTCCAATGGTACTGTCTGCTGTGATCTTGACCGGCACTGACTCGTTCTTGAGCGGTATTACCGCTTCTGTGCCGTGCATCTCAAGATTGGGTTTGTACCCAGATTCTGGTCCTGACAACACAGCACCATCCTGAGCTTTTATCGTAAAATGTACAGGATCTTTAGGAACCGTTTGAAACAACCCTTGTGCATTCATAGCAGCCACGGCAACAGGATCTGTGTTCTGGATGTCAATCGCTAAACCTCGTTCGTGTCTGCTTGATCCCGGAGGTGCAACAGGCATACCTTGTTTACCCCCTTGAATCCATTGATCATACAATCTCTGTTGATCAGCGGAGTCCCGACGTGCGCTGTTGATTTGCATTTTGGTGCCAGTTTGTTCAAAATATATTTTTGCTGCCTGTATCACACGCTGTCTGATGCTTTCGTCAAGACTCTCAAAATTAGCACGGCTACCGCTACGACTGGTAAAGGCAAGAAATTTTGAGTAATCTTCTTGTGCTGCTTCTGCAGCTTGTGCTGCCGCAGGTGCAGGTGCTGGTGCTGCCGCAGGGGCTGCCGCAGGCGCGGCTGGCACTACCGGAACCTTTTTTGGTGCTGCGCGACCTGTTACAGCAGCTGGTTCAGGTGCTGCCGCAGGTGCAGGTGCTGCCGCAGGTGCAGGTGCTGCCGCAGGTGCAGGTGCTGCTGCGGCTGCACGAGCTTCCTCGCGTTTTTTCAGTGCCCTTTGTCGCTTCTCGTTTTCTCTGGCCGCGATAGCCGTGGCCCCGGTTTGGGCAGCTTGAGCTGCGGCAGCATCTGCGGCGGCCTTGACTTCGGGTGTGGCACCAGGCTGGGCAGCTTTGGCCGCTAGATCAGCGGCTTTGGCCGTAGCTGTTTCTGCTTGCTTCTTAGCCTCGCCTGCAGGAATCACAGGTTTAGTTTCCGCAGGCTTTTTACCAAACCAACTGAGAAGGTTAGTGAGAGCCGTGGTGATCTTGCCGATCACATCCAGCAGGCCACCCGTTGCTGCCTGCACAGGACCATAGGATTTTCTCAGCAGATCCTGGGCCTTGATGTTTTCGTCGATCATCTTGTCCATGGTGGATGCATAGTTTTTGGTAGCAGCATCCATATCACCTTGTTTTTGTTTGTCTAGTTCTTTGAGAACTTCTTCTCGACTCTTGGTGAAATCCATGTCCTTGCGCTGCATAGCCAGGTTCATAGTAGACGTGCCCAAGAAGCTGCGGTCCAAGGCCTTGACACTGCCTAAGGCAGTACCCATAGTGGAATCAAACTCGTTGAGTCGTTTGTTCACTATGTTGAGAAACTCCGTGTCGGACATCTGTTTGTTCACTACCTTCTGCTGTAGTTCGTAGATGTCTGGTCCCAGAGTCATGGCCAATTTCTGTGCAAATTCTCCCTGTAGGTTACCAGTGGCAAATTCACCTAGTCCTTTGGCCACTTCATCACCAAAGGCCGCGCCTGATACCTTACGCAGATTTACCAGTGCTTCAGCTTGTTCAGTCATACCAGCACGTTGTAGACGCCGTACTTCGGAAGCAAACTGCTCTTCGCGCATGGCTTCTTCCATCTTGCGTTCTTGTTCTTTTCGCGATTCACCTGTGAGCTTGGTCAGGATGTCTGTTTCGTAGATGTAGCCCTTGGCCGCTTGTGCCATTTCATCTACGGATTTTTTCTGCGTAGAGCCAGTGATGGTACTCATTCGTACAAAGGCTCCCATGGCCTGAGTGACTTCTTCAGGTCCCATGCCCATGCGCATAAATTCTTCCCGACTGGATCGTAGTGCAGTGCCCATCTCACCCAGTTGCTTGCGGCCTTGAATTAGATTGCCACCAAACGATGACAAGGCGCCTGCATTTTCGGCCACGGTGTTTACGAACACATCCAGCTTGCTCACATCCAAGCCCAGTTTGGCCGCATCTCGCGCCACACCCAGCATGCCATCTGAAGCGGCAGCGCCGGCCTGCTGCATGCTCTTGTAGGCCCGGTACTCCTTGTCCATCTGCTCATTGGCCGCTTTGGCCAGGCCAGTGAACAGTTCCACCACTTTCATGACTATGCCACCCAGGACACCCAGGGGACCGCCTATGGCAAACAGGGCCTTGCTGGCACCACCGGCTGCACTGCCCAGTCCGTCGATGGCACCATTCATGGCAGACATGCCTTGCGCCCCGTCCAGGAAGGCCTTGGTAGCACTGCCTGCCGCTGCGCCCAGGCCGCCCAAGGCCTGGGTTACGCCGGCCACGGCCTTGGTAGCACGAGCATACTGTTCGTCTCCTATGCGCATGCGATCTGCTGTTTCTTGAGACACGGCGCCCAGCCGGCTCATTTCTTCCGCGGCTCTGGTTACAGCGTCTATCTGTTGTTGCAGTTCAGGATTTTGATCGGCCATGATTTTACCAATAAGTAGACGTATATTTATAGGTGCTCTATGACCCAATCTGCTAACCCTTTGCAAAACTGGTTCCGCCGTCCCGTGATCTACATTCGCTTGCCCAGCCAGGGGCAATACTGGCCCGATGGCGCACTAAACATGCCGCAAAACGGTGAACTGCCAGTGTTGCCCATGACTGCGCTGGACGAAATTACCTATCGCACTCCAGACGCCCTCTACAACGGGCAGGCTGTGGTAGACGTGATCCAGAGCTGCATCCCCAGCATCGTGAATGCCTGGAAAACACCCAGCATTGACATGAACAGCATCTTGATAAGCATGCGCATCGCCAGTTACGGTCATGACATGGAGATAAACAGCACCTGTCCCAAGTGTTCTGAATCATCAGACTACGGCATAGATCTGCGCACAGTGTTGGACATGGTTGGACGGCCCGACTATGGACAGAGTGTGCAGCAGGATGAGTTGGAGTTTTTCTTCCAGCCCATGACTTTTGAAGACCAAAACTATGTGAACACACAGCAGTTTGAGACCCAAAAGGCCATACAGTTGATCACGGACAGCACCGACTCAGAAGATGCCAAGCTCAAGAAGATGGGCGACATCATGAAACGGGTGACCGCGGCCACTGCCGAAGCTCTGGCCCGCAACATAGCTGGCATACGGTCACCAGCTGGCTTTGTGGATCAAAAAGTCTTTATCACGGATTTTCTGGCCAACTGTGATCGAACGCTGTTCACACGCATACGCGACCATGTGATCAAGTTACGTACCGAATCTGACCCACGTCCAGTGACTATCACCTGCGGATCCTGCCAGAATCAATACGAACAGGCCATCAGTTTCGACATGTCAAATTTTTTCGCTACCGCCTCCTGAGACTGGATTCTCAGGGTATCGAGAAGTATCTTGAACAGCTGGATCAGGAGGCAAATCGAATCAGGACCAACTGCTTGAGATTGAGTTGGTACATGCGCGGCGGCGCTGACTATGCTACCGTGCTAATGATGAGTGCATCTGAGCGCGAAATGATCAGCCAGCTGGCCAAAGACAATGTTGAAACTACCAACAAAACTCGACTACCTTGGTTCTAGACTAGACCGTGATTCCTTGTTGTTTGATCATTAGCTCAAAATAATCAGCGCAGAACACATGACTGCGAGCACCTTCGTGCATGAGGTCCCTTGCAGGCGGGAAAATCTGTCCGTCTGATTTGAACTTCATCAGTCCAGTACATAGATCAGTGGATACCAATGGTACTCTGTGTTTGTCACAGATCTGAGCCAAAACAAGCCGATTTTTCCACAGATTGATCTGTGAATTCGCATCATCACTATACCATATTTTGGGCAAAACTTCGTAGGGACTGTTTACAAAATTAGGCGCAAATACCCTGGGACTATAGTCGGAGGGCACTTTGACTTCAAATCTATCGCTAGGTGGTTCAAGCATGCAGACCAGGCGAGCATCAAGTTGTGGCAACCAGTGATAGAGTAATCTCGCGCAAGTGTCCATGCTGCCGCCAGCGACTCCTAGGTTTACCAAACTCAGATTCAACCGCCGAGCTAGTTGTGTGCACCATATATCTTCTTCACGTAGACCCACACCCGAAGTGAAACTGCATCCTAATGCTACCACACAAGGAGTTTGATCAAATTCATCGCAACGAAAACCAAACTTGTTGAAGCGATAGCGAATAGACAGATGATGACCATAACCAGCATCTTCAAGACGCTTCCGGCATTCCGGATCGCGCATGTTGGCTTGCCAGCGGGCTTCGGAATCCGAACTGTTCCAATAACACAAGTGTTTTCCGCCCAATGAAGTATGGATCTGATGAGGAATTTGCATTTGAAATATTTAGTGGAGACTCGCACTGCGAGTCTGTTGATTTCGCTGCGCTCATCAACTTGATCCTAGCGCGAAGCGCGAAGCTAGTATCATCTAGACCAAGCGGTCACACTTAGCCCGCAACAGGGGCTAAAAGAGTGAGCATCATCTGAGCCTCACAGTCACACAGCGTTAGAGCATTGCAGAGGCGGTCAGCCGGTACCTCGAGCTCTGTCTTTCCTGACGGCGGGTCTATGCACCTACGCTGTCATGCGCATAGCCGTGGGGTTTTTCTCCCCTCGTTTGGCCTAGAGAATTCTGTTCAAACAACCAAGCCGCAGGCACACTTGCGACCGTCGTCCTGTGAAGGATAGTGGTTGAGCGCTCCTGCGGCGGAGTCCTTGGTCCCGGTGATCACATGGATCCCGTTGTCTTCAGTGCACGAAATTGGCCTGCACTAGCCTTAACCGCTGAGTTTGCCTCGGATATGACTACCGTGTACTCGAACCTGTATGTGTCCGTTGTACCAGTCGTCGCTCTCTAACACTTGCCTGGTGAATTGTTCACGCGCTTCGATATAGCTGCATTGGGCTCGGCTTTGACAAAAGTATAGGATTTCTCTGGAGAAGTTTTCTTTGCCTAGTGATTCGATGTCCCTGAGCAGTTCCGGACTGGAGCCGTAGTAATCTCTCCAGTCTGATTCCACTTGGGTGCGTATCTTGCGTTTGCGTCGGTTGCCGTTTTTGAACTTGACTACACGCTGCTTGGTCCTGCGAAATTTTGCCAATTTTTTGCCGATGTATTTGCGCTGTGATTGTAGATTGGTTATGATATAGACGAAGCCTGCACAGTCTTCGGGTAGCTGCTCCACTGGGTTGCCTCGGTATGTCCATGTCATGCATACTGTTTATCATAATTACCACTCTGTGGCATAGTTTCCCCGGACAAGAGTCGCGGAACATTTGGTCCTACATTCCTGCCAGGGAAAAGTTCTAAATTCCTGGTCCCAAAAAGGATCACTCAGCACCTGTTGTAGAATTCTTTGCTTGAGATCAAACCGCTGGGCCAGGCGCTGCCAATCTGAATTGTGGGAGTAACGATTTGCTACCCAACAGCAGGGAAACAATCTCCCACGGGAATCTATGTAGAGACCCTTGTTACCAATTTCGCACAGCGGTTTGACTCCGTTATTCTGCTGCACGCTCTCCAAGAGACGTAGATTCACCACCGGCACCGAACGAGTGACTGGTCGTAATGCCTGCTGGGTACGTTCAAAACGATGAGTGCCGCTCACGAACTCACGATCTGGTTCCAGTTCATCGCTGGCTCCATAGGTGTCATAGATGCTGCCAAATTTGGTACTGCGAGTCAATTGAAATGTGTGCATGCCTAGATCTTGGGACATCTGCTGCATAAGGTCAAGGTGTGCTTGATTGAATCTAAATGCGATAGCAGCCCAGACCAGTTCACAGTTGGATACCGACCTCAGAGATTGGATTCCAGACATGATGCTGCGCCAGTCGCTGTTGACCCTGTATAGATTGTTGCTGTCTTGGTCCCAACCGTCAATACTGAAGTGTACCTGGTCTCTGCTGTCCAGCAGTTGTCCTAGTTCAACCCACCAATGATCTTTTTTATAGGAGCCGTTGGTCACTATCACTATCTGTACCGGTTTAATTGATTTGATGTATCGTATGACCGGAATCAAATCATGGGCATAGATGGGATCACCGTCATCACCGCAGAAGGTAATCTTTTCCAGGTGATCCAGAACAAAACTTCGATCAAAGTTGCGTTCAAAAAATGCCAGATCCAGTTCAGTATTTACAAGAGTATCAGGAACTTCCTGCCGAGCGCACCGCGGACACTTCAGGGTGCACTTACTGGATATCTCAATATGAAAGTGCCAGGTGGCTAACACAACGACACCTCGCGTTGCCAGTGACTGGTAAATTTTTCCAACGTCTTGTAGTAGAACTTCAGATCGTTGCCATAAAACTTATAGAATCGGAGACGTTGCGCTTGGTCCATGGAAAATCGATGCTTGATTTGTTCGTAAACACTAAGTTGCAGGCTACTCGACCGATGCAAACGTTGTTCAGACAATTGCAAGGGTATTCCATGGTTAGCACAGTATGTTGATAGATACCGACCGGCTTCGACGGATCCCAATGCATCTAACGGAATCCAGTCTGTGATTGGCAACACGTGGCCTAATAAATGATCATATGGACAAACATGAGTATCACCCACAACAATATTGCTTATCATGCGAAACCAGTAGTCTGATTGCAACGCTGCTTCGATCGCCGTCCAGTTTACGTCAAAATGCATCCCAATCGGTATATTGGGTTTTGGTGTTTCATGATCACTGTGACTGTGTACCATCATCTGTGTCAGACCTTTGAGATATCGCATCATGGGGTGCATTATCATGCCTATCAGTTTGACCGAGTCAAGATTGATATCTCTAATATCTGCTGCGTGCCAGCCCTGGTTCAGTAACTGAGAGATATAAAATGTAGATGCACATTTGGGAATTGGTACAAAAACAACATGATCTCGTACGCAGACTTTGAAGTTGAGTGGTGGGTTAGACAGCTGAGTCATGGTCGAGCACAGGCCATGAAGGTTACGACATTCATCAACTATGCTGGGTGACAAAGTCAAAAACTCCTGGTAGGAAGATATAGCAGGCCACGATGGATCTTTGACATCGTTATAGAACTGCAGAAACGCATGATCAAACAGGCAAATATCGTTGGTTTGGGTATTGACGTTTGACATAATCATCCCATATCAACATCGGTATTGTAGCTGGTAAATCCGCCTTC
>Ga0129333_10006667_pt1 | contig 10921 bp, 10 predicted proteins | sample CPB6_08_DNA_FD_94474 | JGI IMG/M metagenome (GOLD analysis project Ga0129333, IMG submission 94474) | Freshwater to marine salinity gradient microbial communities from Chesapeake Bay, USA - CPBay_Sum_0.6_0.8_DNA | ecosystem: Environmental > Aquatic > Marine > Coastal | place: USA: Chesapeake...
ATTCTCCATTCTCCATTCTCCATTCTCCATTCTCCATTCTCCATTCTCCATTCTCCATTCTCCATTCTCCATTCTCCATTCTCCATTCTCCATTCTCCATTCTCCATTCTCCATTCTCCATTATGAATAACTACAAATCAGGAGATCCAGCCATGAACCGATCGACTCTTATTGCTTCCCATAACTATCAGGATGATGGTTTTTCCTGTTCGGAATCCGAAATGCCAGTGCTTGCGGTCGAGGGCTTGACGGTTCATCACGGTAAGCAGGTGGCGATACAAAATGTTTCGTTTACGTTACGGGCTGGGACGGATACTGCTGTGGTGGGGCCGAATGGGGCGGGCAAAAGTACGCTAATTCAGGCTCTCTTAGGGATTTTGCCCCATCAGGCAGGAGAGGTTTGGGTTATGGGACACCACATGAGCCCTACGGGAAAATTGCCCAGTACGGTGCGTCAGCAGATTGCCTATTTACCCCAAAGTTTTCTCTTCGATCGTCGTATCCCCATGACCGTGGAGGAATGGGTGGGGTTAGGCTGGGAGTCCCTAGGGCTTCAATGGCCCTGGAGCAGAAGAAGCGATCGACAAGAGGCGATTCGTACCGCTCTCCAAACCGTGGATGCTTGGTCTTTGCGCCATAAATCCCTTAGTAGTCTTTCCGGGGGACAAACGAAGCGTGTTCTTTTGGCCTATTGCCTCGTGCGTCCTCGGCAGTTTTTAGTGCTAGATGAGGCTCCGGCGGGGCTGGATTTGCGGAGTGAATGGGATTTTTATCAACTTTTAAACCAACTGAAACAGGAGCAAGGCTGGGCTATTTTGCAGGTGTCCCATAATCTGGAAATGGTGCAACGCAATTGTGATCACGTTATTTGTCTCAACCAGATGATTCGCTGCCAAGGGAGTCCAGCCCATACCCTCACGGATGAAAATCTCTCGTTAACCTATGGGGTTGGCTTTGTGCGCTATCACCACTCCTGTCGCTGAGTCCTTAGCTCCCCTGCGTTTGGGGGCGGAGGGGAATCACTTTCGTCGTAAATTTCTCCCACAATTTCCTCAAGCAAATCTTCTAAGGTTACCAGTCCAACCGTCCCGCCATATTCATCCACCACGATCGCTAAATGGAGGCGTTGATGCAACATTTCCTTCAGCAGAGGAACGATCGCTTTAGTTTCAGGAACAAAGGTAGGATAGTCCATAATTTCAGTGACTAAGACCGTCTTTTGATCGGGATCTTGTAACTTTTGGAGGACTTGTTTGAGATGCAGAATACCAATAATCTGATCCTTAGAATCTCCCTGCACCGGTAGACGGGAATAGCCACTCTCTAAACACTGGGATAAGGCTTGCTCTAGGGTACTTTCCTGAGAGAGGGTTTCCATTTCAATGCGAGGTTTCAGCACATTACGGGCAGTGGTTTGATTCAGCTTTAAGGTTCGGTGTAACAAATCTTTTTGGGTTAAGTTTATTTTCCCTTTGCCCCCCAAAATATCCACCATCAACTGTAAATCCTTAATCGAGTCTTCCTCATCCACCCCTGGACTATGAAAGAGACGAACCGCTTTTTGAGTAATGCCCTCTAACAGAGGAATAATCCCAATGGTTGACAGAAAACACATTAAGCCATAGACAGGACGCACCACAGCCTTAAAAATAGTTAATTGATTATTAATCGCAATGGATTTTGGGGTAATTTCTCCAAAAATCAACAGCAGAATCGTAATGATTGCAGTGGCAATACCCACCCCTGCATTACCTAACCACAGAGCAAAGAGATTACTGGTGATAATCGCCGAAAAGTTATTAACTAAGTTATTACCAACGAGTAAGGTAATAATGAAGCGATTACGATTCTTTAACGCTAAGGTAAAAATGCGTTGTGGATCTCCCTGTTCCTGGATTAAGGATTGCAATTTTAAGTCATCTAAGGAGGTAATCGCTGTTTCAGAGCCAGAGAAAAAAGCAGACATGGCAATCATGCTCACCAGTACCCCGATGTCGAGCCAAACATTGCCCAAGAAGGGACGAAGTTCTCCCGTCTGTAGGATCCAGAAGGAAGCACCCGAAAAAATAAACATATTCACAACACGATAATTTAGAGAAGGTTTACGAAATCTGTTTGAATGTGCTCTAGATTAGCGTGAGTTTACCCAGTTTTTGGAATCCGCCGTGGTCTTTTGGGACTTTTGATGAGTTTTGACTCGGTTAATTGGTTAGCGCTTTTGGCTAATGAGCAGGACGGCGATTAAAATTAGGCTTCCTCCCACCCAACTGAGGGGCGAGAGTCGATCGCCTAAGAACAGGCTGGCAGTCCCGATCGTTACTACGGGTTCCCAGGTGGAGAGGGTGGCGGCAGAAGTGGCTCCAATGCGTTTAATCCCTGCAAAAAGGGTCACCACTGCCAACGCGGTGGAAATCAAACCAATGGATACTAAGGCAACCCACCCCTGAGAAGATTGGGGCAAAGCCCAGCCCTTTAAGCCCACTAGCCCGCTGTACACAAATCCGGCTCCGGTCATCACCCAGGTCAAACAGGCCAGGGCCGATCGCTCTTGACTGAGAATATTGCTGACCAAGAGGATATAAATGGCGTAGAGCCAAGCCATCAGAACGCCTAACAGGAGTCCCCAGGAAGAGTTCCCCCGATCGATGCCGATCGTTAAAATTACCCCCAACAGCGAAAGCCCTAGGGCAACTAACTTACGGGGTCGCAGGGGTTCCCCCAGAAATACCATCGCCAGCCCAGTGACGATCGCGGGATAGAGGTAGAGCAAGAGGGCCACTAAACTGGCGGGAATCAGGGTCAGGGCGGTGAAATAGCACAGGGATTGAACCACATAAATGCTGCCAATGGCCATCAACAGCAGACAATGGCGAAACTGGGGGGGAGGGATACGTTGAGCCGCCAACACCAACCACAGGACGATCGCCGCCACATTAAACCGCACCCACAGCAGACTGATGGGATCACAGCCCGATTCATAGACCCAATGGGCAAATAACGGCATGACCCCAAAACAGGTGGAGGAGAAGAGCACCAAGAGAATGCCCGACAGGTTTTGCATTGAAAAATTAGTCGTGAAAACTTAGAAATATTCCGCTTCAGCAAAGAGTTTTGCCCGTTCATCTTTCGGAGATAACAGGGGCGGTTCAGCATTGCTTAAGGGCCACTCAATGGCGATCGTGGGGTCATTCCAGAGGAGGGAACGATCGTACTCTGGCGCATAATACCCCGTCGCCTTATACAATACATCCGCCACGTCCGAAACCGTATAAAACCCGTGGGCAAATCCTGGCGGGATCCAGAGTTGCTGTTGACTGGTGTCACTTAAATAAGCCCCCGTCCACTGGCCAAAGGTGGGAGAAGACGATCGTAAATCCACCGCCACATCAAAAATTTCCCCCTGAGTAACCCGAATCAACTTGCCCTGAACCTGTTGCACTTGGTAATGTAACCCCCGCAACACCCCCCGACTCGATCGGGAATGGTTATCTTGCACAAAGTTAACCGTCAGCCCCGTACTCTCTTGAAAACGGCGATGATTATAACTTTCCATAAAAAAGCCCCGATCGTCTTTAAAGCAGGTGGGGGTGATCAAAAGAACGTCGGGAATAGCTGTAGGCTGAACATCCATAGGAACCGAGGAGGAGAAGAAGGGACAAGTAAAAAATAGTATATAAAGAAGAGCCACAACGGCCTCACCTATTTTTTCAGTTGATCCCAAGGCGATCGAGGTTAAAATCTTGAGGGTGTTAAGCTGCCAAAGAGCCAATTTTGCCCATCCTGGTTTTGACACTGCTGCTAGAGTGGGGTAAATTACTTTCCAGTGGTCGAACGATCGTAATATTGGATTCACAGTTTCGAGTATTCATTTTATTGCCATCTTGTTATACTTGGAAAAGCTTACTAAGGCCACGTAACATGGAAAACCTTGAGGAACAAGTAACCTTGCTTGAAAAAGCAGTCTCAGATGAGAGAAGAAGGCTTTCGTCAGATAGGCTTGATATTTCTTTTGGTGAGTTGATCAACCTATACAAAAATGATGAACTGATAATTAGACCAGAGTATCAAAGATTATTTCGATGGTCAGAGGTACAAAAAACCGCACTCATAGAATCCATTCTACTTTCCATTCCAATTCCTCCCATATTTGTAGCTGAGGATAAAAATGGTGTATGGGAATTAGTCGATGGATTACAACGTGTTTCCACTTTCATAAGTTTTTTTGGTGAGCTAAAAGGTGATGGATGGAAAATCAATCCTCAAGAAGAGGATGTTCGCTCATTCGTCGGAGACGAGGGAGAAATCGAAGAGGAAAACGAGGAAGGGACTGAAGAAGACAAACCTATAAATAAATGGACTTTACAAGAGGGAGGATTAGTTAAAAGCTTACAAGGTTTTAATGTTGACAATCTTCCAACAAACCTCAGAATAAATCTAAAAAGAGCCGTTTGTAGAGTCGAAATTCTGAGAGGAGAAAGTAGTACCTCTATGAAGTATGAGTTGTTCAAACGGCTAAACTCTGGAGGGTCAAAATTAACTCCGCAGGAAATAAGAAATGCAATTTATCGAGGGGTAGATCCTAGGTTTAACGAGCTTTTGCTAAAAATTAGTCAAAACGAGATTTTTAAATGTCTTACTCAATTAAGCCGTGGTAGACTTGATGAATTATATGATCAAGAACTAGTTCTTAGATTTTTTGCTTTCTATAAAAATGCTGAAAATGTCAATGAAAACATGGAGAAATTTTTAAACAACTTTATGGAATCAACTGTTCAAAATTCTAATTTTGACTACAATGCTTATGAAAATCTTATCAAAAGAGTTTTAGAATTAATTAACCAAATAGGAGATCCCAAGATTTTTAGAAACGAGAGTAACTTATTCGTTCCGGCTTACTTTGAAGGTATATTAATTGGAGTTGCTCAAAATATTGATAAATATACCGACAATCTTGAACTTTTGAAATCAAACATAACAAAATTAAAAAGTGATAAGGATTTTAAGAGATACTCTGGAAGTGCTTCTAACAGTAGAAGCCGGATTAGAAATCGTCTCAAAAGAGTAAATGAAATTTTTCAATAATAAAATTAGCAAGCTATGCATGATTTTGATGTCGCATTGCAAGAGATTATTGAAGAGCGAATCTCTGTTCTTTTTGAAATTGAGAGAGCAATTTTTACGAATAGATATTCTCTATCTTCAAAGCATAAAGACATTTTCTCAACCCAATCAATATCAATGATTTATTCTCTATGGGAAAGCTTCATCCAAAAATCTTTCAACCTCTACATTGATGAAATCAATAAATTCAGTGTAGATTTTCATGATTTTTGTGATGAAATAGTTATTCACCATATGGAAAACTCGTTCAAACAATTTAAAGAATATCCCGAAAATAACAATAAAAAGGTAAAGTTCTTTACCTCGCTTAGAGTATTTCACAATAGTAGTAACTGTTCTATTTCAAGAGTTGTTAATACTGAGAGCAATGTTGGCTTTAATGTCTTGAACAAACTGCTCAAAAGTTTTGCACTTGAAAAATTTTCAGAACATTGGAAAGGCTATACACACCCAAATCCTAATCTAAAAGACTCATTAGAGCTATTTCTACGGTTACGAAATGCTGTAGCTCATGGAGGTGATTTAACATCAGAGGAAAAAATTGATCAAAAAGTCTATGAGAGGTTTAAGAAGTTGGTGATAGATTTGATGTATGAAATTCGATTGAAAATGTTGCATGGACTTAAACATAAAACATTCTTAAAGTTACGGTAGAGCGATCGTTTATTTTGGCAGTTCTGCAATCGCATCTAGAAGGGGTATTACAGATTTGGAATAGAATCGCTCTTGATGAATGCCACCTGCTTCAATGACCCGAAAACAGCCCGTTATACAATGTCGTTGCACAATATGTCCATCAAGGTGATATAAACTATCCCAGTCTTCCGTATTACCAATTAAGATTGGTAGCCAAGGTTTCTTTGCTTCTTCAAAACTTTGAATTCCTTCGGTGTGAGCAAGAAGTCCAATAATACCAGGGATTAAACGTGCGTATCCGGTATATCCATCGTGTGTACAGTTCACTTTTTCATTCTCAAAAACACCAGGATTCAAAAGACCATTACTTCCAACTGCGGTACAGCCTTTTACATTGAAATAGACTTGATTCAACACTAAATCCCATCGAGGAGAATGATAGTTTAAGGCGTAATAGTGAGGGGTTATGTTCTGAATATGAGAGAGTAGATTTTTCTGAGGATAAGCTGCACCCAATAGAATCACGCTATGAAGATTGGAGAAGTCAGGATGGAGTTCCAATGCTTCTAGTAGGATTGCACCACCAAGACTATGACCAGATAATATGACTTCTTCTTTTTCGGCTGTAATTACTTTCACCAGTCGAGATGCAACTTCTTTAACGCGACGTTCGGATTCATGGAAATTGGCAACTAGTTTAGTTGGATTTCCTTCTAAGGTGTTCCACTTAAATTCTTGGATCTCCAAATCCCAGTGAAGTTCCTTGGCGTATTTTCGATATTGACTGGTGATAAGTGATTCTGACCCAAGCTCTGAAAACCCATGAACATGAATTAGCTTCATAGCGGCTTTTCCATTTATCAAATTAGCTTACCTAGAGTGCCCGCATGAGGCACAAAAAACTATTATCGCATACTACGGCGAGGCATCAGGCGCGAATCCGCTGTTTATCGCTCGATCCCAGTACGATCGTCTCGCCGTAGGTTAAGGTGAGATACGAAACCCAAGACTAATCTAAAATTATGTCCCATCTAGTCTTACTTGGCGATAGCATCTTTGACAACGCCCCCTATGTAGAGTCCGGCGAAAGTGTCATCTGTTACCTAAAACGCAAATTGCCTTCAGATAGCCAAGCTACCCTACTAGCGATCGATGGTTCAGTCACCACCGATGTGCCTGCACAACTGCAACAATTGCCGACAGACGCAACCCATCTATTCCTCAGCATTGGTGGCAACGATGCCCTACAAAACATTAATTACCTACAACAAAGCGCTGAATCCGTGGCAGAGGTGATCAGTAGATTTGCACAAATGATCGCAGTTTTTCGGCACAATTATCTCTCCATTATTGAATCTCTGAGTAACCAGCCAATACCCAAAGTACTGTGTACAATTTACGAGCCCTGCTTTGAACAAAGGGATTACCAAACGATCGCTTCTACAGCAATAAAATTCTGGAATGATGTCATTATTCAAACCGCTGTTGCTCACGCCTTACCCGTTCTAGAGCTTCGGCAAATCTTCACCGATCCCGCTTATGCTAACCCCATTGAACCCTCAGCGATCGGCTCTGATAAATTAAGTAATGCCATCTTAAACATCGTTCAAAGCCATGACTTTAGCCAAAATCAGAGCATTATCTATGGTAGTTCAATAGCAGTCTAACGCTCCACCGAGTAGACTACGACGTAAGTTCGCCCTCACCCTAAATCCTCTCCCAAGTGGGGAGATGGACTTTAATCTAACTCCCCTTTCTACTAACAATGGCTTCTGTCTTTGCCTCTTCCCATCCTGTTGCCCTTGCCGCCCTCCAAAATAGCCTCGATCCGACGATCGAAATCATTCGTGATCCGGTTCAGGTGGCTAAACTCTCTCAGGATTATTATCATTTCAGTCCCATTCTCCAGCCCCTCTTGGCCGATCGGGTGGGGGAGGTGGTGATTCGTCCCCGGACAGAGGCTGAGGTGATTCAAATTGCGGCGGCCTGTGTGCAACACCGTATGCCCCTGACGGTGAGGGGCGCGGGAACGGGCAACTATGGCCAGTGTATCCCCCTGGAGGGGGGCGTGATTTTAGATCTAAGCCTAATGACCCAGGTGTGGGCGGTGGAGCCTGGCCGGGTGAGGGTAGAGCCAGGGGCTAAGTTAGCGGCCATCGATCGCGTCACCCGTGAACAGGGATGGGAATTGCGGATGGTTCCCTCCACCTACCGTACCGCGACGATCGCGGGGTTTGTGGCAGGGGGCAGTGGGGGCATTGGTTCCATTAACTACGGTTTTCTCAGCGATCGAGGGAATATCCAGTCCCTGAGGCTGGTTACCCTAGAAGACCCTCCACAAGTGCTGACCCTGCGGGGGGATGGGGTGCAAAAAGCGACCCACGCCTACGGCACCACGGGGATCATTACGGAATTAGAATTGCCCTTGGCTCCTGCCTATCCTTGGGCGGAGATGGTGGTAGGGTTTCCAGACTTTGCCACAGCGGCCCTATTTTGCCAAACCTTGGCAGAGTCCGATGGACTGGTCAAAAAACTGGTGTGTTTATGTGCCTGGCCCATCCCTTCTTACTTTGCTGCGTTTCAGAATTGGATTCAAGCCGGGGAAACGATCGTTCTGGTGCTGATTGGAAACCCTAGTGTGGAAAATTTTCTGGAATTGGTGGCCGTTTCCGGGGGGCAAATCCGCTACCAGAAATCCGCCCAAGAGGCGGGCAAAGGGGTGAGCCTCCTGGAATATTCCTGGAACCATACCACCCTCCATGCCCGCAGCGTTGACCCCCAGATCACCTACTTGCAAACCCTCTTTCCCCGCGATCGGGGGTTGGCGGTTTTACAGCAGTGCTATGAGCAGTTTGGGGAGGAGGTGATGATCCATGCGGAATGGATTCGCAGTCAAGGACACCCGGCCATTGCAGGCTTACAACTGGTGCGCTACACCACCCCCCATCGGCTTCAGGAGATTATGGACTATCACGATCGTCACGGAGCCTTAATTTTTAACCCCCACACCTACTTTTTAGAAGAAGGTGGACGCAAAACCGTAGATCCGGTGCAACTGGCGTTTAAAAACCAAACCGATCCCTATGGACTCTTAAATCCAGGCAAAATGAAAGCCTTTCGGTCTTGAGGGGTTCCGTTAACTATTTGGATCAAAGTCTGGTCTAGTCCCTAGCCGGGGCGATCGGTTCAGTTTCACCCCATCTTCGATTAGAGTAATGAATACTGAATTTTAAGCGAACTTTATACATCCCTCTAAACCCTCTGAACCATAATGGGCAAACAACGCGGAATCATTGCTTTTATCCTCGTGCTACTCATTGGGGCCATCTACGTCCTCAAAGCACTGCCCCTCAAGTTAGGCTTAGATTTGCAGGGCGGAGCCCAGTTAACCCTATTGGTCAAAACAACCCCTGAAATTCCCCGCATTGGAGAACGGGAACTGGAAGCGGTCATGGAGGTGATTACGAACCGGGTCAATGCCTTTGGGGTGTCGGAATCTGTGGTGCAGTCTGCTGGGGTAGATCAGATTTTGGTGCAGTTGCCTGGAGTCAGTGACACGGCTCAAGCGGAGCGGGTGTTACAGGGGGCCGCGGTCTTGGAATTTCGGGAACAACTGCCCAATACGGAATCTCAGTTTGAGGTAGAGCAGCGGGTTCGCGCTGGACTGTTGTTACAGCAGGAAGAATTAGAAAAGGCAGGGGATGCGACCGGTTTGGCGGACAATAAAGCAGCCTTAGATCGCAGTTCCGAAGCGATCGTCACCCTGTTTAGTCCCCCTCTTTTGACGGGCAAAAATCTTAAGGATGCTGGTGCCCAACCCACGGGGCCCAATAGATGGGAAATTTATATTCGGTTTGATGGGGAAGGGGCCGATCGCTTTGCGGAACTCACTAAGAACTTAGCGGGAACGGGGCGCACCATCGGCATTTTTCTAGACAATGAACTGATCAGCGCACCGATCGTGGGGGTACAGTTTGCCCAAACGGGCATTGTGGGGGGCTCTGCATCCATTACGGGCAATTTTGATGCCCAGGGAGCCAACGATCTAGCCATTAAACTGCGAGGGGGAGCTTTGCCAGTGCCCGTGGAAGTGGTGGAAAACCGCACCGTCGGGGCAACCCTGGGGCAAGACAGTATTCGCCGCAGTATTGCAGCGGGGATTGGGGGGTTAATTTTGGTCTTGATCTTCATGGTGGCTTACTATCGCCTACCGGGGCTGATTGCGGACATTTCCTTGATTATTTATGCCGTCCTCACCTTGGCAATTTTTAGCTTATTTGAAGTGACCTTAACCCTGCCGGGGATTGCGGGCTTTATCCTCAGTATTGGTATGGCCGTGGATGCCAACGTGCTGATTTTTGAACGAACCCGTGAGGAATTGGTGTCCGGCAAGTCCCTCTATCGATCGGTAGAATCGGGGTTTTACCGGGCTTTTAGCAGTATTTTAGACGGCAACGTGACCACCGTGATTGCCTGTGCCGGTCTGTTTTGGTTTGGCAGTGGCTTAGTCAAAGGATTTGCCCTCACCCTAGCGATCGGGGTGGTGGTGAGTATGTTTACCGCTATTACCTGTAGTCGCACGATTCTCTTTACCGCGATCGCCCTGCCTGCGTTGCGGAAACCGGAGCTATTTCTGAGTGCAGGCCTGCTGGCCAAACGGATTGAACGGGTTGAGCAGGTTTAAGCGCCTAGTATCATGCGTCCACGGAAGCGATTTGGTCAGCATTGGCTGCGGAGTGAAACGGTTCTGGCCAAAATTACGGCGGGGGCAATGCTCCAAACCACAGATCGGGTGTTAGAAATTGGCCCCGGCCAGGGGGTACTCACCCGATCGCTCCTCCCTAGGGTGGCCCAGGTGATCGCCGTAGAAATCGATCGGGATTTATGCAAAGGTTTGCGCCACCACTGGGGACAGCATCCCACCTTTAAACTAGTGGAAGGAGACTTTTTAGGCCTTTATGCAGCGGGTTTAGCCGGGATCGGAGCCCTCTGGGAAGCGGAGGGCATGACCTGTAATAAAGTGGTAGCCAATATTCCCTATAACATCACCGGCCCCATCTTAGAAGCCCTCCTCGGAACGATCGTTACCCCGCGCCAACCCGCCTTTGAAACCTTAGTGCTTTTAGTCCAACAGGAAGTAGCCCAGCGCCTCTGTGCTAAACCC
>Ga0129333_10006668_pt1 | contig 10919 bp, 13 predicted proteins | sample CPB6_08_DNA_FD_94474 | JGI IMG/M metagenome (GOLD analysis project Ga0129333, IMG submission 94474) | Freshwater to marine salinity gradient microbial communities from Chesapeake Bay, USA - CPBay_Sum_0.6_0.8_DNA | ecosystem: Environmental > Aquatic > Marine > Coastal | place: USA: Chesapeake...
AGAGGTGTGGTACCAATCTTACGCCGTTCCGTACCGGGATTCCACTTCTCCCAAGGTTGATGCTCGTCACGGGACCTTCGAGTCTTCTCCTGACGATGACACCCCCTTCACTTTGCTCGAGCAGCATTGCTGGTTCGACTTCGACAGGGACGGGTATAAAGAACCCTATATCGTAACAATCGAGGCGAACACTCAGACCGTCCTTCGTATTGTTGCGCGCGTAGATCGCCTAGAGGATATTGAGAAAAATGTCCGTGGAGAGATTGTTCGTATTAACGCAACCGAGTATTACACTAAGTACGGATTTATTCCTTCTCCTGATGGTGGGGTTTATGATATTGGCTTTGGGGTTCTTCTGGGACCTCTGAACGAGTCGGTCAATTCCCTCCTCAACCAGCTCATTGATGCGGGCACCATGTCTAACAGTGCAGGCGGGTTCCTCGGTCGGGGCGCTAAAATTCGTGGCGGGGTTTACACCTTCGCTCCGCTTGAGTGGAAACGAGTCGACTCCACCGGCGATGATCTCCGGAAGAGTATCTTTCCCCTTCCCGTCCGCGAACCCTCGATGGTTCTGTTCCAGCTTCTATCTCTCCTGATCACCTACACCAACCGGATTTCAGGCACTACGGAAACCATGCTTGGGGAAAACCCTGGCCAAAACACTCCGGCCCAGACCACTCAGGTTATGGTAGAGCAGGGCATGAAAATCTACAACGCCATTTTCAAGCGTGTTTGGCGTTCGATGAAGGAAGAGTTCCGTAAGCTCTATATCCTCAACGCAATTTATCTTCCCGGTGAGGCCCTGTTCGGTCCCGGCGGTCAGAAGGCTATTCGAGAGGATTACCTCGGAGATCCGAAGCGGATTTGTCCTGTCGCAGACCCAAATGTAACCTCCGAACAACAGCGTGTTGCGCTTGCCCTTGCGGTGAAGCAGTCTGCCATGACCACTCCAGGGTATGATATGGGGGCGGTGGAGCGGAATTACCTTCAGGCCTTGCATGTGGATGGGATTGACGTGCTGTTCCCTGGTCCTGAAAACATGCAGCCCGCTCCGAATCCTCAGGCTGAGCTTGAGGCTGCGAAACTTCACCTTAAGCAACTCGACATAGAGTCCAAACAACAGATGTTCCTGGCAAACCTGTTTGAGCAGCGTAGGCTCAACAGTGCGAAAATCCTCGAGATGGAAGCGCAAACTGCGAAGATTTTTGAGGAAGCTGGGAGTGTCAAAACCGAGCAACAGATTGCGGCCTTTAATGCTGCAATTGGTGCAATGAAAACGCATGACGAAAGTCTGCGTGCCCAAATAGAGCTAATGATGCAAGGAATGGAGAAAGGTAATGAGTCAAATGGAAAGACTACTGACGGAGCAGGAATGGGAGGAGTGGCAGGCCCATCCGGGGACATTAGTGTTGCGCAACGTCCTTCTTTCTTGGAAGGAGCAGGTCAAGGAGCAATGGGCGGCGGGGGCGTTTACTGATATGAGTCAGTTCGGTACGGCAATCCTGAACGCGAAAGCCATCGGAGCGGTGCAAATGATTGATCAGATTATTGGTTTAGAATATGATCGTATTCTTGCGGAGGTGGCTGATGAATAATCCATCTGGTCTGAAACCTCTCGGTCGCGCCGTCCTGGTAGAGCATTACGAAGAGGAGAGCAAAGGGTCCCTTATCGAACTGCCCGATATCGTGAAGGACCGAACGTTGATGGTTGAGCAGCGGGCAGTGGTAATTGAGGTTGGTCCTGCGTGCTGGCCCGATGAACCTGCGCGGGCGCAGCCTGGTGATAAAGTTCTCATTTCCAAGATGGCAGGCTATATGGCCCTCGGCCCGGCGGATGGGAAACGCTATCGCCTGGTCAACGATAGGGATATTTTTGCAGCTATTGTAAAGGAAGAGTCGCATGAGTGAAGTCAGTCATGATGTTGCAACGGAGGCCCGTACACTCGGGTGGGTACCTCTTGAAGAGTTCCGGGGCAACCCGGAGCGTTGGATCGATGCGGAGACGTTTCTTGAGCGCGGGCGTACTGTTATGCCGATTCTCAAGAAAAACAACGAGAAGCTCGAAAGCACAGTACGCAACCAGGCCGATGAGATCGGTCGGCTGAAGAAACTTTTCGAAGCATCGCAAGAGGCAATCCAGGAACTCCAAAATGTTCACACAGAGGCAACGAAGGCTGCAGTGGAGAAAGCCCGTAAGGATCTTCTTACGGAGCTCCGTCGCGCCAAGGCGGAGGGTGATGTTGATCTCGAGGTCCAGCTTACCGAGGAACTTGCGGACCTTAAGGCCCAACAAAAGCTCGCTGAGAAAGCGCCCACAAGCTCTCCTGCACCTGCAGCACCGTCTTCATCAACTCCAGGTGCGGAAGCCCTCCACCCCGATTTCCACGCTTGGGCAGAGGAAAACAAGTGGTTCGGGTCGGATGAGAGAAAAACCCTCCGCGCCATGGGAATCGCACAGCAACTACGTGCCGACCCGGAAAACGATAATCTCCAGGGTCGCGCGTTTTATGACCGCGTGGTGGAACTGATGGCTCCGCAACAGGCACCTCGAATGTCGAAGGTGGAAGGTACGCGTCCCACTGGGCAAGGGGGTAGCGGAAGCGGTCGTCGTGGGTACACGGACCTCCCGGCGGAGGCTAAAGCGGCGTGTGATAGGCAAGGTAAAAAACTCGTAGGCGATGGTCGTGCATTCAAAGATATGAATGCTTGGCGGCAGTACTACACTAACCTCTATTTCCAAGGGGAATAAAATGAGTCAAACTCCAGTTAACCCGGCGAATGTGCCGCAAAAAGCAAAAGTAGAGCGTGACCGTATTCCCATGTCACTCCCGCAGCAAAAACTTGCTGTGCCGGAAATCCCCGGGTATCACTCCCACTGGATGCGGGGAACTCCCTCCCGGATCGGACAGGCCTTGCGCGCAGGCTATGAGTTTGTGGAGGAGGGTGAAGTTGAGGTAATTGGTCATGGGGTTGCCGATATAAAGTCTGGCAATACCGATATGGGCACTCGGATCAGTGTATCCGCCGGTCAAACCCTTGGGGCGGACGGTCAAGAAGAACGTCTGTATTTGATGAAGATCAAAAAAGAGTGGTGGGAAGCTGACCAAAAGGCTCTTGAAGATAGAAACGAACAAATTGCAGCAACCCTTCGTGGTGGGCAGGTTTCGGCTGGGGCGAATGGAGACTCCTCTAATCGCTACATCCCTGACGTGCACCTTAAGGGCGTTGCGGAACTTTTCACTCGCAAGACTAGGAGATGAGTATGCCTAATGCTAACAAACCTACCGGGCTGTCCCCGGTGCAGTACTTGAGCGGGGCGCCCTGGAGCGGGCAAGCCCGTGTGTATTATATTGCCTCTACCGACACCAACGCTTTTGCAATCGGTGATCCTGTAGCTTCCAGTGGTTCCGCCGACTCTAACGGGGTGCCTGGTATTACTCTAGCTACGGCTGGCACAGGTAATCCGATTCGTGGTGTTATTGTAGGTTTGGGTACGCGGGAAGGTCTGATGGCTGACCCAAACAACCTTAACACTACTGTCGCCCCCGCGACAAAAACGCAGAATTACTACGCGCTCGTAGTGGATGACCCTGCGGTTATTTTTGAAGTGCAAGAAGTCGGGACTGGCACCGCATTGACGGCTGCTGAAGTTGGCCTTAACGCTAACCTTTCCTCCGGCGCGAACAACGGCTACGCCTCCGGCTGGCAAGTTGACAACTCGGGTGAAGGTGTTGGTTCTACCCTTCAAGTTCGTTTGCTCGGTTTGGTTCGCCGTCAGGACAACGCTTTCGGTCAGTACGCTAAGTGGCTGGTTAAGATCAACAATCATGAACTGGCTGCTGGTACGGCTGGTATCTAACTAGGAGACTAACATGGCTGGCATTATTAACACTGGCTCACATCCTAAGTTACTCTGGCCCGGCATTCATGCGGTCTGGGGTCAGGTCTATGATGAGCATCCCAAAGAGTACGTTGATCTGTACGATCAGCAAGAATCCGAAAAGGCTTACGAACAGGACGTTCAAGTCACCGGATTTGGCCTGGCTCCTGTCAAAGGGCAAGGTGCTCCTGTTTCGTATGATTCGGAATTTCAGGGTATTGTTACCACCTATGCCCACATCGCCTATGCACTTGGTTACATTGTAACCTACGAGGAACTGCGGGACAACCTCTATGAGGAAGTTTCCTCGCGCCGGGCTAAGGCGAATGCGTTCTCTATCAACCAAACGATTGAGAATGTTGGTGCATTCCTGTACAACAACGCTTTTTCCACCACCTATTTCACGACCGGGGATGGTAAGGCATTGATTGCTACGGACCACACTAACGCAACTGGTGGTACCTACAGCAATGCCTTGAGCCCTGCTGCGGACCTTTCCGAAGCCGCTCTGGAGGATCTGTCGGTCCAGATCATGGGCACTCAAAACGACCGCGGCCTGCTCATCAACATCATGCCGGAGTCGCTGCATATCTCTCGCCAAGAGTGGTATAACGCTCACCGCATCCTCCAGTCTGTACTGCAGTCCAATACCGCTAACAACAACATCAACGTGCTCAAGGCGACCAATGCGTTCCCCAAGGGCATCAAGATGAACCACTACTTCACGTCCCCGCATGCGTTCTTCATTCGGACGAACTGCCCGAATGGTATGACTATGTTCTGGCGTGACCACCCGTCGTTCGATCAGGACAACGACTTCGACACCAAGAACGCGAAGGCTTATACCTACATGCGTTTCAGTGTGGGTTGTACTGATCCTCGGGGCATCTTCGGTTCTAACGGTCCGTGATGTAGTGTAGGGTGCAGGGGCTTCGGCCCCTGTTATATGATCGTGTTTTCCGTCGAGAATGCGATCATATAACCCGCCCGAGCAATTCCGCTTGAGCACCATTCCCTAACTGTAAAGGAGATTACAATGGGATATCCGACTCGCCTTCCGTTTGGTATTAGCACCGTGGCTGCAGAAAAGCCGCTTGGTAGCTACCCCTTACCAGATCCTTTCCACACGAGTTCCACCTCGGGCCTTAGTATTGTTTCTTACGAAGAGGATTTTTTTAACATTCCCTCTTCTGGTTGGACTATCACCGGCGCTAGCTCCACTTTTCCCCTCGCCGATGGCCTGGGGGGTTGGGCCGTTGTAACTCCTGGCGCGGCCACTACTGCTACCGCTGTTTACCAGGCTAAGTCGGGTTTCCAGTTTATCGCAGGGAACTCGTTTTGGTACGCATGTCGGATCAAAGCTTCTGCCGTGTCGGGAACTAAAGCCTTTTACTTCGGGCTTCGTGCCGGTGCCAGTGCAAACGACGGTCTGTGGTTTGCCAAAGCTGCCTCTAGCACCAGTGTTAACCTAGTCTCCACTGTGGCGAGTACCGCTACCACCCTTCTTACTGGCGTGGCTACTGCTGTGGCGGATACTTGGCTTGACCTAGCGTTTAACTACAACGGGACGGACTTGCTGGTTTACTCCGGCGGCAATCTTGTCGGGCGTGTAGAGCGGCCAACTGTCGGAGCCAGTGCAACCACTCTTACTAACGCCCTCCTGGCCCCGGTGTTCCAAATTACCCCCACTGCAACGGACACCCTTACGGTCGACTTTGTTCTTGCTGCCCAAGAATTGACCCGATAAGTTTAACCTATAGGCCCCCGGTAGGGGGTCTGAAAGGATTATTATGGCAAATAGTTTTACTACCCAGATTCTGCACGAAGGTGCGCGGAATGTGGTGATAAAGCTCGTAGGGGTGTTGGACACGTCGGATCTTGCTCTTACAACTGCGGTCGATGTTTCTACCCTTACCTGTGCGGGGACGCGACCAGCTCCGACACAAGTTCGTATTGATACCCTGGAGTATGACGTGGGAGATCAATTGTCCATTCAACTTCTTTGGGATGCTACCGTAGATGAGATTGCCGTTGCCCTATCCGGTCGTGGGGAGTACTATGGGAAGAAATTCGCCGGGTTGCAGAACAACGCCGGAGCAGGTAAAACAGGAGACATCCTGATAAAAACCACCGGATGGGCGGCGGGTACGCAAGTTTTTACCCTGGTGCTTGAAATGGTTAAACAAGGTCCTAATCTGTAAGGAACACTAAAATGGCTGAACCGCATCTCGTAACGGCAGTAGTTGAAAATACAACTAAAACCTTAGTTAACCCGGGTGACGCTACGGCGCAAGCATTGAAGTCTGTTTTAGTCTCTTCCACTGGCACTGTAGTCTCCGGCGCCAACCCACTACCAGTTACCACTACACAACTCCCCACTACACTTGGGCAAAAAACGGCGGCCAATAGTACGTCTGTTATTCTAGCTTCAGACCAGGGTAATGTACCTGTCATCAGCAATAATAGTGAGGTGCGCCTCCAAGCCAGCTTTACCCGGCCCGCCGACACTACAGCTTATGCCGCTGGGGATTTGGTTGCTAACAGTACCACAGCGGGGTCGGTTGTCCCCTTGTCCTTTACCAGTGCAGTTCGAACGGCGGGAGATTGCGTTCGTATCGAGCGGGTGCGGGTTGAGAAGTCCAGCACCAGTTTGACTAATGCATCTTTCCGTTTGCATCTGTTCGAGGCCAGTCCCGTTCCTACTGTTGGCGACAATGGTGTTTATAACAATGCAGGGGCTTTAGCAACAAGTGGAGTTCTTAACCATGCCGGCACTTTTCCGGTAACGATAAGCTGGAGTGGCTCCGATGGCGCGATGGGTATTGGCGTGCCGACTACCGGCAGCGGCGTTACCGCAAGCCCAACTTCTGGCACCACCCTTTTTGGACTGCTCGAAGTGACCGCCGCTTACACACCAGTCAGCGGTGAGGTTTTTTACGTCGTGCTCGAAGGGTACAGAACCTGATGGCTACCGGATTTCCAATTTTGTTTGGGGGAAGCCGTCTATGGACGCCCGCCTCCATTTCTACCGCACAATGGTTCGACGCCGCCGACGCGAGCACCATCACGCTCAACGGATCAACAGTCAGTCAATGGGCCGACAAAAGCGGTAACGGCAGGCACATGACCCAAAGCACTGCTTCGTTGCAACCGACGTGGGCGGTGTCAAGTTTTTCGCTGCCGTCAGTTAATTTCGTGGCGCACGAAATGATTAGCAACGCGATTTCTGCCACAAATTCAGACTTTACAATTTACTCGGTCACAAAGCAGACCAAAACAACTACAGCGAATAATGACTCAATGTTTTCGACCCGACAAAACGTCAATGGGTCATTTCAAATCGCGAGCAACGGCACGCAGTTGGTGGCAACTGGCACCAACCTGACGGGCGGGTTTATTACAAATCTTTTTGACAACTCCATTGCTGCCAATTACCGAATAATCAGGCTTGAGTCCTCGGCAACAGATGTAAAAACGTACCTCAACGCAACGCTGGCCGCTACGTCCGCGGGTAGCTCTTTTAACGCCTCGCCCACATTGGGATTTCAGCTAGGGCGCAACCGAGGCGGCGGTTTATATCTTTGGGCCGACCACGCGGAGTGGATAGTGATTCTTGGCGTTCCAAGCCCTGCTACAAGCGACAGGGTTGAGGGGTACTTGGCTTGGCGCTGGGGGCAGCAAGGATTATTGCCAGCAAACCATCCCTATAAAAACGCACCGCCAAGGGGGTAATATGGAAAACTTTTACTTTTTGGTGTTTGACACTGAGAGTGCTGCAAATGCGGCTCTCGAGACTATTTACGCTAATATGGTAGATTCAATAAACTCTCCAGACTTGTTAAATATCGCAACGGGTGAGGTAGTTGACAAAGAAAAACTGACACCAGATGCAGCGGTACAGGTTGATGCGGAAAAAAGAAACTTTCCAGTCTTTGGTGTAAACGCGGAAACAAGGGTCAAGGATCTTTTGCAAGGCTATACAACTGCTTGGGCGGTGGCACAAGAAACATTGCAGGGTAAGTGGGTGTTCCCCCCGCCCAAGCTTACTTTGCTAGATGGCGTTACGGGATACACACTTGAATCCTACAACCCCGCGTGGTTTTAGGTTAATTTATATCGGAAGGGGAGATTCGCATGACAAGCCCTGTTACCTTCAAAACCGCTACACGACTGATCCGTCTTGCGTATAAGGACGCAGGGCTTTTGCAAGATGGTGATGAGCCAAACGGGGAGCAGTATGCTGAGGCCTTAACTCGCCTGAACGATATGGTGAATTTGTGGCAGACGCAAGGGTTAAAGTTATTCTTACTGACCGATCAGGCCGTTACCCTTGTCTCGGGACAGGCGAAGTACACCCTGAAGCCCGGCGGTGACGTCAACATAACAAAACCCTTGCGCGTATTGCAAGCGTACTACCGCGACTCAACGGGAATCCGGCGCCCTCTTGTTCCCTTATCTTGGGACGATTGGACTCGCCTTTCTCAGGTTACGCAAACGGGTCAGATCAATTCGTATTTTGTAGATAAGCAAATTCTTGAGTTAGATGTTTATTTCTGGCTTGTTCCAGACACCGCAGCAGCTACGGGAACTGTGCATTTAATCCTTCAGAACCAGGCTACTAATTTTGTCAGTCTGACGGATGATTACGGCTTTCCTGTGGAATGGGCAATGGCTCTACGATGGGGTTTAGCTGATGAACTGGCGACAGGACAACCGTCTGCCATTATGAGTCGTTGCGAAATTAAAGCTAAGGCCTATCGAGAGGCCCTTGAAGATTGGGACGTTGAGGATGCGCCAACAACATTTACACCAGACCAGCGAGTACTTTACGCAGGACAAGCATTTCGATAGGAGTTTAGTATGGGGCCGGGCCGTCGGGAAAAGATACAAATTTCCCAAGACGAGATCGATGAGATCAAGCGACAACTTCTCGAGTCAATCTACGCCGAGATTGGAAGAAGTCTCGTCAAGAAATTTTTATGGGCGGCTGGGACGGTGGTGTTTGCGGCTGTTATTGGGTTAGTGGTAGCAGGAAAAGTTAAACTCGGAGGGTAATATGCCAGACACTCAGCCACAACGATTGCCCTTAATGGTTCTTACGTCAAACCGGGGGGAGACCGCTACGAAGGATTCACGCCTTGTGAATGGTTATGTTGAGGTTATGGAAAACAAAGAGCTCTGGATTTACAAACGTCCCGGGCTTTCTCAACACCTTAACATCGCAGGAACGTCTCCCGGAGGGTTGTATAGTTGGAAAGGGGATTTGTACTCTGTGGTCGGGTCTACGCTGTATAAAGAAACCACTGCAATTTCAGGTACGTTAAACACTGCAGGTGGGTCGTACACGTTTAGTTCCACCCTAGGAGCTACGCCTAAATTGTTTTTAAGTAACACGCAAAAAGGTTATGTGTACGATACTTCTGGTGGATTAGTGGAAATTACGGATGCAGACTTTCCCTCCGGAAATCTGGTGCCAGGGTCTGTTTACTTGGACGGTACGACTTATGTCATGGATGTGAATGCTAACATCTATGGCAGTGATATAAACAACCCTTTGAGCTGGAACCCCCTCAATAAGCTTGTTGCTCAGATCGAGCCGGATGGCGGGGTTTGTTTAGCCAAACAGCTTGTCTATGTGGTTGCTTTTAAGCAGTGGAGTACGGAAGTTTTCTATGACGCCGGAAATCCCACCGGAAGTCCTCTTGGTACGGTCCAAGGGGCAAAAGTTAATGTGGGGTGCCGCAGCGCGGCTTCGGTGCGAGATGTGGAGGGGACACTGCTCTGGGTCGCGCAGGCTAGGGACGGTGGGACAAGTGTGTGGTTGATGGATAGTCTTAAGGCGACTCAAGTATCAACTCCCGCCATCGACAGGCTTCTTCAACAGGCTGATTATAGCGTAGTGTACTCCTGGGCTGTTCGTATTGTAGGGCATAAATTCTACGGCGTCACGCTTGCGAATAGTAACCTTACGCTTGTGTATGATCTTACGAGTGGAGTGTGGTACCAGTGGGCGGATGCGAGCGGAAACTACCTTCCCATCAACCATTCCACTTTTTCCTCCACACAGCAGCCCCTTGTCCAGTCCGCGGCTACGGGGAAAATTTACAAGTTTGCCCTAACAAACACAAACGATGATGGTACAGTTTTTCCAATGGACCTGTACACCCCAAATGTTGACTTTGGTACTCGGATGCGAAAGTATCTAAAAAACCTTGATATCATTGCAGATCAGGCTGCGGGGAGTTCCTTATTCATTCGGGTTTCTGACGATGACTACCAAACCTGGTCAAATTTTCGTCAAGTTGATTTGGGGCAGTCCCGTCCTCGACTGACGGATTGTGGTACCTTCCGGAGGCGGGCGCATCACCTACGTCACTTTGCTAACACGCCACTTCGCATTCAGGCTGTGGAAGCGTGGGTTGATTTAGGGAGTCTGTAATGCCGAATTTTCCCCCACCACCCACCTACGCCGATCCGATCATTGTTGATGAAATTACTCGCCGGAGTCAGTTTAACCCCCTCTGGTTTAAGTGGTTTTTGGACCTTGGAGATTTTGTCACCAAAAACGGAGGTGGTGGACTGATCCAGCACAATAACCTCGGGGCTTTGCAAGGTGGTAGTGCTAACGAGTATTATCACCTTACAACATCCCAGCATGGGGCTTTGACTGCGGGATTTACGGGTACGGGAGTTCTTGTCCGGCAAACGGCACCGGCAATAACAAATCCTACCATCACTCAAGGGCGGGCTACGCAACTTGATTACACTGGATACTCGCTCGCCCCCGTCGGAGTTCCTGCAACTGTAGGGACCTTATCTTGGGACGATGGGAATGGAACGCTACAACTTACCCTTAAGAACGGGAATATTACTTATACAATAGGGCAACAGGAGTATGCGTATTGCTACAACGACTCAGGAACGGCTTTAACCAAAGGGCAGGTTGTTTACATTTCGGGCGCGCAGGGAAATCGCATAGCGGTGAAGCTTGCGCAGGGGAATAGTGATCCAAACTCCGCACATACCATCGGATTTGTAG
>Ga0129333_10006669_pt1 | contig 10918 bp, 10 predicted proteins | sample CPB6_08_DNA_FD_94474 | JGI IMG/M metagenome (GOLD analysis project Ga0129333, IMG submission 94474) | Freshwater to marine salinity gradient microbial communities from Chesapeake Bay, USA - CPBay_Sum_0.6_0.8_DNA | ecosystem: Environmental > Aquatic > Marine > Coastal | place: USA: Chesapeake...
AGTCATTTTATGAATGATACACCTTTTGATAAAGAAATGGATATTGCTGAATATGTACATCAGCTTACCATGTAATGTATGGAGAATAACAGAATGAAGAAAGCAATCAACATATTTGTCTTTACTTGTTTCATGGCATTAAATGGTATATGTGCACAGGATATTAATCAAGCATGGAATCATATCTTAAAAAAGGAACTTGACAGTTCCGAGCAAGTCTTTAAAATGATACTTGAGAAGAATCCAAAAGATGTTCGAAGTATTGTTGGGCTTTCTTATCTTCTTGAAATGCGACATCGCAATGCTGAATCTTGGAATGTGTACAAGCAAATCATGAAAGCAGATATTGACCCGGTTCCTTATCTGTATTCAATTTGGCTTTCACCAAGGTTTTCAACACAAATGCATGATAAAAAATCAGGAGTTCAGGATGTTCTCAAACAATTGTCCATAAAAAGTGACAAAGCCGGATCGCTTCGAGCAATGGCAATGGAAATGTTGGGATCAGTCGAAACCAGAAATGGAAATCTTAAAGCCGCAACCCAATATTATGATAAAATTCAGGCACTTTCTGCCTATTCAATCATAGGGCCATTCGAACATATTTCAGCATCAGGATTTTCAACGGTCTATCCACCTGAAGAGAAGTATGATACAACCGAAGTATATGAAGGCAAAAATGGGACTCCGGCTTCTTGGTTCCTTCCGCCACTGATCAAAAGAGATTATTGGTTGGATTTTCAGTCATATTTTCCTGACAGACAAGCCATTTACTATGCAAATACTTTTGTATGGTCTCCAAATAATAAAACGGTGCAAGTGCGCATAGGTACTTCCGGTTCTGTGAAAGTATTTCTGAATGATCATGAAATCATTCGTGATTCCAATGAAACCAATAATGATTTTGACACATATATCGTTCGAACAGAGATATCCGCAGGGTGGAATCGTTTATTGGTAAAGGTTGGTTATTCAGAGATTGATCGTTGCAATTTCCTCATGCGCTTAACAGATGAAGATGGGAATGTAATTCCGGATTTGAAGCAAAGCGCCTTTACACAGTCATATTCCAAACAAAAACCTTCACGCATTGAATTCATTCCCAATCCAATAATAGCCGAGTTAAAGAATATCATAGAACAGCACCCTGATTGGATAGAACACTATCTGGTATTGGCGGATGCATATCTAAGAAATGATAGAGCAATAGAAGCAGAACAATTGCTAAAAAAAGCATTGAAAGTATCAAAAGACAATCCGGTAATTCTTTGGAAATTTATTGACACATATGCTCGTGGTAGAAAACGAGATGAAGTCAATACCACATATGAATTGCTTTCTTCCATGAGTAAAGATATACCCGACGGAATTATTTACAAATTCAATCAATATTTGGATAATGAGGATTATGATCGAGCCGAAGATATGGTCAATCGTATAGAACAGTTGCTCCCACAATCAGAAACTGCATATAGTCTTCGCATTCGATATTATGACAAAAAGAAAATGCAAGATAAAGTCATTTCAACAACAAGAGAAGCCCGAAAGCGATATCCTTTGTCATGGACATATACAGAATTGGCTGCTGCATTTGATTTTCAAACCACAAGAAAAAGAGACACCATGATCAGTCTCTATTCCAAGTATCTTAAGCAAGCTTATGGCGAAGCCCCATTGCTTGGTTTGGCAAAAGCATACCTGGAAGATTCGAAATTGAAAGAATGGCAAAAAACATTTGAAGAATTATTGAATTTGTCGCCATCCTCACCGGGTTTCCATTATCAAATGGCAAATGTGTTCACCCAACTCGAGCAATATGACAAAGCTGAAAAAGAGATGTTGATAGCTCTAAAATTCTGTCCGTCATGTAATAGTTATTGGTCGAAATTAGGAGAAATATACAGAAGCAAGAAGGACAGACCGGCTTCCATCAGTGCTTATGAAAAAGCTCTTTTATATTCACCTACAGATTATGATTCTCGAGCCATTCTCAGAGAATTGCAAGGGAAGAAATCAATTTTCACCATCTTTGGTGACACAAATCTTGACTCAATATTACAAGCCGCTCCAACCGCAAAAGATCATCCTGAGGCAAGTGCTGCAATTGTCTCTGATAAAGTAAAGCGAGTAATATATGAACAAGGCTCTTCTGAAGCTGTGACAGAGAGCATTATCAGAGTATTCAATGAAAAGGGTATTGATTTCTTTAAAGAATATAGAATTGGCTACAATGGAAATTCTCAAGATCTGATCATCGAGAAAGCTGTGACCATTAAACCGGATGGAAAGGAAATTCGTGCCGACATAAACAGAAATATGACTGTTTTCAAAGGATTGGAACCAAATGACTTTGTTTATATAAAATATAAAATCCGGAATTACAATACCGGTAAATTAGCCAAACATGTATGGGATGAGTATTATTTCAATAGGTACTTCCCAATTACACATGCTGAATATTCCTTGATTGTGCCAAATGGAATGCAGTTCACCACTTCTCAACAAGAAATGGATTTATCGACAAAGACATTGGAATTATCCGATATCAATTCAACATTGTATTCTTGGTCAATCAACAAAGAACCGGGAATTGTCTATGAAGCTGATATGCCGTCTTTGCAGGAAATTGGAAAAGTACTGCGTTTTAGCACAATTCCTAATTGGACTTTTCTCGTAGAATGGTATGCAGAATTAGCGCAATCGAAAGCTCAATCTTCTTATGAAATCCAAGAAGCTGTCAAAGCTTTAATACCAAATCCAGGAGCATTGACAGAAGAAGAAAAAATTAGAAATGTCTTTCAATTCATAACGGAGAATATTCGCTATAGCCTCGTACCATTCCGTCAATCCGCCTTTATCCCTCAAAAAGCACGAGATGTGCTCGTAAACAAAATAGGTGATTGTAAAGATGTCTCAACATTGGGTATAGCAATGCTCAGGGAATTAGGCATCAAAGCAAATTATGTATTGGTAAACTCCGGAAATGAAGAGCGATTGCTGAATCTACTTCCTTCAATTTCTTTTAACCATTGTATCATTGCAGTGGAAGAAACAGGAAAGAAGAAACCACTCTTTTTAGACCTTACGGCTTCCAATTTCCCAACCGGTGCAATACCGGCAGCTGATAAGAATGCCTTTTCATTGTTGATTCGCTCGGGCATTACACAACCATTGCTTCTACCAGATAAACAATATGTGGCGCCTACTTTCATTTCTCGTGCGACCATTCAGTTTTCTGATGATGGAATGCTCATCCAGGGTGGAGAAAAAATTACCGGTGCTTTGACAGCTCAATATCGCGCTGCATATAAAGGCAAAAATCATGAAGAACAAAAGAAATTGCTTCAATCTTCTTTAGCTTCTGATATCCCTTCGGCAAGAGTTGTAGATATGGCAATCATCGGAGTTGATTCATTATCTGATAAAGTTTCACTTTTTTATCAATATGAGGCTCCAAACACCGTTGCTGAAGCAGGTACATATAAAATTGTCCGCATTCCTTGGCGAAATGAACTTGCTTCTGAAGATGCTTTGTCTTATGAGCAAAGAAAATATCCCTTCAAGAATCTCAATGATATAGATACAACGTTCGAGGAAATATCAATGCTGATTCCCAAGGGATATGTTCTGGCTGAAATCCCTCAGTCAATAAGCCTGACAGACCCTTCGGCAGAATATGAATATGTGGTACTTGCAAAACAGCAAGAAGATCTTACGCTGCTTACCATTAGTCGTAGATTCATAAAAAAGAAAACTTTTATCGAACCAAGTGAATATCTATCATTCAAGGAATTTTATTCAAAGGCGGTAAGAGAAGATAGACGACAGTTGCTTTTGAAAAAGAAGGAATAAGACTTGAAATAGTCCGAATTTTGTGTGTGATGCTTTTTTTTGCTACTTTCGAGCCATATTCTAGAAATATTGCTTTAAGGCGATTATTCAGCATGAACGAAAATCATACGAATCAACAATCGGAACAAGATGAATTCCCCGTGGGATCTATTGTTCCGCTCTCCCGAATTCAGATTTCACACTCAGATGATGTTGGCAATGCAGCTGATGCCTCTATTGCATCTACATTGCGCAATCGAAAATCTCATTGTACAGCTTGCGGTGATAAAGAAGGGGGATGCTCCACATGCAAAAGTGGCTCATCAGAGAAGCCGGTTGAAGAAACGATGAATGATACTTCCAATGCTCAAGATTGGTTTGTGGAAGTGAGTTTCAAGGCTAGAAGAAAAATCATGTTCAAAAAATCAAAGAATGGAAGATTTGCTTTAAGCGATACGGTGATCGTACAATCAGATCATGGAAATGATGCCGGTACAATAACAGCTGTTGGGAAGATTGCGGATCTCAAGAATTCCGAAGATCCAGAACACATGCATAGTGTTTTGCGGATTGCAAGCAAGGAAGACATTGAAAAAATCAAATCCAATAGAGAGCATGAAAAAAGCATAGTTCGTGAAGTCAAAGATAAAGTGAAAGCTTCGGGTTTGGAGATGAAAGTCGTGGATGCCGAATGGCAATTTGACAGATCTCGATTATCAATTTATTTTTCGGCTCCTCAAAGAGTTGATTTTCGTGAGTTGGTCAAAGATTTGGCTCGGACATATCACTCAAGAATTGAATTGCGTCAAATTCCAGCAAGAGAAGAAGCAAAAAGATTGGGCGGGATTGGTCCTTGTGGACTCGAATTATGTTGCTCTTCATTTTTGAATGAATTCGATCAAATAACACTAGATCATGCCAAAGCACAGCATTTACCACCAAATATCAGCAAATTGAGTGGCATGTGTGGTCGCTTGAAATGCTGTCTTCTCTATGAAATAGACAATTATGTCACCGCACTGAAAAATTATCCTCCCCTTGATTCCTATCTTCTCCTGTCTGATGGCAGAGCGAGAATGATCAAAATTGATATTTTTTCAGATACCGTTACTGTGATATCTGAAGCCAATGGAGCTTTTTTGACTGTGACATTGGAAGAATTGAATGAACTTCGAAGAAATGGAAAGATAGAATCACCAAAAGAATTTGCAAATAATTGAATATTACAAAGGTACTCACATGAATGAATCTCTTCGCAAACAAATGAATGTTCAGATTACCAATGAGCACATTGCTTCAATGGCATATCTTGAAATGGCTTCTTGGTGTGCAGAACAAGATTTACCGGGTTTGGAAGAATATTTTTATTTCAGTGCGGAAGATGAAAGAGAGCACATGCTTGAATTCTATCGTTATGCCAATGCACATGGCTGTAGAGCTTCAATAGGCTCTGTACCTGAATTGCGTAGTTCTTTTGAACATGTGTTGGACATCTTGGAACATAATCTTTTCTTGGAACAACAGAATACGATTGCCATCAATCAAATGGCGAAGATGTGTCACGAGGTTTCAGACTATGCCACATTGCAATTTTTGCAACCCTTTATCAAAGAGCAACAAGACTCTGAAAGAAGTGTTGAAGAATTGATCGTGATGGTAAAAAGAGTGGGATATGATGCGAAGAATCTCTATTTCCTTGATAAACAATTCAAGAAATTGATGCAAGGGAAAGGAGAAGAAGCCCCTGAAAAAGAAGCATAAAGTCAGTGATTGTCGGTAGCTTCAAGAATGCTATTGGCTTTCTCCAAGTCATCCGGATTGACAAGCAATCGAACGCCCATAACAGCTCCAACATAACAGGAGTTGACATTCACATCATAGACATAACTTGAAATGCCGTGCTCAGCAAGAAGTGCTTGAGCCATTTCAGCTTCAATCGCAAATGGAAAGCGCCGGACTAATACCGGCGCTTTTTTTTGTTCTTCATGACTCATATTGCATCATCCGTGTTGTGCTTCAAGCCAACGTTCTGCATCAATAGCAGCCATGCACCCGCTTCCAGCTGCTGTGATAGCTTGTCTGTATACGCTGTCCTGAGCATCGCCACAAGCAAATACACCTTCAATATTTGTATAAGATGATTTACCCATGGTTTGGATATAACCGGTTTCATCCATGTCAATCATCCCTTTGAAGAGATCGGTATTTGGCTTATGACCAATTGCAACAAATATCCCATCTGCAGGAACGATATTCTCTTCATTGGTAACGGTATTTCTGAGTTTAAGTTGAGTGAGCTTTCTCAAACCGGTTGGTAGTGTTTCACCCATATATTCTTCAACAGTGGTATTCACCATGAATTCAATCTTGGGATTATTTTGACAGCGCTCAAGCATGATCTTTGATGCGCGGAATTCATCTCTCCTGTGAAGTATCGTAACCTTTGATGCAAATCTCGTGAGATAATTGGCTTCTTCCATTGCTGTATCTCCTCCACCAACTACATATACATGTTGATTTCTGAAAAAGAATCCATCGCATGTTGCACAAGCCGAAACACCAAAGCCCATATATTCTTGCTCACCTTTTGAACCGAGTAATTTCGCTGCAGCTCCGGTTGAAATGATAATGGAATCACATGTATACGTTTTTTGTGAATCGCTTGTCAATGTGAAAGGTCTCTTTGATAGATCCACAGAGGTAATTGTTTCATAGATGGAAGATGTGCCAAATCTATGCGCTTGTTTTCTGAATACATCCATCATTTCAGGGCCCATGATGCCATGCTCAAAACCCGGATAATTCTCAACTTCAGTAGTGATTGTCAATTGACCACCGGGTTGATGTCCTTCGAACACAACAACATCGAGTCTTGCTCTGGATGCATATAAAGCTGCTGTGAAACCTGCAGGACCACTTCCTATTATACAAATCTGATGATGTTCAGTCATATTGAAATTCCTTTATTGAAATTATTTTTCCGGAAATGCAAAACGAGTCATAATTCCCGAATGAGGTGAAATGGAGCGCCAAGCATCTACATCCGCAAATGTTAGTGAAACAACACAGCAGGTTGGCATGGAATCAGTTACATTGTCTTTTGAAAGAAGGTTCACCATCATTGTAATTGTTGGATTATGACCAACAATCACGATATGTTCAAAAACATCATCCACTTGATGGATGAATGTTGTATAATCATTGATGAATGCATGGTATAAAAGCGATAATTCCTCGAGTGGAATTTCGCCATCAATACCATCTCGTATCAATTGCGCCGTAGTCTGTGCTCTTAAAGCTGTGCTGGTAAAGAAAATATCAGGATGAAATTCCTCATTCTTCAATTGCTCAGCCATCTTAGGAGCATCAATTAGGCCGCGTTCATTCAAAGGTCTGTCATGATCACGCAGACCCATGATATGATTTGACTTGGCATGCCTTATGAAGGTGATTTGTTTCATTAAAAAATCGGCCTCTTTTCACCGGCTTTGATCGAAATAGAGAGAATATTTTCTTTGGGGACCAAAGGGCATACATAGTCTTTATTATAAGCACAATATGGATTATATGCTCTATTGAAATCCAATAGATATTCTCCACTCGTTGATATCTCGTCTACTTCTAAATATCTGCCGGCTTCATAGGTGTCAAATCCATTTGTTTTGTCTTTGAATGGTATGAATATCACATCATCTTCTTGTTCCAATGATTTGAAACCGGTTAATGTGAACGCAGAGCCATTCTGATCTTGAACCGTAAATGTACCATAACGAAGCATAGTTCTCTTTTCAGAACCTTTTGTCGTCAGCAATTGCACAGTATCTGGATTCTTATTCAAAGAGAACTCAGCATAAAAAGCAAATTCTTCATTAGGAGCGAAATACTGTAAACTCGTGAATTGCTCTTTTTGCTGTTCTTTGAGAGGGGAGGCAGGATCTTGTTTAAAAAATACATCAAGTTCTTTTCTTCTTTCAATGATTGTGGACTCATCATACATGAGCGTATTGTCCTCCTCTAAAGTACAGGAGAAGAAGACAAAGACAAGAACAATGTAGAGATGTGCCTTTGTGAAACCTATAATGTCTTTTAGGCCAATCATCAGAAATTCTTCCACATCATTGATTCAACAGGTTCATGCGTCTTGGCATTGTATTTTGCTGAACCTTTTACATTATATGGTGTTTCAATTTCACCTTTGACTTCAAAATATATAAGTTGTCCTATCGGCATACCTGCATATACTCTTACCGGTTGTTTAACGGAAATTTCCAAAGTCCAATAATTGCAAAATCCCACATCGCCTTTGCCTGCTGTAGCGTGAATGTCTATACCAAGTCGTCCTATACTTGATTTGCCTTCCAGGAATGGAACATGATCATGAGTTTCGGTATATTCTTCTGTTACGCCAAGATAAAACACATCAGGCATCAATACACATCCTTCTTCAGGAATCTCAAAAGTGGTTATTGTATTGTGAAGTTTTGCATCAAGAATGTCTTCATCATAAGTGGCAAGCAATTTGCCAAGATGTACATCGTAACTATTTGATCCAAGGCATTCTCTTCGAAAAGGGCTAATGACTATCCTTTCGCTCGCTATATTTGCAAGGATTTCTTTGTCAGTCAATATCATGGATGAGCTCCGATAGATTGTTTTTTACTGGCAAAAATACAAAAAATCGCTATGTGTCAGGAATGCACTTTTGGGAGAATTGTTCAATGAACCCACAGATTGTCTCTTATGATGGCTGGTCCAATTTTTTGGAACCAAGAGAGAAACTCGACAAAAGGATGGCATCTATGATGCGGACTACTTCCTCAGTTTTTGATGTGAATGAAGGAGACCTCGTTTTGCTTGGAATTCCGCAACACATAGGAGTTGAGAGAAATGGGGGCCGCATAGGTTCTGCTCAAGCACCCTTTACAATCCGAGAATGTTTGGCTAAGCTTTCTGTGCATGGTCTTGGCCAAAAAGAAGCCACCATTCATGATTTTGGAAATATTCTATGCGAAGGGCGAACTTTGGAGGATATCCGTGCCGACCATAATTCATTGGTTCTGGAATTGCTAAAGAGAGGAGCTTTTGTGGCAGTCATTGGTGGAGGACATGATATTGCTTTTCCTTCATTCAAAGCAATGCGTGATGCTTTTTCAGACATTGCGGTCATAAATGTTGACCCACACCTTGATGTTAGGGAACTTATTGATGACTTGGGTCATTCCGGCTCACCTTTTCGTGAAATGTTTGATTATCAAAAGCCGGAGAATTTCATTGAATTTGGAATCCAGCAATTTACCGCCGCTTCGCATCACAGAGAATATGTGGAGCAATCCGGGGGTAGAATCATACCCTATGAGCATATCAGAGCATCGGGAAATGCATCAATGCAATTGTCGGATTTAATTCGGAGTTTTAGAGATGCAGATCAAGAGATATATGTTTCTTTCGATATGGATGCAGTAAACTCAGCATTTGCACCCGGAGTAAGTGCGAGCGCTCCAATTGGATTTTCCGCTGATGAGATTGTCCAAATGGCATATTCTGCCGGCGCCAATGGTGTGAGAATGATAGATATCGTAGAAGTAAATCCACTTTACGATATAGATCACAGAACCTCAAGATTGGCTGCTCTCATGATGGCATCGTGCTTTGCAGGCTGGAATTCGCAACTATGAGCCGATCCAAAGCGACATCCCACCAATGCGGATAACTCCTAGAATAATCAAAAACAGCGATACGATATATGCTATCAATGTGTTCTTGAGTCTTTTTGCCGTTTCAAGTTTTTTCCAAGCAGCTGCGCTATGTGCTATGGCAACAGCAAGTATCATTGTTGTGGCATGCTCGAATTGTATGCGCAATGCTGCCATATCCCAATCTAATGCTTGAGCTTTTGGGAAGAACAAAGCAAGGCCGATGAAAAATTGAATTGCCAATGCATAGGCATAGATAGAACCTATAATCCGTGTGGATTTTTTATACTCGGAGGCATCTTTGAGATTGAGTATCAGTGTAAGAATTGCCAAAAGTGCAAATATCACAATCAGCCAGCGATTGTGACCATGTAGAGTGATCAAAAATTCCATGTTTACTCCTAATGATATTATTATCGCAATTTACACAATCCACATTGATTGATTTCAAGAACAACAGAGATGTCAATATCTCCAAAAATAAACTAAATTGAGAAAAGGGAAGTGCTATTGCCATTTGGCTTCCATGTATGATTGGGAATTAGATTGGGATTACAATGAGTAGAGTCTTGTCCGGGAGGGAAGAGATTCTCAGGGTTGAGCGGCGATTTTACACGGATACAATGTCTGCCGTTAACAAAACCCTCAGTACTCTTGAGCAAAAATATGAAGATTTACACTCGCGTGCCCTAATTGGCGAGCAAAGAATCATGAAATATCGGTTTGACCTATTCCGCATTCGAACTATGTTGCACCATAGTTCTATGCAAAGGGACAAAGCTTGGTCTGTGATAATGCTAATGAGGGATATTGCCAATTCGACCAATGATCCATTGCATCATGCCCATCTCTTGAGAGAAGAATATAGATTACGCTCCGATTTGGAATTGGAAGCTGATGATGAACGGATTTTGAGAGAAGCCCTGGAAATATTTATCCATTGCGGTCAATTACAACATGCATTTCGCTGTGCCCTCACTTTGGTGCAACATGCACAAAAAACAGATAAATATGATGTATGCTTGCATTATCTTCAAATTGCCGAACAATTAAAGAATCAAATGCCCGGCGAGCCATTCTTGGATGCACAATTTGAATTGGCAAATGGCAATTATCATATCTCCTTGCAAGATTTTGATCAAGCCGAACAATACTTGCATTCAGCTTTCATTCGATCAATCAATGAGCAAAATTGGAGAACTGCCTTGGTTGCACGTTCAAATATTGCTTCAATTTATCTCATGAGGACTGAGAAAAAACCCAAAGATGCATTGGAGATTTTAAATGAGTGTTTGGAGATTGCAAAGAAAAAGAAAGCCAATCATGATTTGTCTAGAATGATTGTAATGTGCGGTTCAGCACACACCAATTTGGGCAATCATAATCAAGCATTG
>Ga0129333_10006671_pt1 | contig 10916 bp, 12 predicted proteins | sample CPB6_08_DNA_FD_94474 | JGI IMG/M metagenome (GOLD analysis project Ga0129333, IMG submission 94474) | Freshwater to marine salinity gradient microbial communities from Chesapeake Bay, USA - CPBay_Sum_0.6_0.8_DNA | ecosystem: Environmental > Aquatic > Marine > Coastal | place: USA: Chesapeake...
CGCGCGACTGTTTGCGTGATCTTCCCACCAGTGGCCGATCAGCATGAACGAGCAGAGGCCCATGATTTCCCAGCCGAGGATGAGCTGGATCATGTTGTCGGCGATGACCATGTTCATCATGCCCGCGGAGAACAGAGTGAGCGACGCAAAGAAGTGCGTGTACCGACGATCGCCACGCAGGTATTCGAGCGAGTAGATCTGAACGAGGGTCGAGATGAACGCAACGACCACGAGCACGGTCAGCGACAAGCCGTCCATGTGCTGACCGATTGTGAGATCGAATCCTCCGCTTTGCCACCAGGTCCAGGTGCGAATGACGGGCTCGATGTACTGACCCTCGGATGCGGAGTTGACCCGGTCGATCCATTGGTAGGCGGCGCCACCGGCGAACACGAGCGAACCGACCATGGAGAGAACGCCGAGCTCGCTCCCCTTCATCGGAAGCTTCTTGCCGAAGAAGATGATGAGGGCAAAGGCGACGGCGGGGATGATTGGGATGATCCAGGCGTTCTCGAGGAACCACCCCGACTTCAATGCGACTGCGGCGGTTTCCGCGGCGGCTTCGGATGCAGCAAACATGATCAGCCCTTCATCTCCGACAGCTCTTCGAGGCCGATCGATTTGCGGTTGCGATACACGAGCAGAACGAGAGCAAGACCGACGCCTACTTCAGCGGCGGCCACGGTGATGATGTAGAGCGCGAACACATGGCCATCGACGCTGCCGTTGCGCAGTGCGAAGGCGAGAAGGTTGAGATTGACCGAGTTGAGGATCAATTCGATCGACATGAGGACCATGACCGCATTGCGACGGGCGATGACGCCGTAGACACCGATGCAGAAGAGCACCGCACCGAGGATGAGGAACTGATTGACGAGCATCGGTCAGTCCTTCCGCGCCAGGACGATCGCACCGATGACGGCGACGAGGAGAACGAACGAAAGCGCCCAGAACGGAAGCAGGTACGGCCCGAAGATCTGGTCGGAGATTTGCTGCGTTGACACGACGGCTGCGTCCTTCGGCAATTCTTCGTCGCCGAAGCCGGAGACGAGGGCAAGGGTGAGGACGCCAAGGAGGAGACCCGCCGACGGAACGCCGAGCCACCACGACTTGTTGTTCAGTTCGCGTTCTGCGCCGATTCGCGCTCGGGTGAGCATCGTGCCGAAGAGGAACAGCACCATCACGGCTCCGATGTAGACGAGAACCTGGGTGATGGCAATGAACTCGGCAGCGAGAATCACGTACTGGGCCGCGGCACCGGCAAGAACGAGCACGAGCCACAGCGCGGCGTGAACCACGTTGTTCACCGTGACGACGCGAAGTGCACCCCACACCATGATTGCGGCGACGATGCCGAATGCGATGTTCTGGGCAACCATTACTTCTTGCCCTTCTTTTCGGCTCCGGCCTCGAGATCGGGGGCTTCGGGCACGGTCTCCATCCACTCGCCGAGCTTGGCCTTGTCGTGCAACAGATCGGCGATGCGCGGTTCGGAGTATTCGTACTCGGGGCTCCAGAAGAGCGCGTCGAACGGACACACTTCGACGCAGATTCCGCAGTACATGCACAGCGCGTAGTCGATGTCGAACCGGTCGAGCTTGTTCACTTGACGCGGCTTGCCACCGGCGCGGCGCGGCGGGGCAAGTTCCTTGTGACCCTCGATGTAGATGCACCAGTCCGGGCACGAGCGGGCGCACAGCATGCACGAGGTGCAGTTGCCCTCGTGCAGTGCGATGACGCCGCGGGCACGGATTGGTGGGGTCTCTTTTTCGTGCGGGTATTGCACGGTGTTCGCACCCTTGGTGACGGTTTCCACCATCGTGCCGAGCGTGACACCGAGACCCTTCAGGAGGCCGGGGATCTTCGCCATTAGAACGCCACCTTCAGAACCGAAGTCGCCATGATGTTGACGAGGGACAGCGGGATGAGAACCTTCCACGCGAAGCGCTGAAGCTGATCTTCGCGGAAACGCGGGTAGCTGAAACGCACCCACATGATGATGAAGACGAGGAGCATCATCTTGGTGAACATGATCAGCGGACCGACCACGTTCATCCAGTTGTCGATGCTGTCGATGCTGGTCCATCCGAACCAAGCAAACGGCACGCCCCAGCCACCGAGGAAGAGAATCGACGCGATGAGTGCGAAGACACCTGCGGTTGCGAACTCGCCGATGAAGAAGATGAGGAACCGGAAGCCCGAATACTCGGTCATGTATCCGGAGACGAGTTCCGACTCGGCGATCGGCATGTCGAAGGGTGTCTGGGTCAGTTCAGCCTGAACCGCAATCATGAAGATGACGAAACCAACAAACTGGGTGAGGATGTAGGGGTTGCCGAGGCCGTCCCAGCCGAAGATCGACCCGGCGTTCTGGGCAACGACAATCTGCTGGAGGTTCATCGTGCCCGCTTGGATGACGACGCCGATGACCGCGAGAACCATCGGCAATTCGTAGGCAATGAGCTGGCCCGCGGCACGCAGACCGCCGAGGAGTGAGTACTTGTTCGCACTCGCCCAACCGGCGATGAGAATGCCCAACACCGAAACCGAGGAAACAGCAAGCGCGTAGAACACACCTGCTTCGAAGTTCGTGAACCAGGCATCGGGCCCGAACGGGACGACGGCGACGAGGAGGAAGGTGCTCGACAACACGATGAGCGGTGCGATCTTGAAGATGAACCGGTCGGCGCGCTCGGGATACAGGTCTTCTTTCTGGAGCCACTTACCCACTTCGGCGAACAACTGAAGCGAGCCAAATGGTCCGGCCTCCATCGGGCCGAGACGGCTCTGCATGAACGACATCATCTTGAAGAGGAACACATAGACGATGGTTCCCGCCGGCAGCAGCACGGCAACGATGCCACCGAGCACGCGCAGTAGCGACTGCGCCCAGTACGGGATGCTGGCGATGAGTCCGAGCATCACCGATCGATGTCCCCGAGAATGAAGTAGAGCGATGCGAGGATCGTGATGATGTCGGGGACGTAGACGCCCTTCAACAGCCACGGCACGATTGAAATGTTGTTGAAACTCGCCGAGCGGATCTTCACGCGGAACGGGCCGAGTTCACCCTTCGACACGACGTAGTAACCCATCTCGCCGAGTGGGTTCTCTGTGGCCACCCAGGCTTCGCCCTCGGGCACCTTGATGATGCGTGGCACTTTCGCCATGACGGGTCCCGACGGCAACGAGTCGAGAAGCTTTTCGACGATGAACGTCGACTCGCGCACTTCCTGGAGGCGAATCCAACAACGGGCGTACGAGTCGCCATCGGGGTGCGTCCACACCTTCCAGTCGACCTTGTCCCACGCCATCGGAAGCTTCTGGTCGCGACGCAGGTCCCAATCAACGCCGCTACCGCGCAGGTTGGCCCCGGAAAGGCCGTACTGCAGGGCGACATCCCGCGGAATGACGCCGATGCCGCGCGTACGAGCCTCGAAGATTTCGTTGCCGAAGAGGAGGCCTTCGATCTCGTCGCAGAACTTGCGCATCTTGCGCATGACGGCCCGGGTTTCGTCGATCCAACCCGCCGGCAAGTCGTCCTTCAAACCGCCGATGCGATCGAAGTTCGGGTGGAAACGACCGCCCGTCGCCCCTTCGATGAGGTTGAGGACGTATTCGCGATCGCGGAAGGCGAAGAACACCGGGGTGATCGCACCAAGCTGCACGCCGAGATCGCCGAGGAACAGCGATACGTTCGCGATGCGTGAGAGTTCGAAGAGAATCGTGCGGATCCACTGCGCCCGCGGCGGAGCCTCGATACCCATCAACTGCTCGGCGGCGAGAATGAACGGAACCTCGTTGGCGAAACTGCCGAGCCAGTCGATTCGGTTGATGAGTGCGGTGACCTGCGGGAACGTGCGCACTTCGGTGAGCTTTTCGTAGCCGCGATGCATGTACCCGCACGACGGTTCGGCCCAGAGAACCTGTTCTCCGTCGAGACGCGCGATGATGCGCAGCGTCCCGTGGGTTGCGGGGTGTTGTGGCCCGATGTTGAGGGTCATGCCCTCGGTCTCGAGCTCGACGTTCACGCGTGCATCTGCCGCCTGCGACGCGATGTACGCGAGCTGCTGGCGATCACCCAACATCGTCATTCTGCGCCTCCTTCGTCATCGCCACCGCCGGGCAGGGGCTCGACGTCGACAATGCCCGGCCAGGGCTTGACGATGCGTGCGAGCAGCGGAAAGTCCTTGCGCAGCGGGTACCCCTCGAAATCGGTCGGGAGGTACATGTTGCGCAGATCCGGATGTCCGGCAAAGTTGATTCCGAACATTTCGTGCGTTTCGCGCTCGTGCCAATTTGCACCGGCGAAAACGCCGACCCACGAGTCGATCGTCATCGCGTCGTCGGGCACGTCGGCCTTCAGCGTGAGACCGTGGTGTGTGCGGTGATTCACGAGGCGCGCGAACACCTGCATACGTGTCGAGCCACCGGCATATCCCTGGCGAATCGTCGGGTCGATGGGCTCGCGCTCGGCGGTCGGGTCTTCTTCGCCGCGACCATACGGCGACGGCATCCAGTCGATGGCCGACAAGAAACAGAAGTAGTCGTAACCGAGCTTTTCGCGCAGAGTCTCGGCAACTTCGCGCCATGCGGATGTCTTCACACGAACCCATGTGTCGACATTGCCCTCGGGTCCTTTTTCGAACGATTCCTCGACGGCGTCGCCGAGGACGGCGGTGATCTCAGCGAGCGACGACAACGGGCTCCCCTTTTCGCTCGGCTTCCGCGGCTGCGGCCAGCGACACCGTTCCTTCGCCGCGCCAACGCGCAGCCATGTCCTCGTTCTTGATGCGCTGCTGCAAAAGGACGATGCCCTCGAGCAACGCCTCGGGACGCGGCGGGCACCCCGGCACGTAGACATCGACGGGAATGATCTGGTCGACGCCCTTCGTGACCGAGTAGCTGTCCCAGTAGGGACCACCACAGTTCGCGCAACTACCCATCGAAATGACGTACTTCGGCTCGGGCATCTGCTCGTAAAGACGCTTCACCGCGGGTGCCATCTTGTCCGTGACCGTGCCGGAGATGACGACCAGGTCGGCCTGTCGCGGGCTGGCCGGCAGCGGAATGACGCCGAGTCGCATGACGTCGTAACGCGGCGAGCCGAAAGCCGCACCCATTTCGATCGCGCAGCAGGCCAGGCCCCACTGGTACACCCACAGGGAATACGAGCGTCCCAGGTTGAAAAGCGAGTTCAACGATTTGGGCAGCCGGCCACGATCTACGAGTCCCATTGTGCGTCTCTTCCCGTGTCTCTTCTCGTTCGAACCTTGTTGCGTTGCCCTTGAATGACTTGTGCCCTGCGTGGATCAGACCCAGCGCAGGACCCCCTTGCGCCAGGCATAGACGAGGCCGAGCAGCAACACCGCAACGAACACGCCCATCTCGACCAAACCAAAACTTCCGTAACGCTCGAGCTGCGTCGCCCACGGGAAAAGGAACACTGCCTCGACGTCGAATACGACGAAGAGCAGGGCAAAGACGTAGTAGCGGATCTGGCTCTGCGACCATCCCTCGCCGACCGGGTCGACGCCGCTTTCGTAGGGCATGACCTTTTCACGGTTGGGCTTGACGGGTCGCAGCAACGAGGCGACCCACAGCAAGAGACCGCCGAGGAGAAAGGCTGCGAGTCCGAACCACACCACCGTGAGGTACGACCGGAGAAAGGGGGACATCGCCCCCGAAACTACTACCCACCCCCCGTCTGGCGTGAAACAAACGCCGGAATCGGCGGATGTCAGCGCGGGGTCATGCAGTGCTCGACGAACCAGTCGACGAGCCGACGCGCTGCACGGGCGGACACGTGCGCATGTGAATTGGTATCCGACACGAGTGCCGAGGGATCGCGGCCCACTCGGGCGAGTTCCTCTGCACCGGCACCCGACGACCAGCGCTCGACAATCGCAGGGGTGATCTCCGGATGAAACTGGACCCCGAGGCTCGATCCGAGAACAAAGGCCTGGCACCCTTGTGGCCCCCTCGCCAGTTCTCTGGCCCCCGGTGGCGGGGTGAAGCGGTCGTAATGCCACTGAAACCAGGGGTTTTCGGCGAAAACCGAGGTGTTTTCGGGGTCTGCGGCCACCGCGAACCACCCGATTTCGGGGGCGGCGGCCCGCTCGACCCGCCCGCCGAGGGCGTGGGCCAACATCTGGCCACCAAAGCAGATCCCGAATATTGGGGTCCCGCGCCGGTGAGCCATGCCCAGAATCCGGGCCTCGCCGGCGACGAAGGCAGCGATGTCTTCCCAGTAGACCGACCAATCGGACCCGAGCGGGACCACGAGGCCGACGTCGTCGGGAAGGTCGCTCCAGTTGTCTGCGTCTTCCCGGCTCCAGAGCGAGAAGTCCCACCCCAACTCGCCGAAACGCTCGGCGACCACTCCGCCGTCAGCGTCGGCGTGGTTGGCAATGATGATCGCGCGCACAGGGGTACGGTAATTCTGAATGGGGTCGGCACCAATCTCTCGCGACGAGATCCTCGCTGCACGTGCGGCAGGTGCGGCATACGTCAAGCGAACTCCCGTCACCGAGTCGGCCGCCCTCAGTTCCTTGTGCGGCGGCAATGTTGTCGTGAAGGCCGAGAACCTGCAGCGAACCGGCTCGTTCAAGATCCGCGGTGCCATGAACAAGATCTCCACACTCGGCGCACTCGCCTCCCGCGGTGTCGTGGCGGGTAGCGCCGGCAACCATGCCCAGGCAATCGCTTTTGCCGCTCAGGTCAACGGGATCTCCTGTGAGATCTTCGTGCCCGCGGGTGCGTCGATTTCGAAGATCGCCGCATGTCGCGGCTACGGCGCAACGATTTCCGAAGGTGGTGACTCCCTCGACAACGCGGTTGCGCTGGCAAAAGAGCGCGCCTCGGCAACGGGCATGAACTTCTGCCACCCGTACGACGACCCGGCGGTGGTTGCGGGCCAGGCGACACTCGGTCTTGAACTGGTGGAAGACATTGCCGACCTGCGCACCGTGATCATTCCTCTCGGGGGTGGTGGCCTCACGGGCGGAGCCGCCATCGCACTCAAGACCCACAACCCCCGCATCAAGGTGATCGGGGTGCAGGTCAGTGCGTGCGCCCCCTACGCGCACCTTCCCGCACCCGAGGGTCCCGTCGTCACGCTTGCCGACGGAATCGCCGTCAAGAAACCCGGAGTGGTCACTCGGCCGATCATCGAGGAATTCGTCGATGACATCGTCGTTGTGGAAGAAGACGACGTCGCCGACGCGATGATTCTCCTGATGGAGCGCGGAAAACTTCTGGTCGAGGGAGGTGGTGCTGTCGGTGCCTCGGCGCTGATGCGCGGACTGGTCCGCCCGGCGACCGATGGCATCACGTGTGTCGTTCTCTCCGGCGGCAACGTTGACCTCGGTCTGCTTCCCGGTCTCGTTCGCCGTCACGAAACGCAGGCCGGTCGACGTCTCCTCATCTTTGCCCGCATCCCCGACCGCCCGGGCGGCCTCGCCAACCTGCTCACGCTGCTTGCAGGGCAAGGAGCGAACCTGATCGAAGTCGAACACGTTCGCGAGGGCGTCGATCTGCACGTCCGCGAAACTGGGGTGCAAATCGTTCTTGAAACCCGCGGCACCGAGCACGCCGACATCGTCGTCGAAGCCGCGCGTCGTGCGGGCTACGAAATCGAAGAACTCGAGCGCTGACGCTCAGCGTCCTGCGAGGGTGATCACCTGGCGGGTTGCATCGAGCAGCCAACCGGGCACAACACCAACGACCAGCGTGAAGACGACGGCTGCCGTGACCGCGAGTCCGGAAAAAAACGGCACCCGCGGCGCAGCATCGGTCCCTTCCCCGTCTTCCATCCACGCACTCACCATGATGCGGAGGTAGAGATACGCACCGATGACGGAGGCGAGCATCGCGATGATGGCGATCGCGTAACTGCGCGTTTCGATCGAAGCCTGAATGACACCGAACTTCGCGACGAAGCCCGATGTGAGCGGCATACCTGCTTGTGCGAGCAAGAAGACGGTGAGCGCGAGAGCAAGAGCCGGGCGACGGCGTCCGAGACCGCGCAGGTCGGCGAGGTTCGACGCGCCATCGCCCTTGCCCGACACAAGACCGACGATGGTGAACGTTCCGATGACGAGCACGGTGTAGAGCAGCAGGTACGTCATCGCGGACGCGATGCCGTCGCCGGCGTTCGGCGAGGTCGTGTGCGAGGCAGCCTCGACCCCGAGAAGAATGAAGCCTGCGTGACTGATCGACGAGTAAGCGAGCATGCGCTTCACGTTGGTCTGCGTGACGGCCAGTACCGAACCGACGACGAGGCTGAGCACCGCCAGCACCCACACCACGGGTCGCCAGTCATCGACACGACTTTCGAGAGCCGTGACGCTGATGCGCAGAAATGCCGCGAACGCAGCCGTCTTCCCCGCCGAAGCCATGAACGAGGTCACGGGCGTGGGCGCTCCCTGATACACATCGGGTGTCCACACTTGGAACGGAACCGCCGCGACCTTGAACGCGAGACCGACGAGCAGGAGACCGATTCCCACCAACAACAGCACGTCGTTGCGCGGGAACACCTGTGTCGTCGACAGTGTTTCCATGATGCGTCCGAGGTTCGTGTGGCTGGTTGCGCCGTAAATCAACGCGATGCCGTAGAGGAAGAACGCCGAGGAAAACCCACCGAGGATGAAGTACTTGAGTCCGGCTTCTTGACTTTCCTCGCGCCGCCGGTTGCTCGCCGCGAGAACGTAGAGCGCGAGGCTGAGCGTTTCCAGACCGAGGAACAACACGATGAGGTCCTGAGCAGCGACCATGACGATGCCACCGATCGCAGCCGTCAGATACAGCACGAACAGTTCCGGCCCGTCCTCGTCTTCGCGGACCAGGTAGTCGCTCGTCGTCAGGCTGGCCAGCAGTACCGCGATGCAGATGGTGATCGTGCCCAGAACGGCGAAGTGATCGAACGCCAAGGCGTCATTAATGATCGTTTCGGGCTTCCCGTCACTCAAGTTGTCCCACAAGAAGAAGCAAAGAACGATTGCGGTTGCCGCTGTCGCAGAACTGACGACGCCGTATAGCCCCCGCGGCCACTGCGGAAGAAGCGAACCGAACAACATGAGAATGCATGCACCGGCCAGCAGGGTGAGGAGCGGGCTGAGTGTGAACCAGGGAATCGAAGGTCCGACCAGGGTTTCTGCCGCGAACATGCTCAGCCTCCGTGCCCTTCGGACTTCTCATCCGACTTCTTGTCGGCAGAGTGGTCGACGGGAGCGATTTCCTTCTCGGTGAACTCGAGCTCGCGCCCCGTGCGTTCTTCGACGTGGGTGACAAGCGCCTTCACGCTGGGCTCGATGCGGTCGAGCATTGGCTTCGGGAAAACACCGGTGAAGACGATCGCCGCAATGAAGGCAAGAAGGAGCATCCCTTCACGCGGACGCAATTCTTCGAATGACGAGTTTGCCTCGTCGGGCTCACCGTGGAACACGCGCTGGTAAGCCCACAACAGGTACAGCGCCGCGAGGATCACGCCCGTGGCACCGACGACGACCCACCAACGGGCGTTGCCGAATGACCCGATGAGGATGAGGAACTCGCCGACGAACCCATTGAGGCCGGGAACTCCGATCGACGAGAGCATGACCACCATGAAGGCGGCGGCGAAGATTGGCGCAACACTCTGCAAACCCTTGAGCTCCGAAATCTCACGGGTATGGCGCCGTTCGTAGATCATGCCGACCAACAAGAAGAGCGCCCCTGTGGACACACCGTGGTTCACCATCTGCATGACACCGCCCGTGATCGCCTGCGAGGTGAAGGCAAACGTGCCGAGGACGATGAACCCGAGGTGCGCAACGGACGAGTAGGCAACGAGTCGTTTCAGGTCCTTTTGCATCGTGGCTGCGATCGCACCCCAGAGGATGCCAACCACTGCGAGGGTGAGGAAAAGCGGACGTGCCCACACCGAGGCTTCAGGGAACAGATAGAGCCCGAAACGGAGAAACCCGTACGTTCCCAACTTCAACAGAACACCGGCGAGAATGACCGAACCACCGGTCGGTGCCTGGGTGTGTGCATCGGGCAGCCACGTGTGCAACGGGAAGAGCGGCACCTTGACGGCGAATGCGATGGCGAAGGCCATGAACAGCCAGCGTCCCGTCGAAGTTGCGAAGTCGGCGCCCTCGCCGAGTTTCACGAGATCGAATGTCACGTAGCCGAGGCTGTTCTTCGCAAGAACCGCCGTGGCAATGATGCCAACCAGCATGAATGCCGACCCGAACATCGTGTAGAGGAAGAACTTTGTCGCGGCGTAAATGCGCTTGTCGTAACCCCAGCCGCCGATGAGGAAATACATGGGCACGAGAACGATCTCGAAGAACAGGAAGAAGAGGAAGAGATCGAGGCTGATGAAGCTTCCCATCACCCCGGCTTCGAGCACGAGCATCCATCCGAGGTAGCGCTTGTGATCGTGGTGCGGGTCGACACCGGCAATGACGAGCGGAAACAGCAGGCCCGTCAACACGACGAGGAAGAGGGAGATTCCATCGACACCAACGTGCCAACCAATCCCCCAATCGCGAATCCACGGGTGTTGCGATACGAATTGGAAACCGGCATCGGCAGTCTCGAAAGAGGAAAGAAGCCAGATGCTGAGTCCCGCCGTCACGGTGCTGGCAACGAGGGCAACGAACTTGGTCGACTCGGGCCGACGGTTGCTCGTGAGAATGGTGAGGATGCCACCGATCGCCGGAACGAGAACCAGCGCGGTCAGAATCGGAAACGAGAGACTCGCGCCACGAGCTGCTTCTGCGGCAAACATCAGGCGATCCCCCTGTAGACGAACCAAACGAGCATCACGAGAACGGCCACCGCAATGATCGCCGCGTACGCCCGGACGAATCCGCTCTGGAGACGGCGCGTGACACCGCTTGCCGACCGAACGGCCACTCCGGTTC
>Ga0129333_10006672_pt1 | contig 10914 bp, 5 predicted proteins | sample CPB6_08_DNA_FD_94474 | JGI IMG/M metagenome (GOLD analysis project Ga0129333, IMG submission 94474) | Freshwater to marine salinity gradient microbial communities from Chesapeake Bay, USA - CPBay_Sum_0.6_0.8_DNA | ecosystem: Environmental > Aquatic > Marine > Coastal | place: USA: Chesapeake Bay...
AATGGTGCACAAACCAAAAGCCCAGGTCTTCAAAACAGTGGACAAGCAGGAATGGACAGCAAGCCAGTAAAATTCTCTGGTCAATCTGAAGCAGTTCCTACAAGTCCTAAGAATCCAAGCAACGCATACACTAAGGGTGAGACCGAAGTAAAACATGCAAAGCAGTGGAAGAACGCTCCTGCTCAAGCAGGACAAGACTTAGAGAAGGCACCTGCAGCAGTTAAGTCACAAGCAAGTGGCGTTAACACAAAGAGCCCTGTGTCTGAATCTAAAAAGTCTGTAAAGAAGATTGTTAAGTAAGGAAACTGAGAACAATGGCTTTGTATCTCAAAGAGCATCTGACATTTGACCGAGCCGGCATGGTTGTTGAATCGGTCAAAGAAGGTGACGGTAGTTTGAAGAGCCTATATATGAAAGGGATCTTCATTCAGGGAGGGGTAAAGAACGCCAATGAGCGTGTTTATCCCGTTTCTGAAATAGAAACTGCTGTCGAAACTTTGAACAAACAAATATCAGAAGGCTACTCAGTTTTAGGTGAAGTAGATCACCCAGATGATTTAAAGATTAATTTAGATCGTGTATCACATATGATTACAGGTATGTGGATGGACGGTCCTAATGGTTTTGGAAAATTAAAGATTCTACCAACTCCAATGGGTCAGTTAGTAACTACTATGTTGGAGAGTGGTGTTAAGCTAGGTGTATCTAGTCGTGGCAGCGGTAACGTCAACGATTTAGATGGCCGTGTCAGTGACTTTGAAATTGTCACTGTGGATATTGTCGCTCAACCAAGTGCTCCTAATGCATATCCAAAAGCAATTTATGAAGGTATGATGAACATGCGTCATGGTCATAGATTGTTAGATATTGCAAAAGAAGCCAAAGGTGACAAAAAAGTACAGAGATTTCTAGCTGAGGAAGTAAAGCGCCTCATCAAGGATCTCAAAATCAAATAAAGGGGAACATCAAATGTTTGATGCTATCAAACCATTACTTGAGAGCGGCTTAATCAACGAAGATATCGGGCAACAAATTAATGAAGCCTGGGAAATTAAGTTGAATGAGGCACGTGAACAAGTTCGTGCAGAACTACGTGAAGAATTTGCACAGCGTTATGAGCATGATAGAAGTGTGATGGTTGAAGCCCTTGATAAGATGGTAACAGAAAGTTTATCAGGAGAAATTGAAGAATTTCATACTGAAAGACAGGCGCTAAACGAAGAACGTGTTAAAGCACAGCAGAAGTTGCGTGAAAATGCTGCAAAATTTAATGACTTTATGGTCACAAAACTTGCAGAAGAAATTCGTGAACTACGTACAGATCGTAAAGCAATGAAAGAAAGCCAAGAAAAATTGGAGCAATTCATTGTTCATGCGTTAGCACGTGAAATCAAAGAATTCACACAAGACAAGAAAGCAGTTGTGGAAGCTAAAGTTAAGTTAGTTGCCGAAGGTCGCAAACAATTAGAAGCACTAAAAGCAAAATTTGTTGCTGAAAGTGCCAAGAAAGTAAGTGGCGCTGTTGCGAACCATCTAAAGGGTGAGTTATCACAACTTAAAGAAGATATTCAAGCAGCACGTGAAAACAACTTTGGACGCAAAATTTTTGAAAGTTTTGCAAGTGAATTTTCTGTAACTCATTTAAACGAGAAAGCAGAAACACGCAAGTTGATGACAAAGTTGCAAGAAAAGGATCAACAGTTAGCAGAAGCTAAAAAAGTTTTGGATAATGCTAAAAAACTAGTTGAAAGTAAAGACCGTGAGGTCCGAATCATTAAAGAGTCTAATCTACGTGAAAAAACAATGGCAGAATTGCTAGCTCCATTGAACGAAGAAAAGGCTAGTGTAATGAAAAACTTACTAGAAAGCGTACAGACTCCAAAGCTAAAGTCTGCTTTCGACAAGTATTTACCAGCAGTTCTTAATACAGGTTCTGAAAAGAAAGTTGCTACAAAGCAATCATTATCAGAATCAAAAATGATTAGTGAAATTACTGGTGATAAATCTGCCAAGAAACAAACTGAAGTAGAAGAAGGTAACGATAACCTTATCGACTTTAAGCGTTTGGCAGGGCTATAAAACGACATATATAGGAGAAAGATAAAAATGTCAAAAGTTCTATTAGAAAGCCGTTGGGACGAGACCAAAGAGGCCCTGTTAGAAGGCTTAAAGGGCACTCGCCGCTCAACAATGGGTGTTATTTTAGAAAACACCAAAAAAGCTCTGTTGAAGGAATCTTCAGCAGGCACAACTACAGCAGGTAACATTGCTACACTTAATCGTGTCATTCTTCCAGTTATCCGTCGTGTAATGCCAACAGTTATTGCTAACGAGTTGGTGGGCGTTCAGCCAATGACAGGTCCAGTTGGTCAGATTCACACATTACGTGTACGTTACGCTCAGTCTTTAACAGACAACAGTGCAGCAGCAACTTCAGTTACTGCTGGTGAAGAAGCATTGAGCCCATTCAAGATTGCTCAGGCATATTCTCGCACACCAAGTGGTAGTAGTTCTACAAACTTCTACACTGGTAACGATACTGCTGCTCTTGAAGGCAACGGTGGTAAGCAAATCAGCGTACAAATTCTACGTCAGGCTGTTGAAGCTAAGTCACGTAAGTTGCAAGCACGTTGGACATTCGAAGCTGCACAAGACGCACAAAGCCAGCATGGTATTGACGTTGAAGCAGAAATCATGGCCGCACTAGCACAAGAAATTACTGCTGAAATCGACCAAGAAATTCTATTGTCTCTACGTACTCTAGCATCTACTGAGTTCACATACAATCAAGCAACCGTTTCTGGTACTGCTACATACGTTGGTGACGAACACGCTGCTCTAGCGGTTCTAATCAACCGTGTTGCTAACTTGATTGCTCAACGTACTCGCCGTGGTGCAGGTAACTGGGCAGTTGTTTCTAGCGCAGCATTGACTGTTTTACAGAGTGCTACAACTTCAGCATTCGCACGTACAACAGAAGGTACATTCGAAGCACCTACAAACACTAAGTTTGTTGGTACATTGAACGGTGCAATGCGTGTATTCGTTGACTCTTATGCTCCTGACACAACACCTGTGTTAGTTGGTTATAAGGGTTCTAGCGAAACTGACGCAGCAGCATTCTACTGCCCATACATTCCATTGATGAGCAGTGGTGTTGTTCTAGATCCATCAACATTCGAACCAGTCGTTTCGTTCATGACACGTTATGGCTACATCGAATTAACAAACACAGCATCATCATTCGGTAATGCTGCTGACTATGTTGGTGAGATTGCAGTTCAAAACCTAACATTCCAATAATCAAATCTTTTCATTCGGGATGGGAAGTAAGAAGCGCACTTTATGTGCGCTTCTTTTTGGATAAATAATTTATGATTGAAATAATTTACACCCTCATAATGACACATATAACAATAATATGTGTCACTCTATATCTACACCGCGGACAAGCACACAAGGGTATCGTGTTTCATCCGATAGTTAGTCACTTTATGCGTTTTTGGTTATGGCTTACAACAGGAATGATTACTAAAGAATGGGTAGCTATACATCGCAAGCATCATCGTTTTAGTGACCAATTCAATGACCCGCATAGTCCAAAAGTTTATGGAATATTCAATGTATTATTTAAAGGAGCATTTCTTTATGCCAAAGCAGCAAAAGATAAAGATATGGTTGATACATATGGTGTTGGTACTCCTGATGATTGGTTGGAGCACAACATATACTCTAATCACTCCAGACTTGGCATTGGCATTCTCTTTTTGTTCAACATCGCACTCTTTGGTTGGATTGGTGCCTTAATTTGGGGCATACAAATGATATGGATACCGTTTTGGGCAGCGGGCGTTGTCAATGGAATAGGTCATTATTATGGTTATCGTAATGGAACCACAAAAGATAACAGTCGTAACATTATTCCGTTTGGTATAATCATAGGTGGTGAAGAATTACACAACAACCATCACTTAGAACCTGCTAATGTGAAGTTGAGTCGTAAAAAATTTGAATTTGATATAGGTTATATGTATCTAAGGCTACTTCAATCATTAAATTTAGCTACTATAAGATAACATCAGCATCTACTGTAATATCAAATAGTGATTTCTTTTTTCCCTTTAACTTCTTTTGAAAAAGTCTATTGCAGTTTGCACATAGCGTCTTAAGATTAGATTTTTGTTTGTTCTTTTTGTCACCATCTTTATAGATAATATCTAACTGACACTTATCTTCTGGAACAAATCCACATTTCTCACATTTATTTTTCTTATTGAGTAGGTATCCAAACTTAGTATTGTATGCTGCTTTAGCACAACTAGAGCAGTACTTGTGCCATTTTTGAAAACCGTGTTTACTGATGCCGTTAGATTTTGCTAAAGACAATTTACAGTTTGAACACAATGGCCTGTGTGGTTGGGCAGTCAACATAAAAAGATATCCTTAGTGCTTTTTTCCTTAAATTTATTTAATTGGTTTAGATAAATATATTATTGAGACATATTTTAGGATAAACTATGGCATCTGAACCATTTAACTCTGCGGGTGGCTTTAGCGTAGGCATACCGGCTAATACTGTTATTGACGCAAACGGTAATGTCGTTACAAACGTAATGGCACCTAACGGCAACGTAATTGCCAACAATATATCTGCTAATAGTTTTGCTATAACAGGTAATATTAACTTAGGTGACGTTTCAAATGTAACTATTTACGGTGGTAATAATGGTTACTTCCTACAAACAGATGGAACAGGTAATTTAACTTGGGCAGAAGGCGGAAACGGTGGTGGTGGGAATGGAACACCTGGAGGATCAAATACACAAGTTCAGTTTAATGATGCGGGTGAGTTTGGTGGAGTCGCAGGTTTCACGTTTGATAAAACAACTGGTAATTTAGATGTACCTGGAAATGTTATTACTAATGGATTGGTAGCAGTCGATGCTACTATAACAGGTGATTTAATAACAAGTACAATTACATCTAGTGGTAATGTATACGCAAATTATTTCTATGGTGATGGTAGTAATTTAACAAACATATCAGGTATATCTGGTAGTTCCGGTAAGTCAGGTTATAGTGGTCCTTCAGGTTGGTCGGGTTTTTCAGGAGTATCAGGTTGGTCAGGAAAATCAGGCTTTAGTGGTTACTCTGGCTCCGGGGTATCAGGATGGTCAGGTATAAGTGGCACTAGCGGCATAAGTGGTTACTCAGGTATTTCAGGTTTTTCAGGTAAATCAGGGTTCTCGGGATGGTCAGGAGCTAGTGGCACAACAGGTGTATCTGGTAAATCAGGTATTTCAGGATGGTCAGGAGCTAGTGGAGAAAGCGGATACTCGGGTATCAGCGGCTTTAGTGGTCAATTAGGACTAAGTGGCACATCAGGTAAATCAGGTTTTAGTGGTATATCAGGTTGGTCAGGCACTAGTGGAGCAGTAGGTATAAGTGGGTATTCAGGAACTTCAGGCACAACAGGTATAAGCGGATATAGTGGAATATCAGGCACAACAGGTATAAGCGGATATAGTGGTGATTCGGGTATAAGCGGATATAGTGGTGATTCGGGTATAAGCGGATATAGTGGTAGTGGTATATCCGGGTATTCAGGCGTGGGTACAAGTGGGTACTCAGGATTCAGTGGCTTTTCAGGTAGAGGCATTGAAATTGCAGGTAGTGTAATTGATTATACGTATCTACCTAATGGTGAACCACAAGGTGTCGTATTCATCATATTAAATGCAGGTGGTGGATATAATGCGGGCGACGGCGCAGTAAGTAACGGAGACGACACTTGGTCTAACATTGGTCCTCTACAAGGACCTTCAGGCTTTAGTGGTGTTAGTGGATTTAGTGGATCTGGGGTAAGTGGATTTAGTGGTACGTCAGGAACGTCTGGTTTTTCTGGTACTAGTGGTACATCAGGAACTTCAGGTACATCAGGAACTTCAGGTATCAGTGGATACTCTGGGGAGTCTGGTACTAGTGGTGTATCAGGTTTTAGTGGTCTAAGTGGCTGGAGTGGTGAATCAGGAACAAGCGGAACATCAGGCGAATCCGGAACAAGTGGTATTTCAGGTATTAGCGGTACATCAGGATTTTCAGGCGAATCCGGGACAAGTGGAGAATCAGGTACTAGTGGTATATCAGGCACATCTGGCTTCACTGGTGTCAGTGGCTGGTCAGGCACTTCAGGTGAATCGGGTACAAGTGGATTTAGTGGTACAAGTGGCTGGTCAGGCACTTCAGGTGAGTCGGGTACTTCAGGATTTAGCGGAACAAGTGGTACATCAGGTATCAGCGGTCATTCAGGGGAATCGGGCACAAGCGGAACAAGTGGTGAATCAGGAACAAGCGGAACAAGTGGATACTCTGGTGAATCAGGTACTAGTGGCACTTCAGGTATCAGCGGATATAGTGGATCGGGAATTAGCGGATATAGTGGTACGTCAGGTGAATCGGGCACTAGTGGTACGTCAGGAACAACCGGTGTCAGTGGCTTTAGTGGTACGTCAGGTACTACAGGTGTAAGTGGCTTTAGTGGTACGTCAGGTGTATCAGGTTGGAGTGGTGCAAGTGGTATAGCAGGTGTTTCATCAACTATCTTTGAATATTTTGCTGATACATCTGCCACATCAGGTGATCCAGGTAGTGGAGATATCTTATGGAATAACGCAACACAGACCAGTGCGACTTCTATCAATGTCAGTATGACAACTAATGACGGCATTGATATTGACATTTACCTTGCATTATTACAACAAACAGAAGTTATTACTCTACAAGCCAAAGCTCAAAGTAGTGATTATCAACGTTGGGAAATTAATGGGACACCTACAAATCAGACAAATTATTGGACTATACCAGTAACGCTTTTAGCGTCCGGTGGTATAGGAACAACTGGTTTTAGTAATGGTGCTGAATTAATTCTTGCTCTTGTACAAGGTGTAAGTGGTACTTCAGGAGCTAGTGGTACATCTGGAATAAGCGGATATAGTGGTACGACAGGTATATCAGGATTTACGGGTATATCAGGATTTACGGGTATATCAGGATTTACGGGTATATCAGGATTTACGGGTATCAGTGGTTACTCAGGTGAATCGGGTATCAGTGGTTACTCAGGTGAATCGGGTATCAGTGGTTACTCAGGTGAATCGGGTATCAGTGGTTACTCAGGAACTTCAGGTACTAGTGGTATATCAGGTGAATCGGGTATCAGTGGTTACTCAGGAACTTCAGGTACTAGTGGTATATCAGGCACATCTGGCTTCACTGGTGTAAGTGGCTGGTCAGGTACTTCAGGTATATCAGGAACTTCAGGTGAATCAGGTACTTCAGGTTGGAGTGGTGAATCAGGTATAAGCGGTACAAGTGGATTCAGTGGTACTAGTGGTACATCAGGTATAAGCGGTACATCGGGTATCAGTGGTACATCAGGTACTACTGGTGTTAGTGGTTGGAGTGGAACTTCAGGCACAAGCGGATGGTCAGGGGAAAGCGGTACATCGGGTATCAGTGGTACTACTGGTATATCAGGCACAAGCGGTATAAGTGGACATTCAGGAGAATCAGGATTCACTGGCATCAGTGGTTATAGTGGTACAACAGGTATATCTGGCTATAGTGGTACAACAGGTGTCAGCGGCTGGTCAGGAACTTCAGGTGAAAGTGGTGTATCAGGCACATCAGGTATTTCGGGTACAAGTGGTATTAGTGGTTACTCAGGTGAATCAGGTACTACGGGTATCAGTGGATATAGTGGTACATCGGGTATTTCAGGAACAACTGGCATCAGTGGTTATTCAGGTACAACAGGTATTAGCGGTTACTCAGGTGAATCAGGAACAAGTGGTTGGTCGGGAGAAAGTGGTACGAGCGGTACAAGTGGTACAAGCGGTACAAGTGGTACAAGCGGTATATCAGGTTTTACTGGAATTAGCGGATACAGCGGCACGTCGGGTACAAGTGGTATCTCAGGTACATCTGGTTTCACTGGCGTTAGTGGTTGGAGTGGCACATCAGGAGAATCAGGAACATCAGGATATAGTGGCACATCAGGATATAGTGGCACATCAGGTACTAGTGGTGAATCAGGAACATCAGGTATAAGTGGTTACTCAGGAACATCAGGTACTAGTGGTATATCAGGCACATCTGGCTTCACTGGCGTTAGTGGCTGGTCAGGAGAATCAGGTACTACTGGTATATCAGGAACCAGTGGCTACAGCGGTACTAGTGGTATATCAGGAACCAGTGGATTAAGTGGAACTAGTGGATTAAGTGGAATCAGCGGATATTCTGGTAAATCTGTTAATATTGCCGGAAGCGTCATCGATTATACGTATCTACCAAATGGGGAACCTGCAGGAGCGATATACATTGTTGAAAACAGCGGCGGTGGATATAATGCAGGAGATGGTGCCTTAAGCAATGGTGACAACACTTGGACTAACATCGGTCCATTACAAGGTCCTTCGGGATATAGCGGCATATCAGGTACCAGTGGCATATCAGGTACCAGTGGCATCAGTGGATTTTCAGGAATTAGTGGCTGGAGTGGAGAATCCGGAATCAGTGGCACATCTGGTGCTACCGGTATAAGTGGATATTCAGGAACATCAGGTACTAGTGGTATATCAGGCACATCTGGCTTCACTGGCGTTAGTGGCTGGTCAGGTGAATCAGGTACAAGTGGAGAATCAGGTACAAGTGGCACAACTGGTATTAGTGGATATAGCGGAACATCAGGTATCAGTGGATACAGTGGCACAACTGGTATTAGTGGATATAGCGGAACATCAGGTATCAGCGGATATAGTGGTACATCAGGATTTAGCGGAACAAGCGGAACATCAGGTATTAGTGGATACAGCGGTGAAAGTGGAATATCAGGATTTAGCGGAACATCAGGTATTAGTGGATACAGCGGTGAAAGTGGAATATCAGGATTTAGTGGAACATCAGGTATTAGTGGAACATCAGGTATTAGCGGATATAGTGGTACTAGTGGTGTAAGTGGTTGGAGTGGCGAAAGTGGTACATCAGGTACTAGTGGTATTAGTGGTACTTCAGGTATAAGTGGTACTTCAGGTTGGAGTGGAACTACAGGTACTTCAGGTATATCAGGTATATCAGGCACATCTGGTTTCACTGGTATAAGCGGATGGAGCGGTGTAAGCGGTACTACTGGTGTAAGTGGCTACAGCGGCACATCAGGCATCTCAGGTACAACAGGCGTCAGTGGTTGGTCAGGTACTACAGGTGTCAGTGGTTGGTCAGGAACATCAGGTGAATCAGGCACAAGTGGAACATCAGGTTTTACTGGTGTAAGTGGATGGTCAGGTGTAAGTGGAACTAGCGGTATAAGTGGTACATCAGGTACAAGTGGCTGGTCAGGTATAAGCGGTGTATCAGGTACATCAGGTTTTTCAGGTACTAGTGGAATATCAGGAACTTCAGGAACTTCAGGAACACCGGGTGATCTTTACGCTACAACAAGCAGCACATCTTTAGCTATTGCGACCGGAAATCAGACACTAACTATAGGTACAGGACTAGCGTACACGATAAATCAAGACGTTGTTATTGCTTTTGACAATAACAATGATATGAATGGTTATATTGTTTCTTACGATAAGGTCACTGGCGTATTAGTTGTCAATGTTATTGATACAACTGGATCAGGCATATATAATTCTTGGACTGTTAACTTAGACGGCGCTATAGGTCCTCAAGGTGATTCAGGTGTATCTGGATTCACAGGAGTCAGTGGTTGGTCGGGTGTAAGTGGTACGACAGGTATATCAGGAACATCAGGTTTTACTGGTGTAAGTGGATGGTCAGGTATTAGCGGAACCTCAGGAACTAGTGGAGCATCCGGAACAAGTGGATGGTCAGGTATAAGTGGCACTACAGGCGTAAGTGGCTATTCAGGAACTTCAGGAACTTCAGGAACTTCAGGAGTCAGCGGTTTTAGTGGTATATCAGGTTGGAGTGGCGAAAGTGGCGCAAGTGGTACAACAGGTATCTCAGGCACCTCTGGTTGGAGTGGAACTTCAGGTATCTCAGGTACATCAGGTGTATCAGGTTGGAGTGGAACTTCAGGTATCTCAGGTACTACTGGTGTTAGTGGATATAGTGGAACTTCAGGTATCTCAGGTACTACTGGTGTTAGTGGATATAGTGGAACTTCAGGTATCTCAGGTACTACTGGTGTTAGTGGATATAGTGGTACATCCGGTATTTCGGGAACAACAGGTATTAGTGGTTGGAGTGGTGTCAGTGGTACAACAGGTGTAAGTGGATTTAGTGGTACATCCGGTATTTCGGGAACAACAGGTATTAGTGGTTGGAGTGGTGTCAGTGGTACAAGCGGAACATCAGGTACTACAGGTGTCAGTGGCTGGTCAGGAACATCAGGTGTTTCGGGTGTATCGGGTTGGAGTGGTACCTCAGGTATTTCGGGAACAACAGGTATCTCTGGTTTTTCAGGTGTAAGTGGTTGGTCAGGTGTAAGTGGAACTAGTGGGGTATCAGGTGTAAGTGGTTGGTCAGGCGTTAGCGGTATATCAGGGGTTTCAGGCTATAGCGGTACTACTGGTATATCAGGATGGAGTGGCACTACAGGTGTATCAGGTACTTCAGGTACAACTGGTGTAAGTGGCTGGAGTGGCGCAAGTGGCACTACAGGTGTCAGTGGCTTTAGTGGTACGTCAGGAACAACCGGTGTCAGTGGCTTTAGTGGTACGTCAGGTACTACAGGTGTAAGTGGCTGGAGTGGCGCAAGTGGCACAACAGGTGTTAGTGGATATAGTGGATCAGGTATAAGCGGGTTTAGTGGTACATCCGGAGCTAGTGGTACATCTGGTTATAGTGGTACATCAGGTGTATCAGGTTGGAGTGGCGCAAGTGGCA
>Ga0129333_10006673_pt1 | contig 10913 bp, 11 predicted proteins | sample CPB6_08_DNA_FD_94474 | JGI IMG/M metagenome (GOLD analysis project Ga0129333, IMG submission 94474) | Freshwater to marine salinity gradient microbial communities from Chesapeake Bay, USA - CPBay_Sum_0.6_0.8_DNA | ecosystem: Environmental > Aquatic > Marine > Coastal | place: USA: Chesapeake...
CTATCCCGATTTGCTACAGCGCATCGTGTCGCTTGGGCTCAGTTACCGGGCGGAGTGGCGGGCCGGCTACGCCTGACGCCGTCACTCCGGTATCACGTCTACTTCAGGTGCTTCGCCAGCCAGCCGAGCACTTCATCGTGCCACTGCACGTTGTTGGCGGGCTTCAGGATCCAGTGATTCTCGTCCGGAAAATAGACGAAGCGGCTCGGCACGCCTTGACGCTGTAGTGCAGTGAAGGTGGCGAGACCCTGCGAATAGGGCACGCGGTAGTCGAGTGCGCCGTGGGTGACGAGCATCGGCGTCTTCCATTTGGTGACGTGATCTGCTGGGTTGAATTTTTCGTGGATCTGCGGCGTGAGGTAATACGGGCCGCCGTTCTCCCACTCGGTGAACCAGAGCTCCTCGGTGGTGTAGTACATGGTGCGCTGGTCGAAGATACCGGCGTGATTGACGATGCACTTGAAGCGATCCGCCCAGTTGCCGGCGATCCAGTTCTGCATGAAGCCGCCGTAGGAGGCGCCGAGCGAGCAGGCGCGTGAGCCGTCGAGCCAGTCGTAGCGGGCGAGGGCGGCATCGAGCCCTTTCTGCAGATCGATCAGCGGTTTGCCGCCCCAATCCTGACTGATGGAGTCGGTGAAGGCCTGGCCATAGCCGGGCGAGCCGTGGAAGTCGATGAATACCACACCGTAGCCCGCACCCGCGTAAACCTGCGCGTTCCAGCGCCACGACCATTGGTTTGCGAAGCTCACTTGCGGCCCGCCATGCACGATGAAGGCGAGCGGATATTTTTCGCCGGCTTTCCAGCCGTGCGGTTTCATGACGTAACCGTAGACCTTGGCGTCATTCGCGCCGACGAAGGAGAACTGCTCGAACTCGGCGAGCTCACGCTCGGCGAGCAACTTGGCGTTCACGTTCGTCACGCGCTCGCGAGCGACTACTTTGCCGCGGCTACCCGTCACCATAAAGAGGTCGGGCGGTACGCCGAGCGAGGCCCAGGCCATGACGACACCCTGCGGTCCAGCGGACATGCCCTGCACCTGACCATCACCGACCAGCGTCGTTCGGCCTCCGCTCGCCGGATCGATTTCGAACAACGCCGCCTGACCGATGTCATCGGCGATGCCGAGCAGACGCGAGCGATCGTATGTGGCGCCGAGCGTGCCTACCGAGCGGTCCCAGTCTTGGGTCAACGCACGCACGGCGCCGTTCTTCGCGCTGCGAATCTTAACGACGTAACGATCGGCCTCGAAACCGGGCCGCGCCATCGCGAGCCAGGCGAGATCGCCATTGGCGAGGAAGACCGGCTGCGCGTCCCACGCAGGATTATCGGCGGTGAGATTGCGTGGCTCACCTGAGCCGTCTGCTGCGACCTCATACAGATCGAAGTTGGTCGACCACGGTTCGCTGCGATCGGCGAGGCGCGCGCTGAAGACGATACGCTGGCCGTCGGGGCTGAACGCGTAGTCCTCATCGCCGCCGAAAGGTTTCGAGGGCACGTGCCCGCGCACCTTGCCCGACACATTCACCGGGGATCCGGCCTTGAGATCCTTGCCTAGCGTCACCGTGAAAAGATTCGAGAGCGTGCCGTCGCTCCAGGTGTCCCAGTGCCGTACGAAGAGCTGATCGTAAGTTCGCCCACTCGATTTTTTCTTTGACTCGGCAGTCTGACGGTCGGCGGTGCATTTGAGATCGGCGCAGTCCGGGAAGACTTCCATGGAGATCGCAAGTCGATCGCCGCTCGGGGAGACCTCGAGAGAGCCGACATCGAGCGGCAGATCGGTGACCTGCTGCGCCTCGCCACCGGCGAGGCTCAGGTGCCACACCTGTGAGGAGCCGCTGCGACTCGAGAGAAAGAAAATGCCTTTACCGTCTGCTGCCCAGCGCGCACTCGAATCCGCCGCCGGATGTTGCGTGAGTCGACGCGAGGTTTTGCGCGGATCGCCAAGATCGACCATCCAAAGGTCCGTGCGACCGCGGTTGGCTTCCATATCCGTTTCGCGCAGTGTGTAGAGCGCATAGCGCCCATCCGGTGAGACCTGCGGGTCCGACACGCGGCTCATCATGTTGAGATCCTTGGCGGTGAAGGCCGCGGCAACGGCGGGATCGGCTGCGACGAGCGGCAAGACGGCGCCAAGGGTGGCAAGAGTGGCGAGAACGGGGCGCTTCAGTGACGGCATGGTTGTGCTCCGCGGGCGGTGGCTGTACAAAGCGGGGCCGCCATTCTAGACGAGTCACGGATGATTCCTGCCGTTCGGGCCCTCTGCTTCGACCTCGACGATACCTTCTGGGCCGTGCAGCCCGTACTGCAGCGCGCCGAGGCGCGTACGCGTGCTTTCCTCGAGTCCGAGCATCCCGAGTTCGCCCGCAAGATCACCGCCGAGGAAATGTTCGCCAAGCGACGTGAGCTCGCGGCGAGTTCACCCGAGCGTGCCCACGACATGACGTGGTTGCGTACCGAGGCGCTGCGACAACTCGCAAGTCATCACGGCCACGACCCCGTGATCGGCGAGCGGGCGTTCGAGGTGTTCATCGCCGCCCGACACGAGGTCGAGCTCTATCCCGAGGTGAGTGGCGCCCTCTCGAGGCTGTCGTCACGTTTTCGGCTCGCTACGTTTTCGAACGGCAATGCCTGCGTTCATCGCATCGGTATCGGCCATCACTTCGAAGTGACGCTCAACGCCGAGGCCGTGGGCTGCGCCAAGCCGGCAGCGCAGGCGTTTCTGGCCGTGTGCGCTCGATTGCGTATCGGCGCCGCCGAGATGCTCTATGTCGGCGATCATCCCGAGTACGACATACGAGGCGCTGCGGCTGCAGGCTGCCGCACCGCGTGGGTTAATCGAGCGGGACTCAGCTGGCTGCCGGAGTTCGGGCCGCCACCTGATCTCGAGGTGCCCGATCTTGCGGTGCTTGCGCAGCGCTTGAGCGCGTAAGGAACCAGATCGTCCAAATCGCGCCGCCCTTGATGAACACCTCACCGAGGTTGTCGAGCCGGTGGCGGTTGAGGGCGGGAATGGCGGCTGTGGCCAGCATCACGATACCGCCGACGGCCATCCACGGAAACCCCTTACGCACCCACAGCGCGAGCCCCGTGCCGATGACGACGAAACAGGTGACAACGGGTGCGATGGGGATCTCCCCCGGAACGAGCACTTGGTCGGGCGAGCAACGGTTCGCCTCGGTCACCGAACCGCTGTAGCGGATGAGATCAAACTCACACACCGGATAAATTTCTTTGGTCCAGAAGAGTGGCAGGTCGTGCAGTACGAGAGCCGTCGTCACGACACAGAACGCACCCATAGCCCAGCGCGACTGCGCGAATTCGAAGCCGGCGAGACGCAGGATGGAGCCGCTGGCGATGATGAGCCAGCAGCCGGAGAGCCAGTGCGCCCAAAATGCGGGCCAGGAAAGCGCGTAAAGCAGATCTCCGAAGCCGAGCACGATGCCGGAGGCGACTCGCAAGTTGTCCCAGATCAGGGCGAACTGCGGCAGCAGGATGACGGCCGCCGCTTTTGCACCCGTTCGGCGATGGATGCTGACCAACCAGACGAATAGCGCAGTTTGGGCTAGCGCGAAGCCGAGGAACATCAGGCTGTACATTGCACGACGATCTTGCCGATAGCCTCGCGACGCAACAATTTCTTGAGTGCCTCACCGCCCTGTGGCAAAGAAAAACATGCAGAAATCTTTGGCCGGATCTGTCCCGTGCTGCAGAGGGCGAGCAAGGTATGGATATTCTCGGCATCCTGCGCAGGCTCGTTCGCCTTGAATGCGCCCCAGAACACGCCGCGGATATCGCAGCCCTTCAGTAGTGCCAGGTTGAGCGGAATTTTGGGGATACCCGCCGGAAAGCCGACGACGAGATAGCGGCCTTTCCAGGCTGCCGCACGCAGCGCAGGCTCGGCATAGTCGCCGCCGACCGGGTCGTAAATGACGTCGGCGCCGCGCGGGCCACAGATATCCTTGAACTGTGCGGCAAGCGCCTTGGGGTCGAGGTCACCCTTCGGATAGATGAGGGTGCGTGCGGCGCCGTACTCGCGTGCTACTGCGGCCTTATCCTCGCTCGAGACGGCGGCGATGACCTCTGCGCCGATCGCCTTGCCGAGTTCCACCGCAGCAAGGCCGACGCCTCCCGCAGCGCCGAGGACGAGCAGCGTTTCGCCCGGCTTCAGTTCGCCACGGTTCACGAGCGCGTGGTACGAGGTGCCGTAGGTGAAGATGAGACCCGCCGCTGCATCGAAAGCAAGGCTGTCGGGGATACGGATGCATTGGCGAGCCTCGGCGAGAGCTTTCTCGGCGAGTCCGCCGTGATTGAGAGGAGCGATGACACGATCCCCCGGCTGCCAGTCCGCGACGCCTTCTCCCACGGCGTCGATGACGCCCGAGGTCTCGAAGCCCGGTGCGAAGGGGCGCTGCGGGCGGAACTGGTATCTATCCTCGATGACGAGCACGTCCGGATAGTTGATGCCGCAGTAACGGATGGTGATCCTTACCTGCCCGGGCCCCGGAACAGGGTCGGGGATATCTCGCAGAACGAGGGTGTCGGGACCGCCGGGGGCTTCGCTGAGCAGGGCTTTCATGGCTTCTAAGGGTAAAGTCGATGCCGGGCGCGCAGCAAACCGACCACCGTTTTCGCATCATCGATCTCGCCTTCGAGACAGCGCCTGACGGCCTCGGCGAGGGGAACCCAGTGCACGTCGAAGACCTCTGCCGCCTCACGCGCCTGCGGCGTGGTCGAAAGCCCGGTCGCGAGGAAGAGGTGGATGCGTTCGGTGAAGACCCCGGGCGAGCTCACCGAGACACCGAGCGGCATGATTTCTTTGGCGATGACGCCCGCCTCCTCGGCGAGTTCGCGGCTCGCTGTTTCCACCGGAGTCTCGGCGGGTTCGAGACGACCTGCAGGCAATTCCCAGATACGCCCGCCGACAGCATGACGATACTGGTGGAGGAGGCACACTCGCCCCGACTCATCAAGCGCGACTGCGGCTGCGCCGCCCGGGTGGTGCAGGATCTCGAGATCCGTACGATGGCCGTTAGGCAGTTCGACCGTATCGACACTGAGTCGCGTGACTCGACCGCGAAAAACTTCGCGCGAGGAAAGCAGCATGATAGGCATCCTAGTGTGGAGCGCGGCGTGAGCGCGCTTAGCGCGACTGGGCGAGATATTCCTCGTTCGGCATCATATCGGTCGCGGCAGCGACGCGATTGGTCATGTTGAAGAACGCAGTGACGGCGACGATGTCCCAGATTTCGCGATCTTTGAAGCCTGCTCGGCGCAGCGCTTTGCGGTCGGTTTCGCCGGTTTCGGCGGGCAGCGTCGTGAGCTTGTGCGCATAGTCGAGCATGACGCGCTGCTTCTTCGTGACCTTGGCGATACGGTAGTTCATCACGAGCGTTTCGCCGAGCGAGGGGTCGCCCGACATTTCGCGCAGCGCATGACCGTGCGCGGTGAGGCAGTAGTAGCAACGGTTAGCCGCCGAGACGACCACCGCGATCATCTCGCGCTCGAGCATCGAGAGTTTCGAGGCGCCTAGCATCAGGTCGTTGTACATTGCGATGAATGCCCGCAGTTTCGTCTGGTCGAAGCTGTAGACCGCGAGAACGTTCGGCAGGAACCCGATTTTCTCGTCGCAGAGATCAAAGTATTTACGCAAGTCGGAGTCGAGCTTGCGTCGCGGCGGGATGGGGAGTTTCAGGCCTACGATTTCTTTGGGTTGGGCGCGATAGCGGCGGGTCATGGGGCGGCCTTGGGGTTGAGCGAAGCGAGCAACGTCAGCGGTGCCGACGTCGCTGTAGGGTGTGGAGAGACCGTACGCTGCGGGAGTGGCCCGGTGTTCAGCGACGGAATCCGCCGCCGCCACCCGGTCGGGGTGGCCGCGGCGCGCGCTCCTGCGCCTCGTTGATGCGCAGGGCTCGACCGTTCATTTCGTAGCCGTTCAGTGCGGCGATGGCAGCCTGGGCCTCCGCGGGCGGCATATCGACAAAGCCGAAACCGCGAGGGCGTCCCGTCTCCCGATCGTTGATGAGTTTTACCGAGTCGACCTTGCCGTAACGCTCGAAGAGAACGCGCAAGTCGGCTTCGTTCGCTGAGAAGGGCAGGTTGCCCACGTAGATCGTCGTCATTCGACCGTCTCTCTGTCTTGGGTCGGTTGCACCATCCGCCTGCCACGGGGAGCCTCCCGTGGCAGGCGCTTCGATGCTACTACCGGTGTCGACGACAAGACAACCGGCCCCGCACGTCTATTTTTTGACGGGGGTCGTCGGCTCGGCCTTTTTACGGAAGTAGGTCCAGCTGGTCTCGTTTTCCCGGTTGTCGGTGCCCGCGGGCGGAGCGCGGTAATCGGGGAAATCCGTCTCGATCGTCTTGCGCATGATGGCGGGCAGTTGGTCGTAGCTGTCGAGCTTGCGACCGGCGGCGTGCATGTAAATGAGGCCCGACCGGCCGCTCATCTCCATCCAAGGCAGCCAATCGGCCATGCGCACCCAGCCGACGTTGATCGGCGGATTCGTGATCTTCGGATCGGTGAGGGTGGACACCGAGCCGAAGAAATTGAACATCTCGGTGGCATGGTAGTACCCGCCGACGTTCTTCTGATAGTCGCCGCCGAGAGGGTTCACGTAGAAAAGCGGTACGGTGATGGTGTTCCACCAGGTGTCGCCGCTGATCGTGCCGGGCCAGCTCGTCGGCTTGCCGTCTGCACCGATCGGGAACACCGGACGCTGGTTTACCGGATCGTTGGCGGTCTGTATCACCTTGACCGTCTGGCCGGTCCACGGGTTCTTCCATTCTTTGAGCAGCTCGCCCGTGGTTGGATCGACGTAGAGCAGCAGTTCGCGCGAGACGAGTCGCCAGCCGGTGCCGCGCACCGGATCGGTCACGGTGACGCACTGGCGCACGTTGTAGCCTTCGACGTCGAAGAGCTTGCGGTCACGCTCACCGGGGACGCGGGAAAACGCCTCGCCGTGGAAGGTGTAGATGGTCGGCGTATTGTCGAGTGCCCCGCATTGGATGCGCCGGCCGGCGAGTGTCGCACCCTCCGGCGTGTTGAGATCGATCATCTTCGATTTGGATTTCGCCGCATCGGCTGCGATGGGGGCGAAGAGCAGCGTGCCCGCGGCAACGGCGGCGGCTGCGAAGGAAGTCAGGGAACGGATCATGGATGTCTCCGGAGCAATGAAATCCGGAAGATCATATCACCATGATGACCGTGTCAGCCTTTACGCAGGAAGCCCTCGACCCCCGGATCGATGGTGGAGACCGGTTCGCGATTGCGGGTGAGTTCGGCGAGGACGCGCTCGGTGTAGGCCGCGAGGTCGGCTGCGCGAGTCTCGGCCTGTTGAGCGCTGTCACGGTGATTCTCGACGGCCCCCTCGGGCAGTACTTTGCGCGATTCGAGTTCGGCCTCGAGCGCCGCGAGCCTTTCGCGCAGCAGCCACACCTCCGCGGTGAGCGCCATGATCGCGCCCACGGCATTGTCCATCGGCAACTGTTCGAGGAAGTCCGGCTCGCGGCCGGTGACCGGGCCCTGCAGCGAGGCGTTGAAGCGCCGTCCCGTCACAGGGTCGGTCTGCGGAGCGGATTTCTTTGGCCCACTCATCGGTCGACTACGCTCATCGCTCGAACACGTAGAGGTTCCAATGGTTCGAGGTGATCGGCGTCTTGCCCGGTCGCTTCACTGAGCGGTTGAGGCGCTCGAAGGGCGTTATCGACACCTTCGAGAAACCCGCTTCGCGGGCCCAGCGCTCGATCGGCGCGTCGTACCACGGCGTTGAGTAAGGCTCGTTGTTGGTCCACGCGTGGCTGCGCTGCAGCACGTTCTGGAAGGCGTCGCCGGGTCGCAGGTGAAACTCGTGGCCCGCAAAGAGACCGCCCGGCTTCAGGATGCGCGCTGCCTCTGCGAGCAGCGCTGGGGTGTGCGCCGGCGGCAGCTCGTGCAACATGAAGTTGAAGAACACCAGATCGAAGTGCGCGTCCGGGTAATCGAGGTGCTCGAGATCTTGCTGTGCGAGGAAGAAAGTCATGCCTCGTTCGTAGGCACGGAGATTGGCGACTTTGAGGCAGGGCGCGGACAGATCGACACCGTGACACTCTGATTTCGGGTTCCTTTCCTGCCACGTGACGAGAGCAGCACCGTGACCCGTACCCCAGTCGAGGACGCGCGGGTAATCGCGCTGCGGCAAGGCGTCGAAGAGAATGCGGTAGATGCCGTTCGGGTCCGCGTGGGCGGGTACGGTGGTACGTCGTCCGATTTCATAAGCGAGTCCCGCGAGCGTATCGCCGGTCACTCCGTCGGTGTGCTGATGGAAGGGGACGTAGCGAAAATAGTCGGGCAAATGCAGCGAGGGATTCAGGCGCAGCTGCGCGGCCGGCGTCCTTGCGGCCGCCTCGTCGAGCGCCCGCTCAAGCCGGGCACGATCGCGCTCCAGTGTCGCGAAGATTCCGAAAGAGGGCCGGTGATATTTGAAGCGCTGCAGGTTGCGATACCCCCAGCAATAAAATTGGAACTCGACGAGTTCATCGAGCACGGCCTCCGCCTCGCGCCAGTCGCGCGGTTCGCGCTCCACGAGCGCCGATTGGCCGGCGAGCGCTGATTGGCCGGCGAGCGCTGATTGGTAAGAATCGTGCATCTGGCCGACGAGCTGGCCTTCCATGAAATTTCGCGCTGCGCGCAAGAAGGCGTGGTAACTGCGGAAGTCACGGCTCTCGCGTACGGCGAGCGGCGTGGGTTCTTCGCGGGACGGGCTCGGAATGTCGAGGCGTGCGTTCATTCGAGATAAGCGTAACCGTTCAGTTCAGTTTCGTAGAACCTTTTGAGCGCCTGGCTCTCGGCGACGGTCATGCGACCTTCGCGTATTGCGCGCTCGCAATCCCGGGCGAGGGCGGGATAGAGCTCGGCAACATCGTATTCCATGTATTCGAGCACGCGATTGGCGGTATCGCCCATCACCACCTCGTCGATCCACCACTTGCCGTCATCCTCCAAGCGGATGTGCACGACGTGCGTGTCGCCGAAGAGATTGTGCAGGTCACCCAGCGTTTCTTGATATGCGCCGACCAAAAAAGCTGCGAGGTAGTACTCGTCACCCTCGGCGATGTCGTGCAATTCGAGGGTTTTTTTGATTTCGCGATGGCTCACGAAGTGATCGATTTTGCCGTCCGAGTCGCAGGTGATGTCGGCGAGAACGGCGCGTCGCGTCGGGCATTCGTCGAGTCGATGGATCGGCATGATCGGGAACAAATGATCGATCGCCCAACTGTCGGGTAGCGATTGGAACACCGACATATTGCAAAAGTAGATGTCGGAGAGCACCGTCTCGAGGTCTTCGAGCTCCTCCGGCACTTCTTCGAGTTTGCGGCAGTAGTCACGGATCTTGGCGCAGGTCGCCCAGTAGAGACGCTCGGCGAGTCCGCGGAATTCGAGCGAGAGCAAGCCGAGATTGAACATCTGCAAGCACTGTTCGCGTGCCGTGAGGGCATCGTGCCAGCATTCGACGAGACGACGCTCGTTGACCTCGCGATAGGCGTCGAGCAGGTCGCGCACCGGTTGCGGAATAGGCCGGCCGACATAAGCTTCATCCTCGCGCCCCGTAACGTGGAACTTGTCGAGCGCCGAAGAGCCGAGAGTATTGAATATGAGAACGCTGTGGTGTGCCGCGATCGCGCGGCCTGACTCGCTCACGATCATGGGATGGGCGATGCCGCGCGCATTGCACACGCTAGCCACGCGATAGACGACGTCGTTGGCGTACTCGTCGATCGTGTAGTTCATGGAAGACGAATAATTGGTGCCCGAGCCGTCGTAATCGACGCCGAGCCCGCCACCGACGTCGATGTATTCGAGACCGGCGCCGAGCAGTTTGAGTTCGGCATACACGTGCGCCAACTCGTTGATGGCGTCTTTGACGCGACGTATGTCTTGCAGCTGGCTGCCCGGATGGCAGTGCACGAGCTTTAGGCAGTCGAGCATGTCGTGGCGACGCAGTACCTCGATCGCCTCGAGGATCTCGGTGATGAAGAGACCGAACTTAGATTTCTCGCCCGCCGAGTCGCGCCAGCGGCCCGACCCCTCGCTCGCGAGTTTTACGCGCACGCCGATGTTCGGCTTCACGTTCAAACGCTGCGCGTGCTTGATGATGAGACCGAGCTCTGAAAAGTTCTCGACCACCGGTACGATACTGCGACCGAGCTTGGTCGCGAGCATCGCGGTCTCGATGTAACTGTCGTCCTTGAAGCCGTTACAAATGATGAGTCGATCGGGGGAGTTCTCGCTCATCGCCATCACCGCGAGCAGTTCGGGCTTGCTGCCCGCTTCGAGTCCGAAGCCGAATTCCGCGCCGTAGCGGAACACTTCCTCGACGACGAGGCGCTGCTGGTTCACCTTGATCGGAAATACGGCGGCATAACGATTGCGATACTCGTTCTCGGCGATCGCTCGAGAGAAGGCGTCGTTGAGACGGCGCAGGCGGTGCGCGAGGATGCCGGAGAAGCGCACCACCACGGGTGTCGTGAGTTCGCGCTCCTTGAGGCCCTGTACGACTTCGAAGAGATCGATCTCGCGGCCCGGCGTCTGCTCGGGACGAACTACGACGTGGCCGGCCTCGTTGATACCGAAGTAACCTTGACCCCAGGCCTGCACGTGATAGAGCTCGCGCGAATCGGCGATGCTCCACGACGGACCGCGACGCGTGCCCGATGCCGAGCCACCGTTACTCGTCGGTTCGTTGCCGACAGAGTCCTCGGCCACAGAGCCCTTTGCGCGGTTTCCCGAGATCTCTGCCGATGAGGCGTTCATACGCGAAGTTTAAGGCCCGCGAGCGATCGGGCGTGAGGGGTCGCGGATCCACTCGCTCCAAGAACCGGGGTAGAGACGGGCGCCACCGAGCCCGGCGTGCTCGAGAGCGAGGAGGTTGACGCA
>Ga0129333_10006674_pt1 | contig 10913 bp, 19 predicted proteins | sample CPB6_08_DNA_FD_94474 | JGI IMG/M metagenome (GOLD analysis project Ga0129333, IMG submission 94474) | Freshwater to marine salinity gradient microbial communities from Chesapeake Bay, USA - CPBay_Sum_0.6_0.8_DNA | ecosystem: Environmental > Aquatic > Marine > Coastal | place: USA: Chesapeake...
CAAACCAATCAAGGCCAGTAATTCTGAAATGATTTGTCACAACATGATTGTGAATTTGGGAGTCTGTAGATCCACAAAACGGACATTCTTTGATGCTCATTCCCCCTCCTCCCATTTGCCGATCACCTTCAAAAACGCCTCTGCCTTTTTCCGTGCAGTCACATGCAAGCTAAACGGACCTGCGCCCACAGCGTAGTAGTACGCACTCCACATGTGGTGATGTTTGTAGATCGTCTCTTCAGCCTCCCACATGGCATTGAGGTCGGCAGTGTAGTTCGCAATTGGCCAGTAATCTCCATCTTTCGTAGACTTCCCGATCAGTTCTTTAGTCAAAGTACCAACCTGTACGTCAGTCCAACCGCAGGCCTCGGCTATTGCTTGGTTAATTTCTTGGTGTGTCATTTGATTTCCTCAATCTGAAATTCCTTCCGCAGCAACTCTATCGTCGTGGAGAGTTGGCCCCAGGTTAAAAGGTTCTGCCGGGTTCGGATCTCCGGCTTCCCAATCTTGAGAAGCTCGACAGCAGCCAAAACTGCTATCTGCACCACTTCTCTCAAGTCGTCTATCTCTCGTTCCATTTCTTGGCTGTTTTTCATATGTTCCGCTGTGGTCATGCTGGTTGGTAACTACAAGGCATCAGAATGCCTGTTTCTGCTCAATGGCTGGCAGGTTCTTGTTTTGCTGCTCAACCAAACTTTCAAGCTGTCGCTTCAGCTTTGCGTTTTCTGCCCTCAATGAGGACAAAATTCCCGGAGTGATCACATCGCACTCAAAACAGGGTCTTGAGGCGAGTTCGATGTTCTCTGCCCGGAGGCGTTCAATTTCGGTGACTAGGTCAGGTATCATGGCAAGAGGTGTGTCGGCAGGTTGTGAGTGGGACTTTAGGAATTTGTTTGGTCTTCCAACATTTTCTTTTCAGCGATGATCCTCTCGCTCTCCTCATACATTGCATTTCGCAGCAATATCCACTCCGGCACATCTTCGGTTGATGGAGACAAATTCTGGTTTGTTCTTTGCGGACCACTGCCGCCCGTCAGGGGCGAGCAAGTGGGCTGCGCTTCCCCTTTCTTTAATACAACGGCGGGGGCTTGAGGCCCCGCCTTGTATTTGTTCTTTTTCTTACTAAAGGATGACTGTGTGGCATTCACGTGGTATGACTGTGTGGCATTCACGAGCCCTGACTGTGAGTCATAGCCGTCTGCCACACAGTCATAGCCGTCTGCCTGTGAGTCATAGCTAATCGAGGCCAAAAAAAAGGCGTTACGGGTTGCTCTGCGGCCTCCATTTGACCCCGAAAAGACATGGATCAACTCGGCTTTTTGAAGGTCTGCCAGGCACCTCGCAACGGTCCTTTCTGAGCATCCAACATGGCTTGCGATCTCCTCGTATGAGGCGGCAAATCTGCGCTTATGAGGGCTTGGAGCTGCGCTCTGAATGTGTGTCAAAGCGCAGTAAATCGCGTAGTGATTGGGTCCAAGTTGGCCGGCTTTCTTGACCGCTTCACGCGACTGCCAGCCCCACGGACCTTCGTCTTTTGGTGTCTCAGATCTCGGATTCATTTCTCGCAACTGTACACCGTTTCTTGCAGTTTCAACTTTGGTAGTTCGTTTGTCGTGAAACTGTGGTCGATGAAACGCACTCTGTTGGTAGGCTGGATTGTCAGCCTTCCATTGTTGAGCTTCACAAAGATAAACTCCTTGTCCTGATCCGGGGAGTCAGACCAGCCGTCGTGAAGGTGTGTTACAGAGAAAAGGTACTCTCCGTACAACACATTGTCTTTCCAAACTACAATGACTTCCATCCCGCGCATAATCGGATTCTGGAGCACTGAGAAGTTGTAGCTGTAACAGTCCCACATCTGTGCAGCTTGAATATGCCAAGGTGCAGCATCCTTGCTGAACGCTACAGCGTTAGGAGGGATATTGCGGTAGAGAGCGCCTCCTTCTCGCAGGATGACGTTGATCCCCCATGCTCGCCCAGGGATGGCTGTTAAGCCCACCCACATGGCTTCTACGAGGCCACATGGCTCTGCATGAGTGTATTCACTGTCCACCCAGATGTACCTGTGCGTTGGTAGTGCTCCGATTTTAGTGTAGTTCATAGTCTCCCCCATTGTTCTGCCATGGCATTTGCGATGCCTTGGTAGGTTTGCGACCGTATTTTCCAGCGATCAGGACTTGGTGTCAGTTTATTCTGTCCTGATGCTGTCTGGTTGTCCCATCTGCCATTCTCAGGCAATGGCAAGATGTCTGTCGCCTGCAATAGATGCAACCCCTTGAGCCATAAACAGGTCGCCTTTGACTCTGGATGCCCGTATTGCCAAGGTTGTACCGTCTGGTCTGGCTTTCTGATTCGCGTTGAAATGCATCCAATCGGGTTTTCTAGCGCAATCTTTGGTATGTTTGCGTCTAAAAGAAGCTGCACAAATTGCAGCGCCTGCTCGGTCTGTGCCGCCCGCTCTGGTCTGCGTTTGTTCCAGTGCAGTCCACTGCTGCATAGATAAGTGCAAGGCGGGTGCGCAATCATTAGATCCCAGCCATCGTTGATGATGTCACTCACATCACCCTGATAATGCGGCCCAGGTACATCTGTAGGCAATAGGTCACAAGACATTGCATCGTGTCCTCGTCGAATAAATGCGTCTCTGACTGTTCCACTGTATTCGCAGGCGACTAGTACTTTCATTTTCTCTTCTTTGATTGCTCTTCTGGTGGTTCTGGCTGCTGACACTGCTGCCAAATCATGCCGTGTCTCTCTGGCTCAGGACTGTGTCTGATGTAGATCTTTGCTGTAGGCTGGTTCTCCCAACTGCGCATTCCTGACCTGAGTCTGCGCTTGGTACAAGTAAAAGAGCACGTTGGAGGCTGGCCGGGGGCAGTCTCAAGCCTCTGTAATGTCACTACCTCTCTTGCCCAGTTTGTGAGTGCTGAAGAGCCAAAGCCTGCATAAGCCAAGTCTGAGTCAGTGCGTGCTGTTCCCTCTCTGGGCTTTGGAAGGTGATGAATGATGGCAAACAGTACCCCAGTCTTTGATGAGATCCGATTCAAGCCATTGCAGAACTCTGTCACGACCTTCTGGTCACTGATGTCATCCCCGAGATAGCACATCAAAGGATCAATCCACGCTATGTCTGGCTGATGCCTGATGATGAGCGCCTCTAAGACCCGCAAGAACTCTGCGCCTGAGTGCACGTTGTCCCTATAGAACACGAGTCGCTCGTTCAGTACTGCCAGTTCAGCTTCTCCACATTGAGTCCTTCCATACTTGCAAATCACTGATTGCAAGATTTCTGCTTGGTCGCCTATGTCGTTCTCTGCTTGTAAAAGCAAGCTCTTCAGGGGCCTCACCGGGACGATACCGAATGTCAGCACTTCAGAGAATGAGCCCTGCCCGTGAAGCGCCCAGCCGATTGCCAACTGCATCGTCAGGCTGCTCTTCCCGATACCACTTTGAGCATTTATGAGCACACTCCCGCCTTTGCAGAGCCAGCGGTTGCCAATCAGCGTGTTTGTATCGTGCTCTGTATCATAAAACAGTAGGTCATTGAAACTGGTTTGTACTATAGCGCCCAGCCCCTGAGACTCTCCTGCTGTTAGAGTAGCCCGAGTCAGGTCAGCGACAATCGTGCTTGTGGGTGTGCCGGCAGAGACTGCCTTGGCTGACGAGACGAGTTGGTTGAGAAGTACCCTGCGTCTTGAAGCATCCTGGACTAGAGTGCACCAGCTCGGGAGAGGCTCCAGACTTGGCATACCACTCGCCAACTCTGAGAGCAAAGTAAAGGGCACCCCTTGCTTTGCCAATCGCGTTGCCAGCCCGATTGGATCGAGACTCTCCCCGGCGTCAATCGAATACTGAATGCCGGCAAAGATGGTCTGGTATGTTGGGTTAAAAAAATCCTGCGCAGTCAGGCCCGAGGCGACCACCGCAGGATGTGCAGTTGCTGGGGCGAAAAGTAGACACCCCAGCACCGCCCGCTCGGCCTCTGTGGCCTGCGGGACATTGAGTGTGCTCATTACAGCGTCGCCTCGTGCTCGCGTTGTAGCCTAGCCGCTTTTGACAGAGGAGTGGGTTCAATGGTCCCGCCAAACATGCGGATAAAGTGGGCGAGCTTCACAGTCATATTGCCGTCTGGGTGGAGGCCGGGAACGTCTGCTTTAACGAAGGCGCAGTGTGCCTTGTAGAGTTCGTCGGCAATTCGACGAGCCTCCAGTTTTTCGGAGTTTGTCATTAGTAGCCCGCGTTTGTAGGATGCGCGGCCCCCTGTATGTCAATTAGAATGGGATCTCATCAGAAGAGAGATCGGACTCTGCCGAGGCTGGAAGCCACCGCTTGATTTCAAGATACGGCTTCCCGGTCTTCTCGTTGATCCTGTCTCCAGGCCCGAGTTCAACTTTGGCAGTCTTGCCGATGCAGTCCTCAGTTTCGATGACAAGAGTCTTACCTTCGACAACCTTTTTACCGATGGCCTCGGCAAAGTCAGCCACGTTGGCTGAGTTCTTCGTCGTGAAGACGACCCACGAGTTGAACTTGAGAGGTCCAACTTTGACTTCCAATTTGAGCATCTCGTTCCCGGCTTTCGAGGTTGCTTCAGTGGCGTTCTCAATCACAGCAGAATGTACACCTGCGTTAATGGATTGCTGTTCGCTGCGTTCAATTTTAATGGATGGCATGGTTTTGTTTGGTTTTGGTTTAGATTCCGAAAGCGGCGAAGAACCGTTCAGGGAAAGCGATGGCTTGGGCGGCAATGTCAGCAGGGATGTCGAGATATGTCTCCCCTTCTTTGATCCAGCCCCGTTTTAGTGCTCCTACCGTGACTTTTTCACGTTGAGGACCACTCTTGTCAGCCAAAAGGCGTTGCATCGGATTAATGCGCTCAAGCATTGGAGGCTGCGACACTGGCTGAGTCTCAATCTGTATCGGCTCGGGCTCAGTCTGTACCTGCACCGGCGCGAACTCCTGCACTTCCTCAGGAGCGTAGAGGCCAGACAAGACGCCTGGGAAGATCCCGCGAACCGCTTCAGAGATGCACCGGGCCTTCAACATTTGCCTCGGGAACTTCTTCCACGTTGGGTTTCCAGTGAGGCCGGCACGAGTTGCGTCTTGGATTGTCCAGCTTACCTTCAGGCTTCCACCCTGGGGATGGCTGAACGTGCCGCTGACTGCCTCGTGACCATACTCGTGCCACTCCACCTTGCCGCCTGCTTGTTGAAATCGTGCAAGCATTGCTTCGGATTTCAAGGAGGGCTTGCCGTTGATGATGTGGTAGTCACGGGCTGCCTCGGCGGGATGACGTCCTTCAGCTTGGCACAGGAGCCCCAGAGCAAGAGCTTGAGCCGGCGTCTGGATGCCGAAGAGTTTGGATTCAGCAATGGCCTGAGCCATCAGTTTGGTTTGGTCGAATGGGATTAGGTTCATTTGGTTTTCATTTTGAGGCCAGCCTCCAGTATCAGGAGAGCGTCGGCGGTTTTCAGTGTCACAGCAAGTTGCGGATATAGCGATTGTGCGCGTCCTTTGAGATGAGCCTTCCAGCGAGGGCCATGAGTCTTCTTGTCGCCTAAGCCAAGAGCGGTCTGCCACTTCTTGGGTGGCAAATACTCAATGCGGGCACAGTGAGCAGCAAGCATCCCCTCGATGCGCCCGTAGTTGCGGAACATTGTTGCCATGCTGCTGCCAGACATTTTCCCCGCAAACTTTGGAAGTTCCTCCAAAAACACGGTGACAATGCCTCTGCACAAAATGCGCAACTGGTGCTCAAGGTCGTGAAGCGTGCTAGGCATAGGCAGTGCATGAACACTTCCATCAGTGTCAACGTATGCGATCCCGCCTCCTACACCTGGGTCAATGGCGATGTAGTTCTGTTTCATTTGACCTCCTTGAGTCTCTCTCCCCTCGCCAGCTTGTTCACTTCTGCCGTGATTTTGGCCCTTGCGTTGCCCAGTGCATAAGCCGCCATTGACTCGGCTTCGTACTGGCTTCCAAAGTGCGCTGATGTAATCGCCTCGCCAACTTCCCCGTCTGCATAGCGGATGTTGACCTTGAGCACCACGAGACATTCCGGGATGTGGTAGCGTTCGCGCAGCCTAGACAGCTCATCCATGAAGTTGCTGATGTTTTCGTTGCCAGCATCACGGCTGATTGGTTGCACCAGTTTTGCGTACCTTTCGATGTTGTTTTCGGTTCTCATTTTTTCACCTCCCTTGCTGCTGCGATAAGTGCGTCTGCTCTGCGAAGCGCATGTTCTGCTTGTCCACTAAATGAACCTGCTTGCGGTGGTGGCTGTGCTCCCAAAAGCATTGCCGCAATCTCCAGCCGCGAAGGATCTTTCCTTACCCATTCAGGCCGCCAATCTTGACGCCATCCTTTTGCTTCATAAAGTTCTTGATTTAATCTCTCTGAATTAGCCTTCAAACGCTCAACCTCGGCGCGGGCTTCATCGCGTTGGTCTTTCAAGATGCCGTAGTCGTGCGGCGTGCGCTCGGAGATGGCCTGAGCCAGTTCTGCTTTCAGCCGCTCCACCTCTTCACGGGCTTCGTCGCGTTGCTTAATTAGTTGCGCCGAAACAGCTCGTTCCTTTTCAAGTTCCTGTGCTAGGGGATTTTCGTCCCAGTTGATTATGTTTGCCATATTACTTTGATGCCACAAGTGGAGCCTGCCCAACTTTCCGCTGCACCAACTCCTCAGGAAACACTGCGCCGGCAGCACTCCAGAGAGCCTGAGCCTTTTTGATGCTGATCGAGCCTTGAGCGAGAATCGCATCACTGGCACCGATTGCACCGTTGCGTACTGCCTGTGCCAAATGTTCGGCCTCAATGTACTCGGATGCACGAGGCTTTTGCAGCCTCCAGCCCGGCACCTTGACACCAGCCTCAAGCAGCCCACGAGCCTTCTCCTTTGCAGCGTCTCGAAAGTCGTCCAGAGTCTGGCAAGCTGCAAGGAACTGACCCAGCCGGTCAGGATCGTTCAGAAGAGACAGGAATGCTTCATCCTGCACTGTAGGAGCCATGCCGGCGACAGTCACGAGCGCAGCGTCTTTACTGGCAACCCGGGCGGGGCACGTCAACGACTTGGCACACCATCCGCAGTAGTCATTCACCTTAGGAGGAGTCCCTACGTTGTTGATGATGTTGGCGACCAAGTCAAAGGCGCTCCTGTAAGTCCAGTGCTCTGTCACTACCTGACGCTGGTCGCAGAACAACAGGTGAGTCGTCCACTCCTGCTCAAAGTGTTCCTGCATCAGGCCAAGAGCGTAAGCAGCCATCTGGGCACTGTAGTCGTACATCTGTCCTGACTTCAGATCCACAAGCCACTTGCCCTTGACTGCTACACCGTCAGCAGTGCCCTTGTGCTCGATTCCGCTGGTTTCCACCTTGCACTGCTTCTCGTCGGTCGTGAGCCCGTCTTGCACGCCGTTAAGGAGAATGCACTGGTTAATCGCCCAGCGCACTGCCTGAGCGTCTTCCTCGGAAAGATCTCGGTTAGGGAACTCGCTTGTCGTCCAAGCGTGCCGGAAGTGTTCGTCAAGCATCGTTCCCCGTGAGGCTGCTGCGCTTGTACCTGAAGTCCCTTCATACTGCCCGCATAGAGCGAGCTTAGGGAGGGATGAGTGTCGTATTTTCATTTGCGTTGTTGTTTTTGGGTTTGCACCATTAGTGCAATGGCGCAGTTTCGACTGCATGTTTTTGCGCACTTCCCGCCATGGAAGCGCATAGGAAACTTGTTTTTACAGATAGGACAGTCCAACAGAGGACGATCCTTTTTGTGAGCAGCTCCACCTTCTTTGAGGAGGGTAATCCGGCAGGCGTTAGAGCAACTGAGTTGCCTGTACTTTGGTGGGTGGAACATCTTTCCACAACACTTGCACGCAATCGCTGGAGTCCTGCATTGAAAGCACTTCTCGTAACCGCCGATCTTGCGGATGTACTTCTCTCCGCAACCACAAGTCACCCACTCACTGCGAGGACCAGGCTTCTCGTCCTCGACGATATGCGGAGCACCCCGTTCAATCAGACCCTTTGCCATTGCAGCCCGGACCAGACTGGCTGCTTCTGCGAGTAGCGAGAGATTCTGGTCTGCGTCATCAGCTTCAGTTTTACTGAAGTCGTGCTCCCGAGTCCTAGCTGGTTTGCACCAGATAGGATTTCCGTTCATTGTGTGGCTCATTTTGTTGCAGTCAGAGCCCAGAGGTTGACTATGACAAGGCCGGCGACTGCGCAGGATTCAACGATGTCTGTCGAGTTAATCAAGACGACAAGATCGAGAATTAACAGCCCGGCGATTGTCGCCAGTTTCGCCGCCGTCCAGCGGCGCTTATTCGGAGGATGAAGCAGCCTACTTGGCCGCGAAGAGTAGTGTGATGTGCTCATTGCGGCGCTCACTGTAGCCAACCAAACGCGCTTTGCTAGCTATTTGTTGCACTTTTTTTAGCACGCTTTAAGGCGTTGAGTTCGCGGGCCTTAGGTCTTGGCTTGCTGGCATTCCGGCGAGCTGCTTCTGCTTTTTTCTGCGAAGTTTTGATGCCACCGAGGCGTCCAATCTCCCTGCAGTGTTCTCGAAGTGTCTTTTCAGGAGTCATGGCGTTCTAAACGGCTGATTTCACGCTCGATGTACCAGATTGCTTTGCGCAAGTCCTGCACCGGGTTGCCCTTTTTTTGGTGCCTTAGCAAGTATTTGATTGCATTGCCGATGCAAAAGTTCTCGTGGGCACAAATCTCGATGGCCTCGATGCCAGACGGATGACTGGTGTAGTGCGGTGGATGGTTGACTAGGTCCATCCTTGCAACCTAGCCTACCGCGCTTGGTTGTCAAATTTGGTTACGAAAGTTGTTTCGTTACCAAGTAGCAAGTGCCTCTGTTTCATGGGGCAAACTACGACCCGTCGCAGGCTCTCCCTGCGCACCATACGGCACTGTGTCACTACCCAACCAAACCTTGCTCGAAGAGAGTCGCTTCTTCGTCTCTGCGCCTGCGAAGTCCTCGACTATCGGGCCACAGGCGCTTCATGGCGCGAAACTGTTCAGGGATCTTGTCAAGTTCACCAACGCGCAGAAGTTCTTGAATGCGAAGCATCTCTTTTCTGCGGTCACCAGTGAGGCTTGCGCCACGGTTGAAGACCAGAGACACGAGTGCCGCAGCACAGTCGCCGTGAATCTCTCCCACTTGCGGATAAATGCGGAGCGTGCGAAGGAACCAGGTTGGAATGGTCACCTCTTCAAAGACTGCCATTGCAGCATCCCACGGGATGACTAAGTGCCTGACATGCGGGAGAATAACCTGTGCGTCCTTGCCCTTCCTCCCTGACACGCCCACAAGGGCTGCAATAGTGTTGGAATCCAAGTGTTGCGACCAAGCCCGGCTCGTGTCTGTTGCTGAAGTGTGGCCCAAGTCCCAACCGATTCCGATGGTGATTCCAGACTGTTCACCGGGCCACTCGGGATTCCTGTCGTACTCGGCTTCTCCGCCGGTTTCCCATGCAACGATCGCCTTGATGCCCTTGGGTGACAGGTTCATTTTCTGAGGCTTCTGATGGTTTCAATAATCTTGAGAGATGTAAAAACGGCAGCGAGAAAGCAGCCAAGAACGCGAATCCACTGCTCGACTTCAGACAACGACAGAGCAAACGCCCCGATGTTGGCGAGGTTGACAACTGCCAAGTCAACAATGTGCCGGTGACTAGACACGAGCGATAAAAGTTGTTCCCGCTCCAGGAATCCTTGGGAGTCGTCCATTTTCATCGTAGATCCCACTGTACGGCGAAATCGTCGCAGGCGGAAGCCCATTTCCTTCAGTTGCTGCTGGTGGAAGAACTCTTTTTACGGGTGCCAGAATTTGCAGTCCGGCGGGAGGAGTTGCGCCTAGAAATCTTTCTTGCAGAGCGGGAATGCTTGGCACTGGTAGAACGGTCATAAAAGAATGAAATCCAAAGGAAGTTAAGAGCGATGCCGGTATTTAACAGCACTTCGGAGTAAGGTGGAGTAGAAAACGTCAAAAGATTCCATAAGGCACCACAAACAGTGAGCGTTGTTGCCGCCTTGCAAAGAACAGCCGCCCAAGGACGCTTCCAAACTGCACTCTCAGAGTGTCCAAACACTCGAAAGATCAAGTGCAACGCAGAGGCTGCCAAGACCCCGTTAGCGAGTGCGTTTACTGTCGTGACGAGGTTCATCTGTAATCAGTTTAGAGCTGATGGTTTCAACTGCCCGGAGCCCGCAAAAGCCCAACAAAAATGCCGCTGCATAGGCGTACTGTGGCTCACCGTCCAGTCTTGCGAGCTTGAGGATGAGCGGAGTGACGTAGTTGGCTGATGCCGCGCCTCCAAGTAGGCTTGCAATGGTCCTTCCTAGGTTCTTGCCTGATTCCTTGCTAGACATCAGCACGGAGCCTGCAAAGCCCGCCAAGGCCAGTCCCAAGTCGATGCCGGCCCTTTTAAGCTCATCAATCATTTCTTCTCCTCTGGCTTTGTGTGAGAAGCCCCGTAGTAAAACGCCAGCACCGCCGAGAAGGCCGTGGAGAGGCTACCGATCAACAAGCTCAAGGTCGTACTTTCCCACAGCTTGAGGTCTCCCGTGAGCAGGCCAAACAGGATACCAAAGAAGCCGGCAGTTACTACGCAGGCCAGCACTGGCGGCACCCAAGAGCCTGTGGCAGTCTGCATCTTCCGTGCGCTTGCCCGGTCCTCTTGAGCCAGTCGCTCGGCGTCGATGCCAAGCTCTGCCATCCTCGTCTTGAGGTTAAGGTCAGCAGCCTGGAGTGCTGCCATTTGTTCCGCAGTCAGGTTACCCGAAGTAAGTGCACGCTGCACCTTGTCTGCCGTAGCGTCGGACATGCCCAAAGCCTTGGCAGCAGCTTCAACCGCAGCTCCTCCAAGCGGGCCTCCCAAAAGTGTCCCGATAGTCGGCAAAATGCTTTTGATCCAG
>Ga0129333_10006675_pt1 | contig 10912 bp, 10 predicted proteins | sample CPB6_08_DNA_FD_94474 | JGI IMG/M metagenome (GOLD analysis project Ga0129333, IMG submission 94474) | Freshwater to marine salinity gradient microbial communities from Chesapeake Bay, USA - CPBay_Sum_0.6_0.8_DNA | ecosystem: Environmental > Aquatic > Marine > Coastal | place: USA: Chesapeake...
CTGAAGCCGTGCTAACTCAGCAGGAGAACACGCCGCCACGATGTAACGAGCCTCCACGCTCTCATCAGCAAGTTGGATCGATCCTGCTTCGATTCTCTCGACTCGACGATTGGTCTCGATCTTGGCGCCATGGGAGAGCGCAACGCGCCTCAAATCGGCAACTAGGGCACCCATGCCGCCTCGAGGAACCTTCCACTGCCCGTCACCATTTCCGACCAGGTGGTAGAGGAAACAACGATTGGCCAGTAACCCCGGATCAAAAGCATCGCTGAAAGTTCCAATTAGGCCATCCGTTAGGACAACCCCGCGAACTCGATCATCCTGGAATCGCTGGAGAAGTGTCTCGCCAAGGGGAGTCGTGAAGAGGAGTTCGAAGGCCTCAGATCCGATCATCTCCCTCATCTCACCTCGCGACGGAAGCGGTGAGAGGAAAGTGTCTGCGATCTTGGGAGCGACCGAGGCGATTTCGTCATAGAAGGAGCGCCACGCCCGCGCATCGGCACCTAGTCCTAAGGATGAGAAGGCGATCTCTGCCTCGCTCCAATCATTGCTGACAAGTAAGCCTTGATCACGACCGTCTTCAGACTTGTAAGGAGTGAAGGAAGAGATGCGACGCGAGATGGTCTCGAAATTCAAACCGAGCTCTTGGATGATCTGATCTGGCAGGAGTGATACGAGATACGAGTATCGCGATAACTTCGCATCGATACCTGCAAATACTCTCTCGCTCGCGGTAGCGCCACCTAGATGCTCACCAGATTCAAAGAGACGAACAGTAAGACCAGCCTTTGCGAGATATGAAGCAGCGACGAGTCCGTTATGACCACCACCGATGATGGCGACATCAAGCATCAAGATGCGCTCTCGACAAGGACCCGTCTCATGCGCACTACCGCATCTTCGATGATCCCATCGCTAGTACCGAAGTTGAATCTCACAAAGCCACGTCCGCCAGGGCCATAAGTGTGACCAGGATTGAGCGCTACCTTCCCTCGTGCCAGCAACTCTCGAGCCGGATCATCACCCAGGCCATAAGCTCGCAAGTCCACCCAACCGAGGTAACCGAAGTGAGTTCGGAAGAGATAAGCGCCAGGAAGGTGCTCATTTATAACGTTGTTGAGGTGATCTCGTTTCCGCTCGAGATCGCTACGGATCTCATCAAGCCAGTTGTTACTCTCCTTGAAGGCTGCGACTGCAGCTATGGCACCGAAGAGTGAGGCCCGAAAATGCACCGCCTCCGGTAGAGATTTCAAGCGCTCATTGATTTGGTCATCGAGAGCGATGAACTGTGCGCACTTGAGGCCGGCGAGGTTCCAGGCCTTACTTGCAGAGAGGACTGAGATACCGACCTCCCTCGCACTCTCCGAGACGGCAAGGAACGGTACGTAGCTTTCGCGGTGATAGACCAATGGTGAGTGGATCTCATCGGAGATGACGATCACGCCATACTTCTTCGCCAACTCTGCTATTCGGGAGAGTTGGTCGACGGTGAAGATCACACCGAGCGGATTATGAGGATGACAGAGGTAGTGGATCTTCACTCCTGCCGCATATCCACGCTCAATCGCATCGAAATCCAAGAGATAGCTCTTCTCTCGAGCGGATCCAACGTCGATCTCACTTTCGATCATCGGCGCATCAACGCACTCGGCATGGAGCTCTTTGATCCAGTTGTAGAAGTTCTGATAGACCGGTGAGTTGATCATGATCTTCTCGCCTCGCTCTATGAAGAGACGAGAGACCTCAACGATCGCTGCCCCCACATCGACCGCGACCCGAACTCGTTCTGGGTCGAAGTGGAAGTCGAATCGTCGAGAAGAGAAGTCGGCGAGAGCTTGGCCTAACTCCGGTATCGGACCCAAGTAACCGGTGTCAGAGCGCGTGACCATATCGATCAGATGTTTTTGAATCTCCGGAGCGATCTCGTAGTCCATCTCTGCCACCGGCAATGGCAAGACATCTGGTGCGAATCTTCGCCACTTCTCACTCGAGCGCCTTCGCAACTCATCGAGCGGAGGGATATGGATCGGCGTCATTTCGATGAGCGTAATCCCAAGTGCAAAGCAGTTCAAGGATTCAAGCGAGTCGAGCGGTCGAATTCCTTACCACGAGCGTCGTCGGCAAAGTCAAGGAATGGAATTCACTCGAGGGATTCTTCAGCTTCTCCATGATCGACCAAGCGGCCATCTCACCCATCCGCGTCACCGGTTGCTCGACCGTAGTCAGATCGAAGAACTCCGCCATCTCATGTCCATCGAAGCCAACGAGCGAGATGTCCTCGGGCACACGTAATCCATGACGTCTGATCGCACGCATCGCACCGATTGCCATCTCATCGGATTGAGCGAAGATCGCAGTCGGTCGATGTGGCCGCGCAAGTAATTCATCGATTGCTCGTTCCGCCCCTTGCATCGTGAACTCACCAAAGACTTCACGGGATGGATCCCAAGCAAGTGCGCTCTCAGCCAAGACGTCGATGAATCCTTTCCGTCGATCTTGCGGCACGCTGAAGTTGAACGGATCCTTCGGGCTTCCAGAGATGATCGCCAATTCCTTATGGCCTTGATTGACGAGATGGCGCGTTGCTGTCCGTGCCGCAGCCACATCGTCGATCGCTACCGATGAACAATTCTCATGATGCATGCCAACGAGTGCGATGGGAATGCCAAGGCTGAGCATCGATTCGAACTCCTCCTCAGTCGGCGGGAGACTGATGACGATCAAGGCATCGACTCGCCCCTTGAGGAGTTGGTGTTGGAAGAGTCGCTCTCTTCCTTTCATCTGACTGAAGTTGTAGAGCAAGAGATCGAGCCCTGACTCTCGAAGTGCACCCTCCACTCCATTGATTACCTGCGCGAAGTACCAGCGCGAGACATAAGGCGCGACCACTCCGACGCTATTGGTCCTGCCGTAGATCCTCTTATTGGGTGAGAGTGGAACGGGATAATCAAGCTCTTCTGCGGCTTCGAGGATTCGCTTTCGGGTCGGAGCAGAAACATGTTGCATTCCCCGCAGCGCCCTTGAGACGGTTGCGATAGAGACGCCAGCAAGGTCGGCGACATCTTTGATCCCAGCTTTGACCTTCTCTGCCATCAGCTCCCTCCCCTCTTCATCCTCACCGCACAGAGGTACTTTTCTGAAAATCACCGCAAGCGGGAGAAAAGTAGGGCTAGTTGCAGAAAATGACCAGCCCTTCTTTCTGCTTGATGGGGAGACTTAGGCTGAGGAGATGGCAAGACCAAGCTCGGCAAAGATCGCTCGCGAGATCATCGAACGAGAACCTCGCTTTGCTCCCATCATCGAACGCTCAGGGCTCTCGCCGATTGGTTCGGGGCAACGCCGTGAGAGCAACTTCCGCTCTCTCGCCACGTCGATCATCTCGCAACAGCTCTCCGGTAAAGCAGCGGCGACGATCATCGGCCGCGTCGATGCGATCACCGGTGGGATCACGCCACGTCGCATCAATGAAACCAGCATCGCGAAACTTAGAAGCGCCGGCCTCTCCGGATCGAAGGCTCGAGCGATCTCTGAACTGGCCGAGGCGGAGAGTGAGATCAGATTCTCCCGCCTTCATCTGATCGAGGACGATGAAGAGATCTACCGAAGGCTCCTTCCGCTCTTCGGCGTCGGTCGATGGACGGTAGAGATGTTCTTGATCTTCCAACTCGGGCGCATCGATATCTGGCCGACAGGCGATCTTGGAGTGCGTCGGGGCTGGGAAAAAGTTCATCGCTTGCGCAGTGAGATCTCCCCTCAGGAGTTGGAGCGAAAGGGCGAGAAGTTTCGTCCCTACCGCAGTCACCTTGCCTGGTATTGCTGGCGAGCGCTGGAGTAAGGCCTTTGGTCTTCCAGCTCTATAGCGCTAATCCTTCGGTCGCAAGACGAGTGATACGGAATTGATGCACCATCTCTGATCGGTGGGGACGTCGTATCCCTCGCCTTCGAAGACATGTCCAAGGTGCGAACCGCACGATGCGCAACGAACCTCGGTTCTCACCCGCGGAAAGAGTGAGCGATCCTCTAAGAGGACCACGGCATCACCGGCTTTCGGCGCGTAAAAAGAGGGCCAGCCACAGCCGGAGTGGAACTTCTCATCGCTTCGAAACAACTCAGCATCACAAGCGCGACAGCGATAGATGCCCTCAGTCTCGGTATCGGTGTACTCCCCGGTGAAAGCACGTTCGGTGCCGCCATGTCGCAAGACTTCGAAGGCCAACGGATCAAGTTGGTTCTTCAAGATCGAATCATCGAGTTGGATCTTGAACGGCTTGCCATCGGGACCAACGGTGGGAAGTGGTGACTCGCTGTAACTCATGAGGTCGCTCTCTCAACGCCGTCACGTGCCACAAGAGGATAGGCGACGCCAGTCGATGAATGGCAGTCGTAACCATTCGGATTCTTCTGCAAGTACTTCTGGTGATACTCCTCTGCAATCCAGTAGGGATGCTCCTTCGCATCGCTGATCTCAGTGACGATCTCACCGATCCCATCTGCGTGGAGAGCGGCCTGGTAACGATCGCGCGAGAGGTGTGCCATTGCTCCTTGAGCGGAAGAGGTTGTGAAGATGGCACTGCGATACTGCGTGCCGATGTCATTTCCCTGTCGATTGAGGGATGTCGGATCATGCATCATCCAAAACTCGGCCAAGAGTCGCTCATAATCGACGAGGGCAGGATCGAACTTGACCATCACTACTTCGGCATGACCTGTGACGCCGGTACAGACTTGTTCATAACTGGGATTCTCTCGACGTCCACCCATGTATCCAACCGATGTCTCAAGGACACCAGGCATCTGCCAAAAACGTCGCTCTGCACCCCAGAAACAACCGGTTGCGAAGTATGCGACTTCTTCTCGTCTGGACATGGCGCGCATCTTGGCAGAGTGTGACTCGCTTCTCACCCTCATGCCACTGTTCGACCTCATGCCACTGTTCGAATAGCGACAAACCTCTCATCTGACCCACATCACACTCATAAGTGCGTTTCGACCCTTGTGATTCATGGGTTGGTCAGGGAGAATTGGGCCTGTTGCCACAGCCAGAGGGCTGTGGTCTTTTCATGCGAATCGAGGATCTTCCCCCATGGATTGGCGACACCGGGCAGCATGTCGTGACGAGGACCCAGAGCTCTTCTTCCCGATCGGAAACACTGGACCCGCACTGGCACAGATCGAAGAAGCCAAGAAAGTCTGTGCTCGCTGTGAGGTCAAAGATCCCTGCCTTCAGTGGGCACTCGAGAGCGGCCAAGAGGCTGGTGTCTGGGGTGGCATGAGCGAGGATGAGCGGAGAGCACTCAAGCGCCGCGTCGCACGAAATCGCGCTCGGATGGCCGAACTCAATCGCATGGCTGAGGAGACCCGCGAGACAGTCTGACCCTAACCACGGCAGTGAAGCCTTAGGTGGCGGGAAGTCGAATCTCTACTCGCATCCCTGGCTTGTTATCTTTGAACTCCAACACTCCTTGAAGTTCGTTCTGCGTCAAGGTCCTGACGATTTGCAACCCTAGATTCCCGCTCTCCGAGATGGAGATTGGATCCTCGACACCGCTCCCATCATCGGCGACAACGACGATCAGCTCGCGTCCAGAGCTTGCCTCACGGGTCGTCGCGGAGATGGTGAGGGTGGAACCTGCGTCACGAAGACCATGCTCGATCGCGTTATGGATCAACTCGGTCAGTATCAAGGCAAGTGGTGTTGCGATCTCGGCAGGCAAGTCACCGAACTTCCCGTCGCGACGATAGTCGATCGGTGAAAGGCCAGCGCCGCGAAGACTGAGATCGACTTCGCTATGCAAGATTCGCTCGAGAACGCCATCGAAATCGACTCGCTCCGCGGTGTTGCTTGCCAAGGTCTCGTGGACGATCGCAATCGAAGCCACCCGTCGAACTGCCTCCTCGAGAGCTTGTGCAGCGCGAGGATCATCAATCCTTCGTGCTTGGAGGCGCAAAAGCGCTGAGACGGTCTGCAGGTTGTTCTTGACTCGATGATGGATCTCGCGAATCGTCGCATCCTTGGTCAGAAGCGCTCGCTCTTTACGCCGCAATTCAGTCACATCATGAACCAGGATCAAAGCACCGATGCGATCCCTTCCTTCTAGGAGCGGTATAGCGAGGAAGTCGACGATGGCATCCTCGTTTTCGAACTCACGTCGTCGCAGATGTCGCCCAGAGAGCGTTACCTGCCATCCTTCTTCGCTTGGTTCGATTCGTGCTGGACGATTCAAAGTTTCGATCGTCTGGCCAAGGTTGAGATGCAAGAGGTCGGACTGCCATCCCAATCGATTGAATGCAGAGGCGGCATTAGGACTGGCATAGGTGATCGATCCATTGGGATCGAGTCGGATCATTCCATCCCCGACTCGCGGCGCAGATTCGGTGAGATGAAGGTCACCGACGATGGGGAAACTTCCTTGCGAGATCATCCGATGGATTTGATTCGCCATCTCGCGATAATTCAATTCAAGCTTCGAGGGGGTGCGCATCGTCTCGACGTTTCGCATACGTGAAATCACAGCGATTACATGATCCTTGAAGTGGACCGGGATCGCCTCCTCTCTGACTAAGTGATCCCCGACTCTCTCCTCGTGATTGTCGCGGATGATCTCGCTCGATGAGAGTGCTTGGTCGATGCGAAGCCTCGAACCCCAGGTGATCTCACTACCGATCGGATCATCACTAAAGACCGTCGCCGCAGTCGTCGGTCTGATGTGCGCGATGGCGAGATGTCCACTCGGCCAACTGCGCGGATCACTTCGAAGCGGCACCCAGAGCGTGAGATCTGCGAAGGAGAGGTCAGCGAGGAGTTGCCACTGCGCGACGAGTTCGCCGAGATGTGCGAGCTCCTCTGGAAGGAGTGCGGTCCGCGAAATCGCGAGGTTGCCTCGAATCGCCATGAAGTGAGCCTAGCCATTCTCCGATCTCAGAGAATTTCCGCTCTCCGCTCCGTCGCTGTGATGGCCAGATTCGGAGGAAGTCATCTCGCTCATCCTCGATGTAGAAGATCGGAAAGGGCTCGAGAAGAGAGGTGGCCTCCATCCGACGCGCCTTCCGTCCGCCGACAAGGACGAATGCGAGGGCAAGATGCGGGTGGATCCTTCGCTGATATTCGATCATCGAGTGAGCGAGCGCCACATCTTTACGCTCTACTCCAGCGAGGAAGAGCGCGCATTGAGCATGAGTGAATCTGGCATGACGGACTCTCTCCTCGAATCTCCTGGTTGGAACGAGCGCAGAGCGAATATCTCGCTCATCGAAAGGCGCGATCTGTGCAATGGGAACGCCAAGAGAGCTCTCAAGATGGAAGTGCGAGTTGATCGCTCTGACAAGTTCGCCAGCAAGGGAACTCCACTCTCCTTCCCCAATGACAAGGATCGTCGGCCACGAACTCTCTGTCACCACGGGTGGAGAGATCTGATCCTGGATGAATCTCTGGAGTGCGAAGTCGTCCCATTGACGCGCCTGGCGCGGGATGGCGATGATCGGCATCTGAGTCGCTTGACTCTCGCCATCAGTAATCAAGATCTCATCGGCGAGTAGCTCTCGCGTTCCGACGATCTTCCGCTCTCCGATCTGAAATCCACAGTGAGAGAGGATTCGTACCACTCTCTCCTCTAATTCGAAGTCACGAAAACTCGTGACCAGCACCGGGACAACGGGAGGAGCAAGATAGTCAGATGACATGATCGACGACGAGTAGCGGTCCCTTTGAATATGCATCGAGAAGGGCTCGCACTTCGGGTAGTCGAACCCGGAGAATCAACTGAGTCCTATCACTGAGTGATCCACCCGCAATCACGTCATCGACTACAAGAGATGTGAGGACGAGTTCAGTGAAGTCTTCGCCTCCCTGATCGAAGGTCCGAGTCGAATCAGCAAGTCGATAGAGGTCGACCATGCTTCCTTGAGTGACAGAGACTGGGATGTCCGCACGTGCGATGTCGAGAGAGACCAATCGCCAGAGAATGTTGTCGCTTCGATCAGTGAGGTCACTTCGTGCGATCGCCTCACCAGGTGAGAGTGAACCGGTAGCGATCAAGCCATAGATCTCCTCGCGTGAATGGAGGTAGATCCTCTCCCGCCCAGGGAGATAGAGACGGGCAAGAGCGACATCATCGGACGAGATCCGATCCCCGACCGAGATCCGTTTCGTCGCCACCCAGTAGAGCTCAGTCTGATCCGACGCTCGGATCACTCCGGCGGCGGCGAAGATCGAGATGATGATCAGTGCGATCCCAAGCGCACCTTTGCGAGATATTTCCATGGCGGGATGTTGCGGTAGCCACTCACTGAGTCAGCAACCTCATCCACAGTCATACTTTCGGGCTATCCACTTTCCCACAAACCCCCGATGGCTCAACGCTCGTGAACTGCAACCTTCGCGCCATGAGTCCAAAAATGAGCCCAGAGATAGGCCCAGTGATAAGCAAGAGGGAAATCGGTTGGCAAGCGCCGATGCTCCCCTTATTCGAAGAACGTACCCGCATCACGGAGGCAGGGATCAAGCGCCGCCTCTACTTGATTCCAACCCACTTCGATGAAGAGTTCGACCCCAACTTCTCGCCGCTACCGACACCGCAGGATCAACTCCCTGAGATCACGCTCTGGGTCCGCGATTTCACTCGTCGATTGCTGGAAGTGATGTCCTCTCGTAGGGCGCCACATCAACTCGCCCGGTGGTGTCACCGAAACCCTTTCTCCACCTTGCTCGGTATGACACGAAGCTTTACCGATCTACCGAAGGTACGGCGAGTGCACATCAGACAACCACTCGAATCCTTAGCAGAGGTGACCATCGTGATCGAATATCGAGATCGTACGCACGCCATTGTCCTTCGTTTCGAAGGAGTGGATCGACGTTGGCTCTGTACTGTGATCGAACGCGTCTAGATCAAGCGCCGAGACCGTGGCAACGCTTGTACTTCTTGCCAGAACCACATGGACATGGCGCATTACGAGAGACGCCACCAGGTACGCCCGATCCATTGGATGATGAGCGCACCTGCTGATCGCCACTCTCATCGCTACTGGAGTATCGAAGTTGTTGCGAAACCGGTGTTGGTGTCGCACCCTTCGCTTCAACCGAAGATGGATCCCCTGCATCAGCCTTGACCTCGACATTGAAGAGGTATCCGACCGTCTCCTCCTTGACCGCATCCATCATCGCAACGAATAAGTCGTAGCCCTCCTTCTGGTACTCAACCAGAGGATCACGCTGCGCCATGGCTCGAAGGCCGATGCCTTCCTGCAGATAGTCCATCTCATAGAGGTGCTCACGCCACTTTCGATCGAGTACTGAGAGCAAGACTTTGCGCTCAAGTTCGCGCATCACAGGAGCAGTCAACTTCTCTTCTCGCTCCGTATAAGCGCGCTCGATGTCATCGAGGAAGGTGCGGATCATGAAGTCACGATCAAGACCACCACGGCCACCGACCTCTTCGATCATCTGCTCTTGCGTGACGGTGACCGGATAGAGGGCCTTGAAAGCGGTCCACAGCGTGTCGAGATCCCAATCCTCTGGGAAGCCTTCTGAGGTGGCGACATCGATATATCCGACGACAGTATCTTCGATGAAGCCTCGCATCTCTTGGGAGATGTCGAGACCTTCGAGAATCTCACGACGCTCTCCGTAGATCACCTCACGCTGTCGGCTCATCACATCGTCATACTTCAAGACGTTCTTACGCATCTCGAAGTTCTGCGCTTCGACTTGAGTCTGGGCTGACTTGATCGCATTGGAGACCATCTTCGATTCGATCGGCATATCGTCGGGGATGCCAGCAGCCCCTAGGAAACGTTCGACCAGGACCGAGTTGAAGCGACGCATCAATTCGTCTTCAAGCGAGAGATAGAAACGCGATTCACCAGGATCGCCCTGACGACCAGAGCGACCGCGCAACTGATTGTCGATACGACGAGACTCATGACGTTCGGTACCCAGCACATAGAGCCCACCGAGTTCGACCACCTTGTCGTGTTCTGTCGCTACGAGAGATTTCTGCTTCGCTAACTCTTCAGGCCAAGCGCGCTCGTACTCCTCTGCGTTATCGACCGGTGAGATGCCACGCTCTTGAAGTTGGAAGTCGGCCATGAACTCTGGGTTCCCGCCAAGCATGATGTCTGTACCGCGACCTGCCATATTGGTGGCGACTGTCACTGCACCAAGCTTTCCGGCGCGAGCGATGATCGCCGCTTCACGAGCATGTTGTTTCGCATTGAGGACCTCGTGTGGGATCCCTTGACGCTTCAACGTCTCAGAGAGCAACTCCGACTTCTCAACGCTGACGGTGCCTACCAGAACGGGTTGGCCTTTCCTATGTCGATCTGCGATGTCCTGGGCAACGGCCATGAATTTGGATCGTTCGTTCTTGTAGATCAGATCAGATTGATCGACGCGTTGCATCGGCTTATTCGTCGGGATAGGTACTACGCCGAGTTTGTAGATCTGAAGGAACTCTGCGGCCTCGGTCATTGCGGTACCGGTCATGCCACTCAACTTGTTGTAGAGCCTGAAGTAATTCTGGAGTGTGATGGTGGCGAGGGTCTGGTTCTCATCCTTGATTGGAACTCGTTCCTTCGCCTCTAGCGCTTGATGAAGACCCTCGTTGTAGCGACGTCCGGCAAGGATTCGGCCCGTATGTTCATCGACGATCAAGAGTTCACCGGATTGGATCACATAATCACGATCGCGTTTGAAGAGTTCCTTGGCCTTGATCGCATTGTTGAGGTATCCGATCATCGGCGTATTGACCGACTCGTAAAGGTTCTCGATCTTCAAGAGTTCCTCGACTCGAGTGACACCCGCATCGACGATACCGACGGTGCGCTTCTTCTCGTCTACTTCATAGTGAAGATCCCGCTCCAGGCGCGATGCAATATTCGCAAACTCGACGTACCACTTCGTCGCCTTGTCCGC
>Ga0129333_10006676_pt1 | contig 10911 bp, 15 predicted proteins | sample CPB6_08_DNA_FD_94474 | JGI IMG/M metagenome (GOLD analysis project Ga0129333, IMG submission 94474) | Freshwater to marine salinity gradient microbial communities from Chesapeake Bay, USA - CPBay_Sum_0.6_0.8_DNA | ecosystem: Environmental > Aquatic > Marine > Coastal | place: USA: Chesapeake...
CTTTGTGCAGATTCTTCTGCTATTTGTCTTTGGATTTGATAAGACCTTTCAATCAAACTTCTCTGCTCAGATATATCTGCTTCTGATATCTTGACTTGAGATTTTATATAAGTTAATCCCAAATTAAATTGTCTAGTATTTTCTGACAGTTCAGTTTGATAGAGTTCTTTACTCTTGGTTGCATATTGATTGATAGAAGTTCTAAATTTTATAGAAAGATCTTCTATTTTTCTTGATATATCAAGAACATTTTGTGTATTGATTTCAATTAAAGATTGTGGCATATTATGCTAAGTTTAATTGATACATTGAAGACAATACATTAATGTCTTCAGAATTAGTTGATCCAAACAATTCTATATCTTCAGATGGAGAAACGTTTGGTCCCTTTGTTGGACTTGAAGTTGGTGGTGGAGTGCTTGCAATGATAACTGGTGCTTGTCCTGATGTTGTTTCTGTAACTAATGGTCTACTAACTGGAGGAACTGCAGAAACTTGTGGTGCTGGTCTTGCACCATCCTCTTGTGATGGGGTTGTTTGTGTAGTTGATGTTGGAGATGCTGATGCTTTTGCAGCAGAAACTTTTCTATTATCCTGTTTTGGTGCATTAGTTTTTGATGCTTTCTGAGCATCCTTTAAAAATGAATTATACCTATCTCCACCATAAGTAGACCATGCACTTAATCCAGATCCCAACAATACCTTTTTAGCAGCCTTAGCATTTGTTACTGGATCAAATAGTTCTTCTCTAGAAGAGATGCCAAATTCTTTTAATCTATTTTCCCCCATCTGACCGAGCATATTAATTTGCCACAGTCCATATGAATCATCAGTTCCACCACTTTCTTCTGGGGTAAAGTGTTCATTACTACCACCACCAGATTCTGCTAATGCAATAGCAACCATTTGTGGAATTTTATCTTCTGGCATTCCAACACTTCTTGCCAATGAAGTAAGTTTATCTGCATTAAAATTACCACCAGGAACTGTTCCCGAAGAAGGACCAGAATCACCACTAAACAATCCACCAAGACCAGCAGCAGCACCAATGCCCAAAAGTCCTGCTAAACTGAGATTATCTTTTTGCTGTGGTTCTTCTTGTGCATCAGATCCAACAGATACTCCAGAGAATGATGCTGATGCAGCAGCGGTTGTTTCTTTATATGCTAATCCCTTCTGTGCCTCTCTTGCTTCAGATGCAAATATAGTTTGCTTATTCTTCTCATCTATAATTTGCTGCTCTCTTAACTTTCTATCATTCTCTAGTGTATTGAACAGAGACGTATATAGATTAGTTAAAGTTTCTACATCAAATTTAAGAGAAGATAATGCTTGATAAAATCTATTATCACTTGCACTTTTTTCTACAATTTCCCTTTCTCTAACTCTTTCTATTGATTTTATTTCTTCTACCTGAGTTTTGTTAACTTCAGTATATGTGGAAATAACTTCTAAGAGTTTTAATAATTCTGGAGCAGCGATAAAGGAAGGTTCTGCTTTGATTTGTTGTGTTCCAACCCTTAAATTAGCAGAAGATAATGTCTTTCCTCCAAAAAATTTGGAAACATCAATAACACTAGGTTTTTGGTTTTCTTCTGCTTCAGGCATTTTGTCTGTTCTTCTCTTCTAATTCTTCTATGTGCTGTTTTAGAAGTTCAAGATAAATTTCCCTTTCCCAGGGAATCATATTTTCTATTTCAGTCAAAGAGTATTTATGATGTTGAATCAAAGCAAAATTAATTCTGAAGTATGACTCCAGATCTTCCCTTACCAGTCCTAGGCGAAAAAATCGGATAATCCCTCCAACACGATTGTGTTAGTAACTTTTGTATTGGGATTTTGAACTTCAATAGAATGACTCAACTTGGGCATCGTTTTCAAAAACTGTTCCATTTTTTTATAATCCTTTGGACTCAATTTTTCAACCCAATCCACTAACTCTTCATCAGTACAATCAGAAGAAGACCAACAATCCTCTTCATTATATACCATATCAATACATTTTGAGATCAATTTTACAGATCTTTCTATTGTCTCTGAAGATTTATTTGATATGTCAAAATTATTACCGACAAATTCTTCAAGAGAAGGATATTTCATCTGAACACTATAGTCATTATCTAACTTAATCTTATTAGTGTGTCCCTCTGGTTTTTGAACTTTGATTTCATCAACATAAATTGTTGTTGGAACTGTGGTAGTTCCATCATCACCACAAGTTACAACAATTTCAATCGCTTCACCAATTGCTTTAGAACGAATATTTAAGAACAAATATTCAATATCAAAAATTGGTAAATTATCAACCTTTAATCCTTTTGTTAATACACAGTTAGATATTACTTGCTTCAGTGCATCTGTAATTTGTTTAGAATCTCTAGATTCTAATGCGATGATAAGTATTTTCTCTTCTTTGACTAGAAATGGTCTATATTTTATTTTCTTGTCATTTGATGGTAGAACAAGATCATAAGTCGGGGTTGCAATTGTTGGTAAAGGCATTATAAGTTATTCAGATATTGATATTTAGTTAGGGAATAGGAACTCCTTGGGAATTAAAAAATGCTCCCTGTACTATTGCTTGGGTTTTTGTAGTTGAATTTGCATCATAGAATACCACTCCAGCAGTTCCAGCAGCCTGTCCACTGATAGGAATTAATTTTTTACCACCACTGGAAACTATTTGCTGTCCTGTGTTAGTTGCTGCATTAACAGTTGTTAAATCTGCAATTCCACTAGCAACAGAATTTGCTGGTGTTCTTCTTGTAATATAGCGCATATAATCAAACACCACAGTATATTTTAATACCTGAGATCCTTGATAAGAAACAGGAACTCCAGTGATATTTGATGGGAATGCTTGAATGAATTCGTAAGTATAATAAGATGAGTTTGCAAAAGATCCACTTACAGATTCTAAATCTTTTTCAAATTTTGTCAATAGTATATGTTGACAAAATTCATCTGGATACTTCATTTTATAGTAAGCATTATTCTGGAACGCACCAGAACTATTTTGCCCTCTATTTGTTGATTCTATCTTAGAACCTTCAGCAAACAGTGGATTTATATAATTATACCATTCTTCGAAGAATCTTATTACTGCATGATTCTTGTCAACATAGAATGTTAAAGTTAATTCTGGAAATGCACGAATTAAAGGATATTTTTCTACAACTCCCTGCCTATTACCAATCACTTCTGCTGTCTTAAAACTTGGTCCTGGTATAACTGCCTCAGAACAAAGAAGTTCGATCTTTTCCATACCATCCAAACCATCAGATTCGGAATAATCATAAATTCCACAGTTGTTCAACCACTCTTTTAAACCACCACTAATGGGAAAGGTGACTTTAAAGAATGTTGTAGTGGAAACTTTTGAAAATGTATTTCTTACACTTTCAATGGAGTATGTTAACCTTTTTGGATCGGGTTCCGTATAAAAAGGCATTTATCGATAAATAGGTAATATATCTATAGTATGTATAAGAGTAATGCGTCAATATTACCAAGGGAAGTATAAGGTAAAAAACTATCAAAAATACAAAGGTGATCCAACCAATGTAATTTACCGTTCTTCTTGGGAGTTGAAGTTTTTAAAATACTGTGACGATAACGAGAATGTTTTAGAATTTGGAAGTGAAGAGATCATTGTACCATACATATCTCCAATTGATGGAAAAATTCATCGATACTTCCCAGATTTCTATATCAAAGTTAGAGAAAAATCTGGGAAGGTTAAAAAATATTTGATAGAGATAAAACCAAAAAAGCAGGTTATAGGTCCACCACAAAATCCAAAAAGAAAAACCAAAAACTGGATAAATGAAGTTCACGAGTATGCAAAAAATCAGGCGAAATGGAAGGCAGCAAAAGAATACTGCGAAGACCGTTTGCTTGAATTTAAAATACTCACAGAGGATGATTTAGGTATATGAGTATCTCAAAGACAATAAACGATTTTATAAAAAGAGAAAGAAGATCTAAATCTTGGGTACGTGAAAAATTGATTGAAGAATTAGAAAAGGCATCAGAATCTGATGACGATGATATTGATACTGGTGGGTTAAATCCAAACGGCAACGTGTACTTTTTCAATTATAAAGCAGAATATCCAGAAAACTATCCATATTATGATAGATTTCCGATGGCGTATATAATTAATGTAAATACCAAAAATGGAACTATTTTAGGAGCAAATTTACATTATCTATTTCCACAAGTTAGGGATGAAGTTGCTAGAAACCTAATAAATAAAGGTGGAGAATGGCGTGGAATTGTACCCACTATTTGTTTGCATACATACTTAATAAAAAATTGCGGCACTTTTTATAGAGTTCCTAAAAAAGAATGGGAAGGATTATCTAAGTTGCCAGTTCAAGATTTTAGAAATCCAAGTGGAAGATATGTCTCCGATAACAAAGTATGGTCAGGTAACAAGTAATGGCAACCCAAATAGAACTAAAAAATACTTTAAAACCTGTACCAGGAGTTGTTCTTAGTGATGGAACTACTGGGACAGCAATAGTTTCTAGTGGCGGACCAGATTCTGGAAAAATCATAGAAGTCAAGGATTCTTCTGGAAAAACTGTTGTATATTCAGAGGCAGTGAAGGTTGGTGGCAATACCGATAATCAAGCAAAAATAAACGCAGTTCTTCAGCAAACAAATTCAAGTTTATCTCTTTCTACAACAAATCAAGTAATTGCACAACCAGGATACAATCAAATTTTAGGTTCTAATCAGGTTAGCACTATAGGTGTACCACAAGGAACAAGCACAGAAGTACCAGCAGCATTCGATCCAGCAGTATTTTCAAATGCTTCTGGTACTAATGTAAAATCTACAGTTTTCACCTTCCCCAAAGATATGACATTGAGTGGGGAAAATTCACAAGATCATCTTAGAATTAGAGCATTAAAATATAGACCTCCACAAGAAGTTACAGATCCAGGATCATTTGAAGCAGCAACAACACCATTTTCATCTGGGAGTGTATTGACTTCTGGATTACAATCTAAGAACGCAACTCTTCCTCCTCCAGATTATGAATATCAGGGAGAAGTTATTTTACCTATGCCATCAGAAGTAAGAGATAGATCTTCTGCGACATGGGGTAAAACTTCTATGCAAATTATGTCTGCATTAGCAACTGGTGCAATTGCAGGACCTGCAGAACAACTTATTGGTCAAGGTGACTTTGTTGGAGCAGCAAAACAAGTATATGATAATCTAGGATCAGCATTTGGTCAAACTTTTAGCAATGCATCTGGAGAGGCGAGGTCCATCATTGCTGCATCACTTTCTACTGCATTTATTAGAAGCAAACTTGGATTAAATGTAGAACCAAGTGATATTCTTGCCAGAACAACTGGTAAAGTTGCAAACCCAAATATGGAACTCTTATTCAGAGGACCAGACATGCGTGAATTTACTTTTACTTGGACACTGACTCCTAGAAATTCTGCAGAAGGTGCTGAGTTGAGAAAAATTATTAAGTTTATGAAGTTAAATACATTACCATATATTGAAGGTTCTGGAGTGTTAATTAGTTCTCCTAACGTTTTCTTCATTCGTTATATGAAGGGAGATACAAGAATTAAATCATTACCACAACCTAAAATTTGTGCTTGCACCACATTTGGAATAGATCATACACCATCAAACCAAGGATGGTCTGCATATGAAGATTCTCAAGCAGTGGCAACTCAACTCTCCATGAACTTTATTGAATTAACACCACTCTTTAGAAATGATGTTGAAATTGCATTCCCAGACGAAGACGACGTAGGTTACTAAAAATGGCATACTTCAGAAAATTACCAGACGTTTTATACCCATCTTTAAAGAACGAAAGAAACTCGTCTTTAGATTACACCAAAATAAAGAACTTATTCAAAAGAGCAAAAATAAGAGAAGATCTCTTAAGTTCATTTACTGTTTTTGAAAAGTATGTGATCGTAGGTGATGATAGACCAGACAATGTTGCGTACACATACTATAATGATGCTGGATTAGATTGGTTGATTTTAATTACCAACGAAATCACAAATATAAGAACTGATTGGCCTATGAGTCAAAATGATTTCAATAGGTATTTGACAGAAAAATACACCTCATCGGAATTATACCAAGTTCGTCAGTATGAAACAAAAGAAGTCAGAAATACGTCTGGAGAATTAATTCTTCCTAGTGGACTTGTAGTGAATTCTGACTTTACTTTCCAATACATGGATGGGGCAATTTTAAAGACATATTCCTCATTAAGTTCGGTCACTAACTTTGACTACGAGAATAGAGTGAATGAAGGAAAGAGAAATATAACTTTAATTAAACCAGAATTTGTAAGGTTGGTTGAGAAGGACTTAAAAAATCTATTCAAGTATGATTCATCATCAGAATTTGTTGATCAAAGAACAATCAAGACATTCAACCCAAGAATAACTTAAAAAACCTACAGACAAAAAAATTGGCGGGAAATTTTTTCCCGCCAATTTTAGTTTAAAAAGTGATTTTCAGATCACTCTTCAGCAAGTCGCTGGAAGTATGACAGAGCATCATCGTCATCATCAGAGTCAGAAGAACTAGAGGTCTGTGGTTCAGCAGATTTATAGTTAGAAGTAAGTGAACCACGGTCGTCATCTTCATCATCAAAGGACTCATCAACCTTTCTGGTAGATTGTTTTTCACCAAGAACGGTATTGAATCGTGCCTTCAATTGATCGTAAGATTTGAAACCATCAGTGCTTACAAACTCTTTCAGAGAGTGGCACTTCTTCCAGATCTTTTCCAGATCTTCATCTTCAAGATCACAAAGAGTGCCAGTGCTTTCAAACTCGGACTTGTCATAGTTAGGATAACCATCTGCCATCCTCACCTTCAGTTTGAAGTTAGCACCAGACCAAAGATCAAAAGCATCCACTGGAGATTCATCTTCAAACTCAGGTTTGAGTGCAGTGGAGATCTTTTCGAAGATCTTCTTACCATACTTGAACAGGAATACTTTTCCTTCGTTCTGGGGATTAGCAGGATCTTTTACAACATAGATGTTGCTGTAGTAACTCAGTTTGCGCTTACGTTTGCGAACAATTTCTTGATCAGATTTGTTTCCAGTTGCCCAGAGTTTGCTATTCTCTTCACAAACAGGACACTTTGCACCACCAAGAGTAGTCAGGCATCCATCAATAAACCAACCGCCAGGACCCTGAAAAGCATGACTCCAGACCTGCACATAAGGATCATCCTCTCCATCAGGAGCAGGAAGGAATCGAATTACAGCGTAACCATTACCAGATTTGTCTCGTTCAATTTTCCAGAAGCGATCATCATCATTAGATGATCCTTTGTTCATTTTCTCAACCTCTTTGACAAGTTTAGCAGTCAAATTACCAAGGCGAGATTGCTTCTTAAGTTCAGCAAAAGACATGTGTGTTCTCCGTGTACGTCGTGTGTTTAGTGTACGTTGTGTGGTACTTGTTTAGTTTACCAGGATCAGTCCCCAATGTCAAGCGATTCTTTGAGTGTTTCAATCTTCTTTTCCAGAAGTTTGAATGCTTCCTCAATTCCACCACTGGGAATCATCCCAGACATCTTAGCAGCGTTGAGCATTTTTGTCAACAAATATTTTGCCTCTGGATCTTCAGATATGTTTAACCTGAAGTGAAAAACTCTTTGTTTATCTAAAAGTTCTTCAAGATTTTCTACGTGTTGTATTCTTTCTTCCCTAGACAATCTATAATAATGAAACGTTTCATAAATGACACGCTCCTGAAGTTTCATAATTTCTTGAATCTCTTTATTAATAATTGGTGATTCTAGAAATTCACTCATTATTGAATACTTTGTTTTTGACTATGGTTTTAAATGATCCCACGTCAATATTTAGAAAGGGAGAATACTTTTTTATTCTCATACTGACGGTTTCCCACACAGGATCCAAAAGTTTCTTGTCAAATTTATTCCTGAACAGGAAAATTTTATCATAAATCACTAGAGTTTCTATGCTAATTTTCCCGCTCAGGAATTTTTTTAGGAGTGGTGGATGACCTCCATTCTTACACTCAAATACTTCCTCTAACTTATAATCCGAAAACAAATCATCAGTTTCATTTGTAAAATTATAAGTTAAACTTTGAGTTCTTTTCTTCCAATTTGTATAATTGGTTTCACCAGTTTGTATGATTTCTCCGATCCACAATCTTCCTGGATCGGAACATTCTATGAAACATGAAACAAAATATTCTAGAATTTCTTTGTCAGATTTTTGTCTGGAAGTTTTTTCAAAGAAATATTTGTCCTTTCTACCATTGAATGACTTTGTTGTTGTTTTAACTCTACCGTTGTATTTGAAGTAGTCATAACTACTCTTTGTAAAATGATTCTTTAATGCTAGATAACAACAATAAACTTCAAATGGTGTCATAATGGTAGTTTTGCCCTAGAACTTCTCTTTAAGTAGTTAAGATCCATTGCTTCACAACGGATCCTTTCCTTTAACGGTTTAGAAATCAATTTAGAAACAGTTTCTATTTCAATAGAATTTTCTTCACAATAATGAACAATGGATTCTATGTAGGATAGTTCGCTTGTTTTTACAAGTTCTTCAATGTCGGAAGAAAATTTTGCTTGACTCATAAATTTATCTTTTAATGCATTTTCAATTTCATTTTCCATATGACTCTAGTTTATCGGAAACAAATTGTTTTATATACTGAGTTAATAGTTTAATATAATACATTTTGTCTCTTTTGTCAAATACTTTGACTTCACCTTCTGGAGTAACCATAATGGTGATTAATTTTTTCACAGGAATTTCAGTTAACTCGTAGTACATACATGCGTATGCAACTTCTTGAACAAAGTATTGCTCGATCCATTCTTCCTTTTTAATTTTTTTAGATGTTTTGAAGTCAATGATAGCAAGTTCACCATCATACTCTGCAATACAATCTACTCTACCAGCAATACCTAATACATCGCTAAACATCGACCTTTCAATAGCGTGTATCAATCCAATGCGATCAAGATATGGTTTGGCAGCATTGAACATGTTCATAATGTGTGGTTCATAATCTTCTTTAAGATTATTCTCCAAGTAATCCTGACAAACTTCATGGAACTTTGTTCCTTGTGTTGTGGCAACTTTGCAAATACGATTTGCTTCATCCTCACCAACACGTTGTCGCCATTCTTTAAAAAATTCTCTATTCTTGTGTGATGTTACTGAAGTTATGGATGGAAAAGCGTTACCAGTTGGGGTGGTGTAATAACGCACCCCATCGATTTCCTTAGATTGCAATTCAATATCACCAAGATGATTCACATGTTTAAACATTAGTATCCTAAATTCATTTTGTTTACAATGTAGGATTTAACAAGACCAGATCTTACAATATCATCAACACCAAACTCGACACATTCGAATTCAGGCATCGCTTGTAAAATCTTTGTGAAATCAATGATACCATTTCTTTCTTGGGTCTTAATTAAATCTGTCTGGGTTACGTCACCACAAAACATAATCTTACAATCTTCACCTACACGAGTGATAATAGAATCTAATTCATGGAAGTTAAGATTTTGACATTCATCTACGATGATAATAGATCTATCAAAAGTAGTTCCACGAAGAAAAGATGTGCTCCAGAAACTGATTGTTTCTTGTGCTTTGAGATTGCTATACAGCATTTCAAACGATGGATCATCTGGCATCTCAAACATATACTTTACCATTTTCTTATATGGAATCTGATAAAGAGATGATTTGTCTTCATGATCACCAGGAAGGAAACCAATTTCTCTAGTTGAAACCAGAGATCTTACAATGTAAATTTTATCGTATGGTGAGGTTTCATCTAAAACTTCTCTAAGAGCATTGTAAAGTGTGATGAATGTTTTTCCTGTTCCTGCAGCACCATAAGCAAAGAGCATTTTACCATCAGCATAAGCATCAAACAGAAGTTTTTGGTTTTCTGTTAGTGGTTCAATGTCGAGAAGAAGATCCAAATTGATTGGTTTCTTTCTTCTCATTTGCTTAGCACTCATACCAATACCTACTGGATTGGTGTCCTTTCTTCTTTTAGTTGGCATAAAAATTTACAAGGTCTTTATGTTTGCCCCAGGCATTTTTTGAGCACGACGTAGAACGTCGTTCCAACCTGGGTAAGATTTTTTCAGTTTGTTTTGCCAGTCACCAACTTCTCCAGGAGAAGCACATCCTTTAGACCAATCTTTGTCCCATTCAGGATTGTCCTTTCTCCACTGTTCATAATCAGCGATGGTCATTGAGAGTTCTTTTGTCTCTCCAGTTTTCAAGTTCTTTACAGGATATAGTGGCATTCAATCCTCCTTATTCTTTCCCAGTTGCCTGGTATTGATATTTAGATTCAAACTCTTTCTTCAAAGATGAACGAACCTTTTGATAAAAATCTAAAATTTCGTGGTTACTGTTATAAACCAAACCACATTCTTTTGCAACGTCGATTACTTCTTTATTATTCATAATTACCACTCCAATGCTTCCGATACTGTTGGAAATTGTTCTTTAAAAATTTGTTTACACTGTTCAGCAATATGCATGTGTTCTAGTTGAGTTCCATTTGCACCTCTAAGATTGATATAATGAATCCAAGAGCGGCAAGAACCTGTCATATAGATCCTGGTGGGAGTTGCCAGAGGAAGTACAAAACGAGCACACTCTTTTGCTACACCATGAGAAAGAAGTTCTTTGTAGAGACGCATACTTTCTGCAAAATGATCTTGAATCTTACTTTGAAGAGTCAGTTTTTCATAATCACCAATATCATCAATAGAATTCTGACGATTCTTAGTGTCCTGTCTACGAAGATCTGGAACAGGAATGTAATCACCTAACAAAGAAGAGTCGGCATAACGTTGTGAAAATTCCTGGAA
>Ga0129333_10006677_pt1 | contig 10911 bp, 7 predicted proteins | sample CPB6_08_DNA_FD_94474 | JGI IMG/M metagenome (GOLD analysis project Ga0129333, IMG submission 94474) | Freshwater to marine salinity gradient microbial communities from Chesapeake Bay, USA - CPBay_Sum_0.6_0.8_DNA | ecosystem: Environmental > Aquatic > Marine > Coastal | place: USA: Chesapeake Bay...
CAAACCAATAATCACGAAGTTCTTCCAAATAAATCTTAATTTTATCCTGGGACTCCACCATTCCCTGATAAACAATCAGAGGGAATGCTTCATGTACTCGGTGCATTACTTACCGTTAATATTATACTCCCTATTATCGCCTGGATAGTCTGCTGGTGTCAAGCCTTGGTATTCAGAAATGTTTTTGGTGGTATCAATGCGCTCACCAAATACAACATAATCACAATTAATTGCCGTTCCAGAATTGTTTTTAATATAAATTCTATCTCCCCATTCAATTCTATCAACAAATAGTTCCTGCCAATGCCCATTAGGAGTTAAATTAACAACCAAAGTCTCCATATCAACAAAATCTTTCCAATAATCTGGTAATTGAATATACGATTCATTTACCAACTTCCCCCGCAAGTATACATCTGCTGTTGGACCTTCAAGACAGATGTATCTAAGTCGATGATCTTGTTTGGTAGGATGTTGAATATCAAAAGATTTCTTAGCATCCCAAATAGCAGCTTTTGCATTTAAAGATCCAACAGATGCAGTCTTAACATCCTGTGCTTGGACAAGAGCATCTGCTTTAAGATTTCCAACTTTAACATTATAGTGAATCCAGGGAGTACATGCTTCCACTGGATAATTTGGATCTCCAGTTGTTGATTTTAAAATATAGTCATATTTTGAAGAAAAAGGACCAGTAATTCCTTCATCTTTACAATTCGATTTATTTGTATTTTTTAAATTAAATTTTGTGTCTGCCATAATTTATCCATTTTTAACGTCATAATGATATCCAGATACAGAATATTCTTGATTATTACCTGGATAGTCTGCTGGTGTCGTTCCTTCATATTCTGGAATCAACTTTTCTCCATCTTTACGCTCACCAAAAACATGATAATGACAGTTAATTGGAGTAGAAGAATGAAGATATACTTTATTGTTTTCTATAGATTGAATAATAATATTTTGATGAGTTCCTACTGGAGTAATTGAGACTGTGATAGAATCTATATCTACCAATTCTTTCCAATAATCTGGAAGTTCAATTATATTACTATTTTTGAGTTTACCTCTTATGTATACATCGTTTGATGGACCTTCTGGGCAGGTATGGCGAAGTCTCCACCCATCTTTTGTTGGATGGGGGATATCAAAATTTTTTTTAGCGGATAAAATATGTCCACCACATCGAGACATAACTTCACCCTGAGCAATAATATTACCACCAGCATTAATATTTGCATTTGCATCAAGAACTCCAAGAAATGCTGCTGGTCCTTCAACTGCAAGAGAATATGGGTTGTTAATTCCAGTGCATAGTGCTCCTGGAATTAAAGGTGGTTTAATTACGTCTGAGTTTTGACATGGACCCACCATTAAAGTTGCCGTTAAGAATGGGGGAATTGCTCCAATAACGGCTGGACCTTCAGCATACAATCCACCTCTGGTTTGAAGTGGTCCCTTTCCCAATACTAAAGTTGGATCACCAACCCCACAATACAAAGTTTTTTTAACTTCTAAATCGGGTACTTTCATTATTTAAATCCTCCAGTTTTCTGTTGCTCTTCAAATTTTGATACTCCTTTAGATGGTTTTAATGTTGTGCATGAATCTGCACAATCAATCAATCCACCATAAAAATTCAAACTTCCACTACCAACGAGTTCACATACCCCAGATGATAAGAATTTTGCAACAGCATCCGCATTCATTTCAAAGTTTTTTGTCCTTATGGATACTTTTTCATTTGCATCAATATTAACATATCCAGTTTTATTACCACTACCACTAGCAATCATATCAATACTTTTTGCTTCCAATCGAATTCTACCTAATGGAGCAGATATTGAAATATCTCCATCAGAAGATCTCAACACAAATCCCATATTATCTACAGGTTTCATTCCACAATGTATTTGATAAACACCAGGACAGCGATTGATTGTACTGCCCTTCATTTTTCCAGAGGATCCAAACATCAAATACTGTTCACATGGCATTCCATGTGGACCATTTCTCAATAAAACACCAGCATAAGTATTGTTTAAATTAATATGACCTAATTTTAAATGCCCGTAATTGCTACCCAGCTCTACTGGATTATGGAGTTTTGGTTTTCCCATTAATCAACCCTTCCTACACAATCGACGACTTTGATTACTTTAAACTTTTCTTTATCTGGTATTGTACCAATTTCATCATCACCAATTCTTCTAACACAAAAAACTGGTATAATATTTGCATTATAACCTGTTTCTGATTTTATGTAAATTTCTGGTCTTTCAGTAAATCCATTTCCAGAATTTATAATTCTAACAGAAGATACTGTTCCAAAAGGTCCAAATTTTACTTCAATCTCAGCACCACCAAGATTTGGTTCAATTACAACTTGATCCCCCTCAGAATAATTAAGTCCATAATTATCAATATATAAATCACACAAATATAACATTGCTGGATAACTACCAATATTAATTATGGGGAATGATTGAAACTCAGTTGCTCCATTCGGTCCAGTTCCAGGTATTCTAGTTATACCTCTTATGTCTGCAATTTGATCTTCAATTGGTTGTCCCGCATTATTATCACTTCCAAAACCTGGAGTAACAAGTCCGCCAGGTCCGATTGGCAAACCACCTTCTAAAATTTGTCGATCTTCTGGTCCAATAATTACGTCACCTTCTCTGTCTGGTAGTTCTGCTCCTGGTGGATATTGTTCCCATCTACCATCAGGAGTTCTAATAACTGTATTTTCAGCAGGAGACCAAATTCTACCATCTCCCCCCAAATCACCATCTGGTCTTGTTGGATAATCTGCTCCAGGATTTTCTATTACAACATTAACAACTTGTTGTGTTGGTAATCCAGTGTCTGGATCTGTTCCACCATCTGGTTCCATAACTGCAATTGCATTAGCACCAGAACCTTTTCCACAATTATCACTAATATCAACAAATGGTGGTTTAGTATAACCAGATCCTCTAGAAATTATATCAACACCTAAAATATCTCCAACAGCACTTACAATTACATTTCCTAATGCACCAGTTCCTCCTCCACCTCCCCAAAAAGTAACCTTAGGAGGACCACAAAAAACTGGACCAACATTACATCCATCTGTTGCACTAATAGCACTATTAATAAGATCACTAAAATCAACAGCAGCAGCAATTGTATCAATTAATCCAGTGGCACTCCCAACTAATCCCACTGCTTGAGAAGCTACACCTTGAGCATCGCCTATAATTGAATTAATATCAAAAATTGCTGCTGGTTTTCCTCCCTCAAAAATATTCCATTCTTTTGTTTCTGGACATTCTTGATCCTCTTCACAAGCAAAGAATCCAGCTAATGCTTTTAAAAGATTTAAAATAGAATTTGCAAGACTAAATACTCCTCCAATTAAACCAGACACAGAACTAATAATTGCATCAACTGCCCCAGCAATTTTACCTATGGTGTTCCCAATTAAATTTGCCATAAAATTAGAAACTGCACAAGCAGGAACATTAATATATCGATCAAAAACCTGATTAAGAAAGTTACCAATCATCTTAAAAAGATTCTTAATCAACTTATTAAACAAACAAGTTATCAACTCCATTAAAGCATCATGACCAACTTTTGCTTTATCTCTGTCTGGAGGATTTATATTTTCATATAATTTTTTTGTTTTTTTATTGATTTGTTCTTCTACATATTTACGAATTTCTTTAAATACCCACTTAATACCATTGGCGATGAATTCTTGAGCTTTTTGAGTTTTTTCTCTAATCCATGCCTGCTTATCACCAATCCAACCTTGAGCAGCTTGTTGCCATTCATTTAATTGTTTTTGTGCTTTTTCAACTTGTTGAATCAATTCTTGCATAGATTTCATAATTCCATTTAATGGAATTTTTTCACAATCAGTAGGAGAAGAAATACCATAAGTATATTCTCCCATGATCGCTTTATCAGATGCTCCCCAAAGATTAGCAAGATTTCCACCTTCTAGGGGATTACCTGGTTTTAATGATACATTAAACCCAGAAACCACATCAGTGTAAGTGTATCCACTATAAGATAGAAATCCATTATTTTGTGGTTGAGTTTTTGGTAACTTTAGATGCTCATTTGTAAGATAAACGCCAGTAAGTATTGGTCCAGTTTTACGTACAGGATCTGACCAAAATCCAAAAACTCTTGAACCTTGAGTTATACCTCCAATAAGAGAACCTCCACCATGTCCAGAACTTGAACTTAAGCAAACCTCCACCATTGGAAGTTTCTCATCTGGAAGTAAATTTTTATCTGCTGGATGAATACCTTCAATTCTAACTCTAACAGAAGTTCCCCAGTTTTTATTTTTACAAACTTCTGGATCAGTTTGACCCGCTTCCTGTTCATCTGTAGACCAAGTTTCTCTTGGCGCAACAATTCCTTTCCACCTAATACTATCTAAATGGGGGTCATCAATAATATTATAAGGTATATTATGAAAATCGCCTGCGTGTAATCTTATGTCTGACATTTAATCAATCATCAAAAACTTTACACTCTGCCGCATCTGGATGACTATCACAATATAATTCTAATGAAGTTGGATCATTAGTGTTTTCAGGGTGACGTTTTTGATACTCTTCAAGGTCTCTCAACTCTTCCTCAGTATGACGACGCATTTGTGGAGAAATGGTTGGATCATCAAGAATTTTTTTGTCGGTTTCAATGTGTTGTTGAATGTTTTCCATTTTAAGTAACTTATTTTGGTTTTCTACCGTAAGAATCTCTGACCAATATCATTTTAGTTAGGCAGGTCTTAGGTGTCAAGTGATGACATATATCCTGTATGATATATATACCACTTAATTCCTTGTTTGTGATAATTTGTTGTTTAGAGGACTGTTCTGGAAAATCGCAATGTACCATTTGTCCAGCACGTAAAGATATATCTCCAGGAATAGTTATTTCAACAGATAAAGTAAACAATTTATTGTATGTCATTGCAGATTGAACCAATATATCTGCCGATTTCAAATTTTCTTCCTTTCTTTTTTCAATTTGTCTTGCTTTATTACCAGGATTAGCTTGTCCTACGTCCATTCTATAATTAAATCTTCTACTCAATTCACCATATACACTAAAATCTGAAGACAATTTTGGAAGTTCCTGTCCACCTCTTGGTGTTTGATCTTGAGTTTTTACTTCTTTCGCTTTAGGATTAAACGATTGTGAATATGGATTATAAGATTCTAATCTACCTCCATATGCACCAGAACTTAAATTCTTTTGAACATCTATAGTTTTTAAGGAAGTATATGAGAGAATTTTAGCATCATATCCCACAGGCAATAACGTTGTTTCATTATAAATGAATGATTTTTTAGGTTTTCCCTGAAATAATTTATCAATAGATCTAAAATTAAATCCATCATAAGTTTCAAAAATAAAATATCCAGCAGAAGATTTTGAACCTTCTGGAATGGATAATGTTGCTATCTCTGCTATGAAGTCTAAAGCTTTTTTCCCAGATCCAAAAAGACAAATTTTATTTGAACATGGGTCACTAATAATGTTCTTCTTTGTTTTTAAAATTTCTTTCAATATAATACTAACAGTTTGAGATAATTCACCATCAAACCTTTGATAGACTTCTGATTTTAAGAAATCATTTGCTAAAAGTTCCTTTGATGCAAGATCTATAGTGTAAAGTATTTTTTCTGTTGATGAAAGAATATTTGAAATTTTACTAATATATAATGCATTTTTTCCACTAAAATTTAATTTATTTCCCTGATTGTCTTCAAAAGACAACTCAACTCTTTCAAATCCAGATAATTTTAATTTATATAAAAGAGCAATATCATTAGATTTTCCTTCATTATGTCCAGACTCCAAAATTATCAATTGAAATCTTACAGACGTATCTAAAACACTTTCAAAATAAGAAAAATCTACAATTCCACCAGATATATCAGCAGATCCACTACCTCTATTGGAAGTGATGACACATTTAGTTATATTGCCAGAGTTTGAATTTATATTTGCAGTATTAGACATCTTTTAAACAATTATATTTTACTATTTAACCGATTGGAGCATAAGAAGGTCTTAGTCCTGGTGGAACTGTTTTTTCAATATTCAAAATAAGAATACGATCAACACCTTCATCATATGATGTTCTTTGATTTAAAGATGCAATGTCGGTAGAACTTGATGTTGGTGATATTGATGCTTGGTAGTTTTTAGGATCACGATATCCACCACCAGGAAGTCTTAATTTATTTGCATCTGTACCAGGTTTAATTCCAAAATCTTGTGCGTGATTTGTTCTTATTGCTGCATAACTTTGAGCACTTATTTCAGAAAGTTTTCCACCTTCTCTTTGCCAATATTTTCCATTAGAATAAAAATATTCAACATTACCAACTTTTCCATATCCAGTAACAGTGCCCGCTGGTTTTGTTGGTTTTGGTTTTAAAGATTCTAAGTAACCTGATGGATTTGTTGCTCTTCCTCCAACGTGCCTTTCCAAATGCAAATGAGTTCTATCACCATATCTTGAATCTGGCCAATATTTTACTTTAGCAATTGTCTGCCCCTTCTTAACAGTATCACCCTGATTAACAATTGCATTAACGTGACCATAAACATTTCTTGATCCATCGGAATGTTCAATTACAACAGCATCACCATGACCACCAAAATTTCTGTAAATGTCAACAACTTTTCCATCTTGTAGTGAGAGAACTCTAGAATTTCTATCAACTCCAATATCAATTCCTCTATGGTTTGTAGACGCCCCTGGAATTCCAGTATTTCTAGGACCAAATCCGCTGGTAAATTGTGGATTTCCTTCTGGTAATACGGCACTAAATGCAGCAGTACTTACACGACTTGGTTTTGGTGCAGTTGCACTTTGATATACTCCTAAAACTTTATTGGTCCAATCTGGATTTGTATTATACATTCCAGGAGCACCATGCAATCCTCTCCTTACACTTTCAATAATTTCTCTAGTATCTTTTCCCTTATAAGATTGTTTCCAACGATCAACGTGCGCTTTAACTCCTTCTTCAAGATTATTATAAATTGCATGTCCATTTGCTGTTGTTCCTCTAGGTCCACTACCAGTTTGACCAAATGGATTAGTTTTGTTACTAGAAAAATAAACACTATTTGGGTTTGACAACCACCCACTCTCAAGCATTGCAATGGCAGCAGTTACTGATGGGTTAGGAGATCCCACTTTTTCTGCAATTTTTCTAATTTTTTCAAAAGCTGCTTGTTGATCTGTGTCTAAAGGAGTACCATCACCGTAAGGATCTACAAAAGGTCTCGACCCTTGTTGTATGAGTGCAGTAAAAGAACTCATTGTAGCAAGATCTTTATCAAGAGCTTTTTCTATACCTCTCATTAATCCAATTATTTGTTCATTCTTCCTTCTTATTTTTACATCTTTACGCAATACTTCACCACCACCAGCAAGAGACTGGAATGATTTTGTAATATCAGGACTAGAGGCGTCTGGATAATCCGACATCATAGAAATTAATGATGCAAAAGTTTTAGCAATAGACTTTTTAGATGCTCTAGTTGGTTTTTGTCCCAAAATATAATCAATACCCAATGACATTATTTTTGCCATAAAGGACGTTCCAGATTTTTTCAATCTGTCAGAAGTTGATGTCAAAGTTAATAATGGTTGTTGAGTAGGATCAGAACTTCCATACAAATCTTTAATTGCTTTAGGTCCTGTTGATTGACCAACAATTGGTTTATTCAATTTCAATTTTTGAATAGGAATTGGTTTAAATTTATTCTTTTTTGATTTTTTAGATGAGTCTCTTCTACCAGTTCTTTGTTTAATTTTGCCACCTTCAGATCTCCCTTCAACCTTTCCTGGTTTTGAACCCATTATTACATTATAAAGACTAATTCCAATTTGATCACCAATTAATCCACCAATTAATCCACCAATTGTTGCGCCAGCAGCGCCTGCAAGTAAATTACCAACAATTGGAACAACAGACCCAGCAACAGTACCAACAGTTCCACCTAACCAAGCACCAAGAGCTTGCCCAACACCAGCACCCACTGCACCTGCTGCAGCTTTACCCAAAGGTTCTTTAAAAACTAAAGTCCTAATACCAAAATCAATTAGTGGTCCTACAATTGGGATTTTTCCAGCAATTCTTCCAACATTTTTACCAGCAACTTTAGTTACTCCACGTTGAACTAATTTTTGATCTAATCCTTGCGAAAATCTTGGTGCTTTTCCTTTAAGTCTTCTTAAATTTTTATTACCAAATCTATCTCCATACTGTTGATCACCATATCTTCTCCTATATCTTTCCTGTACTCCAGAACTTACTCTTCTACCAGATCTATCAAAACCCCGTCTTTCTGGTCCTTTAAATCTTTTATCCTTAAGTGGATCTTGTCCACCCATTGATGTCATTCCCGCAATAATTGCGAGATTCATAAATTTAGTAAAGGTATTTGTAAATTCACTAAACTTTTTCTCACCATCATCGCCAAATAATTCTTTAATTTTAGATTGAGCACCATCTACAATTTTATAACCCAAGTCCAAAGCAAAAACAAATTTGTCAAACATTCCTTTAACAAAATCTTCTATAAATGCTGTAACTGGTTTTACATAATCCAAAAATTCTCTTAGTTTTGGTAGCAGTTTAAATATCTGCATTACCAAAAATCCAGTAAAAACTGTACTCAAAAATTGTTTTATTCTATCAATAAAACTCATTCCTGGAATAGGAATCTTAGGTAATCCAGATTTCTTTTTATCTTTTTTTTGCTCTAATTTATCTTCCTTTTCCTTTCTTTTTTTATTTTCATCTTCTTTACTACGAAGTTGAATTTTTTTAATATTGATTTTAATTGTTTTTTTAAGAATATCTTCAATTTTAACTACTTTTTCACGAATTATTTTAATATCTTCTAATACTTGATTATCTGTATCGTTAAGATTTTGATCTTGAAATTCTTTAGATAGATCTACAGTCTGTTTATATTCTGTATTTTTAACGGGAACCAAAAACATTTTTGGTTGAGCAACAATGGAAGAACTTCCATTATCATTTGAAGCATTTAATAATTTTTTAGCATCAATAAACGCCATATTATGCTACCCCTTTTATGCCATAAATTGCCAAGTTTTTATATCTCGTATTACTTTGATAATTTACAGCAAACGTATTATCTACATCACGAGAACCAGTTGATATTTGAGATTTTACATTATTTGCCTTATTAATTGTTGTAGATGTTATTTCAATTTTTCTTGTTGGAGGTGGAATATTTGATGCTATTGTAGCATTTCTTTTAGGTAATACATTAGATTGTGGTCCCAAAACAGAAGGATGTCTTCTGAACATAGTATCATAACCATCTGGTTTGTAACCATATTGGCGCATTACCTCTTCTTGACGTTTTACTGCTCCCCTTATAGTTTGGACATTTGTTCCAAAATTTCTAAATGCATTCCCAGCAAATGAACCAGTCTGTGTAGGTCTTGGTTTTGGAAAACTTACTTGAACTGGGTCATAAGGACTCCAATCTCTTATAATACTTGGAGCACTTGGTTTTTGATTATATCTTTGTACTTCAGATTCTGAGAATTGTTTGCCAGTAATTTGAGGTAATTTAATTCTATTAAGATTCAATCCAAGAAACTTATTTTGATATCCCATACCAGCGTATCTTGGTGCCATTACACTACCAGTTCCAGGCAATCCAAGATTACCTAGAGCATTTAATCCTTTACCAATAAGTCCTCCACCATACGCAAGTTGAACATTGTTTGTGTTAATGAATTTTGGAGCGTTTGTTCCACCATGTTTTTTATTTAATTTTTTTAAACGCTCTACACCAAGTTCCTGTGCAGCACCAGGAACAAGAACAAATTCTTTTGGTCTTAATGCTGTAAGTTGGGTATCTCTTCCAGCTCCAGAAACTTTAATACCAGTATCTTCGTTTATTTGACCATCACCACTATAAGGAGTTACTACATTTTGTTCTCCACCACCCGCAAATCCTTTTATTAATCCACCACCATTTACTCCTTGAAGAGATCCTGTTGGAGACGCTGGTCTAAGATTACCAACACTTGGCGTCTTATCCGCCATTGTATCAGTTCCTTGTACTGCTAATGCTTCTCCTCGATTTACTTCTGATTGCTGTTTTGCTTGTATTGATGCTGCTTTGCGCTGACCAGTAACTTCATTTGCAGCAATTGCCAGTCCAGTGACTGCTAAAGCACCTGCAGCATATGGATTACTTTTTATAAAATTCAATAGCATAGGAATTCCTTTCCTTGCCATTGTTATTGTCAGTTTTGTTAAAGTTCCAATAACAGTTCTAATTAATTTTCCTGCAGAAGTTCCAAACAATAAAAACCCAGCAAGTAAAGCAGGCCACCAATCTTTAATAAACCTAAAAATTAAATCTACTTTCTTTTTGTTTGCTGGATTTGTAAACCATTTAAACAATTTTAATACCAAATGCCCAATAAGAACTGTAGTCAAAAATTGAATAATTTTATCTAAAAAGCTTTGCACTGGGGATAGCATCTTTTTAGCTAGACTTAAAGCTGCCTTCCCACCTTTTTCTAACAGATTTTCCTTATCTTGCCTTTTCTTTCCTTCTTTTAATCTTCTATCTCTCTCTAACTCCTTTCTGATCATAGAAATTTGTTGAGACATCATATCTGCAATAGACTCAACAGTTTTTCTGATTGCAGCAATATCATCAGCAATCGTTGCCAATCCACCTAATTTTTTATTCCCTTCTTCTTTTTCTGGAAATGCTACTTTTTGAGCAACAAAAAATGAACCTGTTCTAATTGCTAAAGGACCTCCACCAAATCCTCCAGTATTAACAGTTTTTCTTTTAATTCTAAATCTACCA
>Ga0129333_10006678_pt1 | contig 10910 bp, 14 predicted proteins | sample CPB6_08_DNA_FD_94474 | JGI IMG/M metagenome (GOLD analysis project Ga0129333, IMG submission 94474) | Freshwater to marine salinity gradient microbial communities from Chesapeake Bay, USA - CPBay_Sum_0.6_0.8_DNA | ecosystem: Environmental > Aquatic > Marine > Coastal | place: USA: Chesapeake...
AAAAAGGAAATTCCGAACAGCAAGACCAAGCAGGTTGAATATCGGTGGGTTAAGACCCGCAACAATAACCACGCATGGGATGTCGAGGCAATGCAGGTTGTGGCCGCTCTGATGCTGCGACTGATCGCGGGTGGGGATGTTTGACATCTGACGGCATTTGATGCCATCGACAGCAAAAGACATTGCGCGGAATTTGTTTTATTACGCCAAAGGAAATCCGCAAAGGATCGCGGCGATCCAAGCTGCATTCGATGAATCTGTGGCAGGGGCATTGTCAAAAGGTGGGTTGGACATGATTTCATCGGCATCGAAGAACAATGTCAGCATGTCCAAACTTGTCGGCATGCCAGAGGTTGACAGGCAAAACGCATTGCGTTGGGCATTGGCATATCTCGCAGCGGGTTTCGTTCCATCCTCATCACGATCATTCGCAAGGTTTTAAGTCATGGCAATCCTAGATCAATTCGGACGGCAATATAATTATAAAGCCGCAAGAGCAGCGCAGCATACCTATCATCGACCTTACGAGCCGATTGAGAGGAAGGACATTTCGCAACTTGTGCCGTCAGTCGATCGCAAGATCCTGCAATCGCATGCTCGCAGAATTTATTTAAATTTCGGGCCGATCAAGAATGCCATCAACCAGCGTAGCATGTATGCTGTCGGTCGAGCATTTGTGCCGATCTACAAAGGACAAGATGAGGCATTTGGAACGGCAGCGACAAAATTCCTAAACGATATTTTTTATCGCATCGGTGATAGTCGCGGCGGGATGCATGATTTTAAAACCAACCTTTTTGGATGGTCAACAAGCATCGATGTCGATGGTGAGATTTTCATTTTGCTGACAGAAACCGCAACAGGGTTTCCACAATACCAAGGCATACCGAGTCACCGCATCGCAACACCCAAAGGATTTACCGATGGCGAGCGTTATCGTGGTGGCATTCTGCAAGACGGCATCACCTATTATCCAAGTGGCGAGGCAAAGGAATATGCATTTTGCGACAAGGACGGCAACCTTGATCAATGGTTGCCAGCAGCGAATGTGATCCATTTGTTCGATCCTGAATGGCAATATCAATCGCGTGGTTTGTCTGCGCTGACGCATTGCATTAACGATTGCCGCGATATGATCCAATCGACCGAGTGGGAAAGGTTGGCAATGTTGCAGATGTCATCGATTTCGCTCATCGAATACAATGACAATGGTGGGCCTGATCAGGATGATCCATTCAATACACTTGTCGGCAATACTGGAGGCGAAGGTGGGATGGTTGTCGAGAGCCTTGATGGTGGGTCTGTTAGATATTTCAAATCAAACTCTGGTGGCAAGATTGAGACACTAGTTAACAATAGGCCAGGAAATCCATTCCTTGATTTCCACAATCGATTGTTGAAGTCTGCATTTGCTGGGCTGAATTGGCCGATGGCATTTTACGATGGTCATGCATCTGGTGGTGGCACAGCGCAACGCACAGAAATTGCAATGGCACAACGATCGATTGAAGATCGACAAGACCTGCTTTTCTATGCGGCAAAACGCATAATTGGATATGCAATTGCCAAGGTGCAAAAGCGTGGTGATCTTCCATCTGCTGTGGACTGGTATGACTGGGAGTTTTCCACACCACCGAAACTTACGATCGATGATGGTCGCATCACCAAAGAGTTGGAATCGCTCTGGAAGATGGGTGCTGCCAACATGCGCGACATTGTGTCAATGCGAGGCAAGACCCTTGAGGCGCATTATCAAGAACGAGCGCAAGAAGTCGCATTGCGGAAACTTGCGGCGAGAAAAGCGCAGGAAATTTACGGAGTCGAAATTGACGACCGCGAGATGGCGATGCTTACGGCAAACGAAATGCCAACACCGAATCAAACCGAACAACCATGAACATTGAAATTCAAAACCGCGCAGGTGTCCTGAAGTTAAATTCAGGAGTCAACAAGGAATCTGCCGACAAACTAATTGACGACCTTGATCGCCTGTATGGTCATGCTGCCGTTGCCGCTCAAATGATGATCGGCGAAATTGTCTGCTCTGCCGATGACGCATTGGAATCGGTGGTGGTCGAAATCAACTCTCAAGGCGGGTCTGTCTTTGAAGGTCAGCGGATCTACAATGCCCTGCGTTCAATGTCTGCGCGTGGTGTCGAGGTGATCACCAGCGTCAATGGTCTGGCTGCAAGCATGGGCAGCGTAATCCTGATGGCAGGTGACAAGAAGCAGATGACTGCTGGCAGCCGCATCATGATCCATGAAGCATCCAGCATTGCCGCTGGGGATGCTCGCGCATTGCGTAGGCAATCTGACCTGCTTGAAGGCATTAGCGCAGAGATCGCCAACATTTATGCCGAGCGCACAGGTGGCGATGCCAAGGCAATCCGCAAGATGATGCTGGATGAAACTTGGATGGATGCCGAACAAGCGAAGGCAAACGGATTTGTCGATGTCGTTCTGAAGGATGGCAAAGAGGAAAAATTTGACACCGAAGCAAAGGGCATGACTGGCATTCTGTCCAAACTATTCCCGAACAACGATGAAGCAGCGAAGATTGAAGCTGCAATCGCTGAAAACGATTCGCTCCGCAACGATCTTGAAGTTGCTAACGAAAAGATCACCGAACTGACCGCATTGGCTGAAGTCAACGCGCAGTTGCAAAATGATCTCGCAACCTCGCTCAAGACGATTGAGGAACTGCAAGCCAAGATCGTGGAAACCGAAGAAAAGGTGGAAACCTTGGAGGAAACCGCGACCGAAACCGAAGAAAAGGTTGCCAACAAAGCAAGCGAATTGCTTGCCGCGACTGGTCACCCATCTCCTGTTGCAGTTGCCGATTGCGTCACCGAACTTTCCCTGCGCGATCAATACGCGCAATTGACCGATCCTAGCGAGCGTTCTGCATTCCGCAAAGCTAACTGGGAAAAACTTCTCAACCAATAACACAACCAAACTAACTAACTATCATGGCTAATACATTTGCCTCTGACTTGGTGGTTGACTCGCTGCGCGATGCTGCGATCACCACTCTTTCGAGTCGTCTTGCTCCGCTCAATGCGTTCTCGCGTGACTTCTCTGCCGATCAACTCCGCCCTCGCGCTGTCGTCCAAGTGCCGATTGCATCTGCTGGCGCGAGCGTTCAAACCAACGCAACCAACTTTGAGTCTGGCGATTCGACCCTGACCAATGCTGCCGTTTCGGTTTCGCAATACACCGCATCGTTCGCTTTGAGCAATGCCGAAATCAATCAAGGTTTCCGCATTGAGCAACTCGCTGCGAAGAACCTGCGTCAACTTGCCAACAAGATCATCGATGTTGCGCTTGCTCCTGTCACCACCACCAATTTCGGTTCTGCCGTTGTTGATGTGGACACCGCAGGTGATGTGACCGCTGCATCGCTCAAGACCCTCTGGGCTGCTCTCAAGGATGGCACGGAACGCAACCTTGTTGTTGATGGTAGCATTTATGCTCAATTCCTCCCGACCTCGTTGGATAATTTCACCCTCGCTGCCGCTGGTCGCAATACTGGCATCTATGGTTTCGATGGTTTCTATTACAACAACCGCTGGGATGGTGCTGGCACGAACATCAAAGGTTTTGCTGCTTCTCCTGAAGCGATTGCGCTTGCCTCTGGTGTGCCAGTTTCATCGCCTGTTGCTGACGACATGATCGCTCAAGAGACGATCACCATTGGCGACCTTGGCCTTCAGGTTCAAATGTCGATGTGGAGCAGCCGCGCCACCCGCAGCCTCTGGGCATCTTACGATGTCATGTTCGGTGCTGCCAAGGGTGACGGCAATGCCCTCAAGATCCTTGCTCTCACTCCCTGATGACCTCACCTAGCTATTTGCTTATCGCTGCCGACAAGTCGATTCTTGTCGGTAGCTATGAGGCGGGATTGACTGAATCGAAGAATCACGGCAAATGCCGACTCTATCGACTGGAGTTGATCGATGTTCTCAACGCAAACAAAGCAGGTCAGCAAAAACCTGCCGAGGTTGAAGTTGAGAAACCTGCCGCGAAGAAAAAAGCAAAGGCGAAGTAAGCTTCAAAAACTCAAACTCCAAAGACCCAGCATCCTGCGCGGATGTTGGGTTTTTGACTTTTCGGGCATTGGTATGAGTGAAATCGACAATTTCCTGCTCGCGGGAAACGATGAGATTGATGAAATGTTCGGGACTAAAACCATGTCGTGCAATGGGCAGACATTCAGCGTGGTCTGGAATGATGTGCGCAAATCCTACGAGGGTGCGCTGGGTGGTCTTGAATCTGACATTCAAGCAGTCGCAGTCGCGCAACCTGCCGATGTCACCAATCCTGCTGGTTTGCTGAAGCGCAAATGCCTTGTGGACGGCAACGATTACCGCATTGCCGAGGTTGCCATTGGATCTGTTGCGATCTCATTCACGCTCACAAGCGACAACGATTCACGCTAATGGTTAAGATTGAAGTCAGCGAGGCAGCCAGAAAAAAGTTTTTGGCTAATATTGAAAGTTTCGCGAAATCGACTAGTAAGTCAGTCGAGGATGGCATCAATCAATCTGCCATTATCATGGGAAAGGAATTGATCAAACTTGTGCAACCTTATGGTTTCAATGCGAAAGTTGGTAAGAAATTTCAAGAAAGCATCGCAAAGCAGGTTAATCGCGCGATTAGGCATGCGAACATTACTGGGCAAATGGGGAATGCTGCTGCCGTTCACAAAGAAAATAGAAACTCTGAAGGACAAGTTAGAGGCAATTTGAAAGTAAAGGGCCAATTTCAAAGGACACCAATTGAGATTTCCGAGCGTGACGCATTGATCAAAAAGAAAATGCAAAATGCTGGTATTGCCAAAGGTGCTTGGTTTGCCGCAACCAATCAGATCAGCAAAAAGACCACAGGCATTGCCAAGTGGATCACTCGCCATGAGAATGCTGCTGGAACATGTAAAAAGACTGGCAAAGGCATCGATCGCGTAATTGAGCTAACCAATAGCGTGCCTTGGATAAAAAATGTTCAAACGCCAGATGACCTTGATCTTGCAGTTAAAAGAGCAGAAAAAAACTTCATCAGTTACATCAACCGAGAGATGAAAAAGAACATCGAAAAAGCAAACGCATGACCACATCACAACGATTAAAACTTGCCGTGATTGCGGCGATTGATGAAGCAAAACCAGATGAATTGATTTCGGTGGTGGATTCGCAGTCGCGATCCGATATCGTGCTGCCAGTCATTGCCGTCAGCATTGATTCAGCCAGCGCATTCAACGAGGCGTTGCAGGTGGTCGAGGAGATCGGCGTGACTGCGACCCTACGAGTCCATGCTGGTGACGATGACGAGGAAACCACAGGCGAGTGGATTGACGCGATAGAATCGCAGTTTTCAGATGGCGACCAGATCATCGCAGCCGCTACCGAACTGCTACGGATTTACTCTTGGGTTTACCAAGGCAGCACCCAGCAATGGGATGAGAACATTCTGGAAGTGACATTTTCCGCAACATCCCTGTGCGCTCGACTTCCATAGATTTGACATTTCATTCAACCTTGAACGATCACAATCATGCCCGCTACAATTTACACTACATCAGGAGCAGCCGATCTTGAATACGGCATCGTTAACGAAACTGGGATGATTCTCACGAATTTTTCCCGCAATGTGCAATCGGTTAAAACCGAAGTGCGCGATGCCGAGAACGATGTTGTTGCTGTTGCTTATTCTGGTCTGACCGCTGCCATCACCCTTGATGGATACATCAATGGTGCAACCACATTCGATGTTGCTAACCTCCTCACCCTGTCCAACGACACCGATGGATATGGACTGACTGGTGGCACAATCATTGTCGATTCGGTCAACGAGTCGACCGCACAAGGCGATTTCAAGAAGGTTTCTGTCTCTGCAACACAATATGCGTCCACGATGACCGCTGCTTAATACTCTAATGCCGATGCTCCCACGGCAGAATATGGGAGCATTTTTTAAATATGACACCACAAAAACTATTTCACACGACAAACCTCAAGGCGGCGACTGCTTTGCTCACGATGGGTTTTAAGAAGGTCGCAATTTCCCGCATGGTTCGGCGGGATGGCAAGGAGTCGATCGTTTACTGGTTTGAAGCGACAAATGCCGAGGGTCTGCAAGCCAATGTTGTTTTTGACGGCATGACGACTGGCGGCGACAAGTTGATGAAAAGCAATCCTGAATCGGTCATCAACTATATGCGATGCTTTGCCGCGAATCGCGATGAATTGGTTGCAGACATCAAAGCAACACCGCGCATGATTGAGATCGAAAAGGATGGCAGGAAATTTGCCATTTCAGAGAACGCATCTGCTGAAATTAAAAAGCAGATTGCCGCGATGATTTAACCACCAAATAATATGCTTGAAATACTAAATGATGACGAGGTCTTGCGCGAGCAAGGCATGACTGATGGGCCAAAAAGCGTTGGCAAATTCACGATGCGACCGATGACTCCATTGAGTCTGTCGTGGTGTCAACGCAATGGGGTGTTTGATGATGAGGTTGGCGACCCGATGCAGAAAACCGCTGCTTATGTTTTCCTTCACACCGAGCCGAAGGAACGCATTCGCGGGGTTGTCCACAGCAAGTCAGCATTTGCCGATGCCGTTGACGATTGGATTGATGTCCATGTGCAAAACCACCACACCGATCTTGAACCATACACGGCAGAGATGAACGCAAGCATGCAGAAATATCTCGCTGCGATCTCGCATTCAAAAAACATCGGTGGTGCTGGTGGGGATAGTCCAAAAAACTAGCCACCCCCAACTGGCAAGCGAGCTATGTCTGGAACATTGCGAGCATTACTGGTTGGGGTTTCCGCGAGATCATGGAGGAGTTGCCGATTTCGGCAGGTTTGCAGATCATTGATGCAGACCTGCACACCAAAGGCATCGTGCGATATTACAGGTCACACGATGATTTTGACTCGTTGCGCTTAATTGAGAACGAAATCGAAAAATTGAGCAATGGCAGGTAGCTACACAACAAAATTTGGAGCAGAGGATGCTGGGTTTACCAGCACGATCAACAAGATTAAAGGATCAACCAAATCAATGGATGATTCGATCAAGTCTGTTTCGGCATCTGTCGGTGCATCATTCGCCTCAATGGTCAAAGCAGGTGCTGCAATGGCAGTTGGATTTGGTGCTGTGAAACTTGCGATCAATGCCGTCAAAGGTGTTGTTGGTGAATTTGGAAATGCTTTGGATTTGGGTGGTGAGTTGAACGATTTATCAAGCCGCACAGGTGAGACGGCAGGAAACCTATTGATCCTGCAAAGGTCATTCGACAATGCTGGATCGTCTGCTGACAAGGTTGGGCCGACAATCAACAAGTTGCAAAAATTTATGGATGATGCCGCGCAAGGCGGCGCGAAACAGGCAGAAACAATGTCGCGTCTGGGCGTATCTCTTGAGGAGTTGAAGGGCAAAACCCCACTTGAGCAGATGCAGATTTTCGCTGAACGGATTTCAGCAATCCAAGACCCAACCGAACGATCCGCATTAGCGATACAGGTGTTTGGCAAGTCTGGCGGCGAATTGCTGCCGATGTTGCAAAACTTCTCTGGTGAGATTGAAACGGCAAGGTCGCAACTTGGTGCAATGCCAGATGTTATGAACCGATCAAATGCCGCATTTGATACAATCAGCGATAATTTGAGCGTGATTCAAACCAAACTGCGCGATTTTGCCGCAGGTTTCCTTGATCGTCTTGCACCAGCGATTGAGTTTGCGACCACAATGCTGACGCGATTTGATGCTGCTGCCGCTGGCATGAAACTTGGTGACATCATCGCTGGTGCTGGCAATGGAATTTCCGCGTTTAATGATGCGCTTAAAGCATTTCAAATTGGAGAAATTGCGATGTCATGGCAAATCGCATTTGCTGCTTTCAAATTGAGCGCAGCTGAATCGTTCAATTCAATTTACAAAAACATCGTTGCATCGATGAGTGCCGCTGGCGCATTCATTAAAGAAATGTTTGGCCTTGATTCTGGAATTTTAGGAACTATATCACTTGCCATTGATGTTTTAGGGCTAAAACTGCAAAAATCAATTGCAAGCGCATTTTTAGGAATAGCACAAGCAATCCCAGGAATCGGTGGAGAAATTGCAAGAAGTCTTGAAGGGACAATTGGCACATTGGAGGCAGAAATTGCATTGGGATCTCGAATGATGCAACAAAGCATGGGAGAAATCCCAAACGATTTTGTGCAAGGCATTGAAAAGGCAGGGGATGCATTTGATAAAAGTCTAGCAACTGCAAAAGACTTGATTGACACAACAGAAATGCAAGCTCGACTCGACATAGAACGAGCAGAATTGCAATCAAAAATTGAAGAGTCTCAAAAAAACCAAAGTCTAGCTTCAGAAAAATATGACACCAGGCGTTTGGTTTTGCAGGAGCAATATCAAAGGACATTGGAAGTCATCGCCAAACTTGAGAATGAAATCAAGGAGGCAAAAATGCTTGGTGATACCCCAAGGGTTAAGGAACTTGAAAGGCAACTTGCGATTGAAAAGCTAATTGCCGAAGAGATCAAAAACGGCAAAACATACCAAGAGGCATTGGCGATTGCCACAGAGAAACAAAACAATGCCGATGAAAATGTTTTGGCTAATAAAAAAGCGCAGACAGCAGAATTAAAAGAGCAATTATCGCTATCTCAAGAGATGGCAAAAACGATTGAGGAAGTGAAACAACAGAAAGCAATTGATCCATTGGGTAGATTGCAAGAAAAATTTAGTAAAGCTCAAGCCGCTGAAGACATAAGCGGAATGGAGCGAGTGCGAAAGCAGATTGAAAACAGAGAAATAAATCGTGATATCCAGCAAGAATTTAGGAAATTTCGTGATCCTAATTACGATATAAACACAGAAAAAACTTTTTGGTTTAAAAATGCTCCTGCATCTTTGAGAAAGGCAAATTTTTCTGTTTCAGAAATGGCAAAAGAACTTGGCATAGAAAGAGCAAAAAAAACTTCATCGCAATTGCGTAGGGAGATTATGGAAGAACTAGGAAAACGCAAAAAAGAAGAAGAAGAAAAAGCCAAAAAAGAAGCACCCGCCACACCAAAAGAAACCAAGCAGGAACAACAGCAAGAGCGTCTTGGTGGTGTTGTTGGCGAAATCCTTGGTGTATGCAAAGAGATCGCAGGGAAACTACCACAACACGCATTGGGATATTAAGTCATGCCACAAATTATTTACGAAAAAAACCCAAATAGTCTGATCCCATCTGGTGATCGGGTTGTTTCTACTTTTCCAAGCGGATTGGTTAAGGTCGAGCAATCGTTCATTTGCAATAAAAATTCCATTGCATTTAATAGGTCATTGCTTTCAATTGGAAATGATTTTCCAAATGGCAGTAGACCTGCAATTGATGGATTAAAGATATTTCCAGAAGTCCAAGAAACAGAAAGGCAAGATGGATTTGTTGAATTTAGAGTTTCATCATTTGGTCGATTAAATACAACTGGAACAAGTTTTATTGCTGATAAAACGCAGATAATTACTGGGCCAAGTTTAAGTGACCCAGAGCAAAATGTAACTGGTGTTTATCGTAGCAAATACAAAACAACTAAACTAGTTATTCCTAAAGGACAGGCTTACTCTTATGATGTCACAGGTGTTACTTCTCCATCTTGGATCAATGGGTTGAGTGTTGAGTCAATGTCTGGAAGTTACATAAATATGCCAACAAGCACAGAAACGATTGACTATGGATCATTCGTTGAAGTCACATATGTTATTGAATCAGTAAAACTTTACGGAGAATAAATCGTGAGCATACCAGTTAAATTTGCAGAAAGATTAACGGCAGGGTCTGGTAATGGATACCCAACAAAAATTTCAGCAAGCGACCTTGATCGAAATTTTGCTTATGCTGCTTTGGAGGTATCAGAAGGTTTAGTTGAAAAAATAAGCGTTGGCGAACATCAAGGTAGGAGATTGAACATAAAAGAGGTTGAGGTGCTTGTTTGCGAAAATAATTCACCTAAATCCTATAAATTTTTAGCTAAAAAAGAATAAATGTCGCCAATATTACGGACAGCATGCAGCGTTAATTATACGACCCCGACAGGTGGTTCATTGAGTCTTCCAATAAACTGCGCGAATAGCGAATCAAGCGCATGGTTGTGGAAATACTTTTACACTCAAACCACCGAAACAGAAACCCCGCAAACTAGCAGCGGAATTGTTGCTGATGGTGTTGGAGCGACACACGAAGCAGCATCAGAACTTGGGCAAGCAGTTGTTCGCGTCATATTTGCATACATTGCTACCGACCCAATTAGCGCAACAATCAGCGCAGCTGTAACAGGTTGGGGATCGCCAACCTATCCAGAGGTGGATAATTTCACATTGATTGCAAGATTGTATTCGCCAGATGGGGGACAAATTGAAGAATTTTTCAACACAAGCGTACCAACAAAGGTAGAAGCTGTGACACTACCAGCGACAACATGCCCACTTGTGGTTTGGGTTGGTGCGGCATCGCAGCCGACAGGTGCTGATTTCGAGGATTTGCCGCCATGCACGGCATCCGCGAGCGTTTCCCTTTAGTTTTGACATTTACTGAATTTACATGGCGATGACGCTCACAAATAGCAGGGCTGCAATAGGTTTGCAGTCAAGATTTACACCGAAAAACACAAATGTTTCGGGACAGATTCAAATTGGAGCAAACAATCAAATTCTCACATTTGATGATTCAAATGCCATTTATTCGTTACAAGCGTTCATGGCATCGGCATCCTCGGCATTCACGCTCAATCAATTCACAGGGGCGACATCTGGGGCTTCAACATGGGTGGCAGGAACGGCACAGGTTGAAACTGCAACGGCAGCAGGAACTGCATCTGCAAGCGGAGATGTGACAATCACGAT
>Ga0129333_10006681_pt1 | contig 10907 bp, 9 predicted proteins | sample CPB6_08_DNA_FD_94474 | JGI IMG/M metagenome (GOLD analysis project Ga0129333, IMG submission 94474) | Freshwater to marine salinity gradient microbial communities from Chesapeake Bay, USA - CPBay_Sum_0.6_0.8_DNA | ecosystem: Environmental > Aquatic > Marine > Coastal | place: USA: Chesapeake Bay...
AGGAATACTCTTACCTTTCCAGTGGCCGTGCTGCCGTCGCTCCGACTGACGTTGTAGTTGGACAGCAATCTCTCCAGCTGCACGTCATCTACGCTGTTTGGATTCTTGGATATCTCTAGCAAGCTGCTCGATATCAGCGCCAGATCTATCTGCTCCTGAATGCGAACCTCAAGATGTGCATATATGCGGATGACGAGATCTCGTAAGGCCGTTCCAGGACTCAGGTCCAAGGTGGGAAAAGCTGCTTGGACGAATGCGATTATCTGCTGTTCGTTCTCAAAAACAGTTTCTGAAGATTGTTGGGCAAGGGGAGTTTCCATGTTACACCGTAGATATGGATACAGGCACCGTTACGACTGAAGAGTCGGCAAACGAAAACTTTATCCGGATTATTGCTGTATTTTGATAGATGGAGAACGAATCGAGCAAGACTTTGGTAAGGGTTTCATCCGGTGCAGGCTGCGGATTGGAATTCAATACGTATGCAACGGCACCAGGGGAGCTTGAATAGAATTGCAGCTGGAGGGCCTGAATATTTGGCACTGCTCCTCCTAGAACCTTGTCTAGGAACTTAGTTCCGTATGTGGGATCGGAGGGTATGGATCCCTGGCTTGTAAACAGGAACTTGAAGTATTTTTGGATCACCTTGTACGGACCAGATATTACCTGACCGGATGCTGCTATGCCGACATTTACATCGTCAAGGCCTTCGGCTTGCCCTGTTTCAAGCACGCACAAGTCTATCGACTTGCCTGAATAGTCCGTGGATACAGCCATCAGTTGCTGCCCTCCTCGCGAGAGGACAGGAAAGACGTCATCGATATCTTGAGTCTGTTCGGAGTGCCGTGGTCGGCGGCATGCTGTTCTTTGCGAGCGAACTCGCCTATATGCCTGGCTATTCTGCCTGTGTACCTATGCGCCATATCCCTGTGAATGCTGGCTATAAAATCATTCTGCACGCTATGCTGCATCAAGTCCCATGCGGATTTTGATTCCTTGACATAGGCTTCCTGCCAAGCCTCCTCTATGTCGGATCTGTCGAACAACTTGGCCAAGCCTGCATACGAGTTGTCCTCTTCTGAAGGCTCCCATAGCATCCTCGACGGCTCGGAATTATCCTTGGCCACTTTGATCAGGCTGTCGAATGCTCGTGATGTGGATTCGTTCATACGCCGCCCTTGCTTATAGAAGCGTACTCATCTAGCTTGGAAGCGAGCGCTGTGGTCAGCTGACTGACTCTTCCTGGGCTCATTCTGAGTTTCTTGGCTATGTCATTATTGCTTAGGATAGGCTTGTTGTTGTAACCAAGCTTATGCTCAAGTATAACCTGCTCAGGAGCTGATAGCGAGGTGTACATGGTTGCGAGCACATCCTGCTTAAACCCCTTGTTGTCGACGGCTGTAAGCTCCTGGGCGCTCATGGGATTAGGCCCGGAATAGGCTTGATGACTTTCACTAAAAAGCTTCTTGTCGTAGGTGCGAAGCTTGGCTATTTGTCTGGTAGATATGCTGGATAGATCTGCAAGCTCAGCGTCTGAAGGCGATCTTCCCTTGTTCTCGTAGAAGTCAGCTTCAAGTCGCTTCAAGCTGCTTAACTGTTGAAACGCTCTTTCCGGAACCGGAGATGGGGTAAGATCCCTGGCATATCTTCCTATGGGTTGTAGCTGCGTATACACCCAGCTTTTCAAAGTTGAGCCTGCTTTAGGTGTGTATGTCTTGACAGCCTTGGCGGCGAGCAGCTTTGCCTTTGTTCTTACCGCAGGGCCTGCGTTTAGCCCGGCATAGGCGTAAACAGCTTTGTCTATATCATTGTTTAAATTATCTAAAATAGAACTCATAGCTCTACTATCCCTGGTCTTTGACCAGGAAGTATAAAGATTATCTAAAGTTTGTTTTTGTGGCTCTGGGGTCATTTTAAGTCCATTATACTTGTTTTAAAGGAGGCAGCCCATTCGCCGGTTTAGACCCAAAAAACGGGTGGTTAGAATCCATAGCTGCGTTAAATACCTTTATGTCCGACGCTTCAAAAACGTGCTTTAATCTTATCGTCGTGTTTATCTGTCCTGATCCCACACTATCTAAAACAATTGAAACAGATTCTACTATTCCCCTCTTTTTCCAATTTGATCCCAGACCAGATATGTTTTGCCCTGTGGATCCTCCGCCCTCAACCTGAACCGAATCGCCTGGAGCTATATCAAATCTTAAGCCGCACAATACATCCTGATACTTGGTTGCGAACAATGTGTTGAAATAATACGCTTTTGCGATGGCGTTGCCCATGGATCTAAAGGGCTTGATTGGCTGTGGTTTGTCGGCTCCTGGCTGAGGTGCTTCTCCATCGGGAATTATTCCCTGCATAGTGTCGAACGGCTTGTTGCTGGTTGCCCCTTGAATAAATAACAACCACTCAGGTACAGGTGCAGTCACCCAAGGGCCTTTTAGATATTCCTCTCCGTCTGCTGCGACATAGGTTCCTAGGAAGTCCGAATCATAGGTATTGCCGTCGTCTGCAATTCCCTTGCTGGCAAATACGGCGTGGCCATATATGATTGCCCCTCTGGGAAGTATGGATACGTTTGCATTCGACCCACCCAGATCGCATTCGTAGTCCTTTATAACCTTGTCCACCTTGGCCACGGGATTGTATGGGATAAGCACGCACTCATCCACCCGAGGAGCCAGAGCCACGCCAAAGTAGCTGAACATATTGACCAACTTCTCAAAGCCGCTTGATCCGCCGGCAGGGTACAGGAAGTCATACATCTTGTCCTTTATGGAGACTCCTACCTCGAATATCAAGTCTGCTTTAGCTTCAGCGGTCAATTTCAGCATGTCGTATGACTTTATCTTTCCAAGAGCCTCAAGCAGCGGCCCTGTCTCGGTAGGTACAGGCCTGTCCCTAAAATTTACAAGTCTGAGTCCTGCCTTGTACTTCAAGGCTGGATACACGATGTCGCTCCACCAATCCTTGTTAAGCACATCCTGACTTGTCACTTCCGCACCGTCTATACGCACAGGCTTGAGCGTAGGATTTCCCTTGTCGTAGGTCTCCTCCTGCACGAACCACTGACTTGGGCTGTTCTTTGCAAATGATCCGCTCACAAAAGTGGATGAGTCGAGATCAATCAGCCAGTGGGATATGACCAGCGTGGTCGAGTTTGCCGAAGCGGAGAATTGAATGGACTTGGATATCAAGTAGCCGTCAAAGATGACTTTTTCATTTATATTTCCGGAAGGCGTAGCCTTGCTACGTTCGGGAGATGAAGGGTGCGGTGAGCCTTCTCCGGATAAAAGTATCTGCGCTTTCTTCCTGCCAAGCAGGTCGTCCTCGGTGAGAATGGTGCTTGTATCGGGTCTTGCCACCGATCCATCTATCTTGAATCCCGATGGCACCTGCACTGTGGCTATGGGAATCTGGTTTAGAACAAACTCCATTGAGCATCGCACTATGGGTATCTTCTTGCCGCTTATGCTTAGATAAGCCTTTACACCGTATACAGCGTGCTTTGGATTTATGGAGTTAGCCATTGAACTTGTCCAGACATAGTATGAACGCAGCAATGGTATCTTCGGCCGATGCCTGTTCATAGATGAATTTTTGATATTCAGGCTTGTCCTTGCTTAAAACAGACAAAAGCTCCTTGGCAGCCTTTATGGAGTTAGCCGTCCGAAGCATGTCAAATTTGTAAGGCTTGACGTAGTCGAACGATATTGACGTCGATATGGATCCTGGAATGGTGTGCTTCATCCACAGATCCATTCCCGTATCGGACAGCGTGAAGTAGTCTTCGACAACCACCAGTTTGGATTCGGTGTATCCGTCTGATCCAGTGAGAGTAAACAAAGGAGAAGAGCCTGTGATCGTGAACTTAGTGGTAAGTTTGGTAAGGTTGGGCGGCGTCTGGTTTGGCATTACTTTGAGTGTAAAGGTGCTTGATGTCGCGTATAGAGGTATCAGTCCGGTATCGAAGGTGATCAACGGGCTGGAATCCCACATCGAATAGCTGGAGCTAGGCCAGTCTATATCGTCCTTCAGGCTTGAATTGCGAATCACGAAATCTAGATGTCTTATCAGGAAGGCGGTGTACTGCTGAGCCGTCTTGTCTATGCCTAGAATGATAGCCGCCTGCTCGTACTCAGGCAATGGTGCAATATCCGCATCTGTTGCGATAGGAGGCAATCCTAGCAGCGGCTCCAGGCTAACGCCATACAGCATCTTGGCAAAAGGCGAATCCACGATCTGTTTTGATCCAGTGTATTTTACAGTCATGGCGATGTCCTTAGGTTTGCTCTGGTATCACTGAGAATACTAAGGTGAACTCAGCAACACCAAAAAGATCTTTGCTGCCATTTATGTTCAATGTCATGTCTTCTAGAAAACCGCTAAGCGATATAGGGGGTGCCGTTATCACTATTGGAGAAGATATGTTTTGGAAATTTGAAGCCTTGTTGGCTTGGTAGAAATCGATGATGCGCTTGGCTCCGTCATAGCCAGAGTTTGAGGAGGCTTCGGTAGTCGACGAGCAGTCAGGGAACGCCAAACCGGTTATCTGACACCGGGATATCTTGTTGCCTAGCGGGTATATGTATATGGATTCCGACAGCGTGGTGAAATAGGAAACACGTGCTCCTTGCGTCAATGCCATGCCTGTTATGAGTATGTTGGCGCTGTTGTCGTCCGTAAGATTATTGCCGTTAGGGGCGAATACATCGATGCCGGCTATAGAAGCGGATACCCCGGTGGAGACCTTTACGGCACCAAATTTTGAGACAAATAGGTCTGGCATCAGACGCCTCTGCTTCTTATATATGTGTTCATTGAAGATACTTCTTGCTGTATGCCTAGCAGCTTCTTATCCATTTCATTCCTGAGGTAGCTGGTTATGCTTGCCACCTGCTCCAGGTTTGCAACAGGTACTTGGCTTGTTGACGCCGCCAGCGTCGGTGTGGGTTGTGGCTGGGGAGCCTTAGGGTCTACTTTTGCCTGCTCTGGATTTAGCTTCGCACCTTCAACTGCTGCTGCGGGCTTGCTCTCAGCAGGGGGTTCGACAGTAGTAGTAGTTGTGTCTACGGGAGTACCGTCCATACTCTGAACCACGCTGGCCTTGGGATTCTGCCCTTCTTGGGTAAGGGTTGTCGGATCTTTGGCCGGATCAAGGGCAGGTATGATGGCGTTGGGGGTGGCCTTGGCTGCGTCGAGCTGCTGTATAGCCCGTTCTCTAATCTCTATTTCAGCCTTTTTCTCAGCATCCGGCACATCCGGCAGTGCACGTAGCTCCTCCTGCAGAGCTGATCTCTTGGATTCTATCTCGGCCAGTTGTGTCTTAAGTGCTGCGGCTTTTGCTGGATCGATGGTTGGTGTTCTTGCCGCCCCTCCAGCAGAAACATCTGAAGTTCTCTTGTCGATCTCCTCTAGATCCTTCAAGGTGATTTCGGACAGCTTAATGGCGTTGTCGTATTCTGTTTCTTTCTTGGCTAGTACGTCCTCAACTCGCTCTCCAGCAGCAATTGCTTGCTCTCGCCGTCTTCTGAAGTCGTCCAATCTTTGCTTTAGCCTTGCTTTAGTGCTGTCAGGCAGGCTAGATGCGGCGATCTCCTGCTCAACGTCCTCATAGCTAAAAGAAACCGTAGAGGCGGCAATTTCGGCCTTGTCTTCATCTGCTCCGACCTGCTGGAATTTCTCCTTTGCTTTTGTTCTGAGGCTATCCTCTATGGAGTCGAATTCAACAGAAAGCTCATCATCATCAGCATATACGGTAGCTAAAGCATTCATATCCACGCCTTGAGCTTCCGCTTTAAGGCGCGCCTGTTCTGGGTTCATTGAACGGCTAGGATCCTTGGAGGTGCGAAGCATTCTTCCTGCAGATGCAGTCTTCAGATCTTTTACGGTCCACTTCGTCGCTTCTTTTATATCCTCTAGGGTGACTTTATCTAGATCTAGAGCTTTCGGTCGTTCTGCTTCCTGGTTGGTGTTTTTATCAACCACCCTTTCACCAATTTGAAGATCAGACTCTCGTGTAGCTTTGTACTGCTTGATATCAGATTTAAGGCTTGCCTTTTCTTCATCAGGAAGACTAGATCTCTCTATTGCAGCGTAAACATCGTCATAGGTAAAAGGCGATGACACTGCAGCAAATTCTGCGTCTTGCTTTGTTGCGCCTGCCTCAATGGCCTTTGAGTACGCCATTTCGCGCAACTCTTTCTCTACAGGCCGCAACGCTCTTCTTTCCCTGGCTCCGCTCATCCCAATTTTTAGCTCATTTAGATCAACGCCTTGCTCCTCTGCCTTTGCCGCAGCTTTTTCCGGTGACATTTCATAACGCGAATCAGGCACAATAGTAAGATCTCGCTTGAGCGTATATTCCCCGTCAGCTGCTGCAGATGCAGTCTGATGGTCAATGCCTTCCGACTCTGCTGCCTGCTTCAATGCATCAATAATTACCTGTCCCTCGTTCTTAAGCCGCTCTAACTCACCCTCCAGCTTTCTGCGACTCTCCGGCGTGTTGTCGCTGCGCAAAGCTGAAAGTTCTTTCTTTAGCGTCTCTATCATAGTGTCCATGGTGTCTCTGAACTTAACCATGTCCGTGCCAGACAGCGCTTGCAATATATCTGCTGCACTAAAATTGCTGGATGCTGCCCGTCTTTCAGCAGCTATGCGTGTCTCCGCATCTGTCAACGGTTTCGCACCCTTAGCAAGCTGCGCTTTTTCGACTGCAGATCTGCCTTCCACATCTATGTCCCCTGAAGCTATGAGGGCCCTTACCTCTTGTGCCTGGATCGGATTGGCAGCCAGCGCAGCGTTTAGTTCCTCAGGCTTGACATTCCTGAGCCGTGCCAGCCGTTCTCTTTGCCCTGTGGTAAGCTGCATCGAGCCTGTTTGAACGTCCTGGGCTACTGCCTGAGTAGCTCTGGATCTGGCTATATCCGTCAGCTCTTCAGCAGTTAATCCAGCAACGCCCCCTTCTTTTATGGTTTTTTCGGCATCCCTGACCGATCTATCCATCATTGTCTTTAGGGTGTCGGCAATCGCGTTTCGATCCTGACCATCCATTGCCTTTTCAAACCGATCTCTTATAAGCGATGTAGCCTCCGCCGTAATCTGTGGACTGGTTTTGCCGCCATACATGAGTCTCTGCGCTTCTTCCTGAAGCTGCATGTTGACTCCACTTTGCCCTGGCTTGTCGCCTACTGCGCTCAACATGGAGGTGTTTTCCCTAAGGGTGGATCTTAGGGCTCCAGTTACAAGCCTGGCTTGTTCAGGTGGAAGCACGGCTCCCAGCGCCTCTAGGAACCGGTTAGCCTCCATGTCCGATCCGATGCGATTGTACGCAGCGGCTATGCTGGTGAAGTTTACATTCCCGGGATCTAAGCCCAGCATATTCAACAGCTGAGTATTGCCTTGAACAGCCGACACCATGCTCTGGGTGCTTGCTCCGCCGGATTCAAATGTTCTTTGCAGCGCTCCAGATATGCTTAGCTTTTGGTCAGTCGTGTACCTCTGATGAACGCTCTCCAGCGTCTCTCTGTCTGAAAGAGATGCGGCTATGGCTTTATCGCTGCTGTACTGACTTGGAATACCTCCTGCCGATCTGATGAGGTTGGACACAACTGCAGGATCCAAGAACTCATTGTTCTTAAATTTACTTACAAGAAGATCTACCTCTCCCTTAGGCATAGGAAGTCCGTCATTCATAGCCTTCTTTAGAGCTGCAAATGCCCTGACCGAAGTCTCCTTCATGCCTCTTTCCGTGATTCCTGTAGAGATCGCCAAGGACTGAGCCACTGTCATCGGTTCACCTAGCTGCCTGGACAGAGCCACTCTGCTAAGTGCATCCTGGGTGATGACCATGGAGGAATCACCGCCTAGACCCATGTCGGAAGTCATCTGCGTCACAGTAGAGGCCACAGCCATAACGCCACGTGAATCTATTCCTGCAAAACGACCCAGCTCTACGGCTTTTTCAAGCTGCTGCATCATGGTCGTTCCAGCTCGTCTCTGAGCTTCTAGTTCAAGGAACTGCTGCCGTTGTTCACTGCCAGCAGCGCCTAGGACTTCTTCAGAAACCCCCCTCTTTCGTGCACGATCTACAAGGTTGGGCTCATCCATCATGACCCCCTGCATCTCGGACATGGCTTGTTCCCTGAGAGCCTGAGGCAATCGGCCTCCGTATATGGACTGAAGGTTTCTGGTTACTTCAGAAATCTGCATGCCCATTCGACGACCTACTCTTGCCAGCTCGCTGAATCCTTCGAGCTGCGTGGTCATGGCCTGCTCCATCTTTTTAACATCCTCAGGCTTAACGACTCCGAATATGTCGACGCCTCCAGTAGTAAGCATTCCAGATGCCTGAAGCTCTTGCAGCAGCTGCCCTGTTCTTTCGAATCCCTGCGCCTGCATGGAGAACATTCCGGTTCCCTGGCCTCTTGTATCTGCGTTGCTGCCTGACTTTCTTATCTGCTCCTGCAACGCGGCAGCTACCTGCCCTATTACGGTCCTGCGCTCCTCCTGCCCCTTTTCGTTTATGCTAGTTGTCGTTGCCGTGCCCAAGGTTCCCATCTTGGCCAAGGACTGGGTAACCATGCTCGTCATCACACCTGGCTGATCGATCTGCAGGATCTGCCGTAGAACATCGCCTATGCCCTGTACCTGCGAAGTCTCCATTCCGGTGCTGCCTATGAAGTTAGACAGCATGGAGCTGACCCCCATGATTGCAGACGATTGTTTTGCCATTGAGGCTTGTCTTTTGACAATATTCATTACATCCCGGTCTGCCAACAGCTTCGATATAGCCTCCTCATCTTTATTTATGGCGGCTTGGCGAATCTGATCCTGTATGTCGGGAGCTATTGCAGAGGCCCTGCTGCCAGGAATCACCTCATTGAAAAGGGAGAACATGTTTCTGAAGCTGCGGTCCTGCTGCTGCATTCTTGATATGTTCTCAAATGCCGTAGCCAGCTCCATCTCCTCGCTTGCACCCATAGAGGGCACTAGGAGTTGCTGCTCTGGTCTAGACTGCCTGCGCATGTAGTAGTCTAGGTTTTTTAATTGCTCGTTAAAAGCATCCAGCGCTTGTCGGTTTGCAAAGTTCGCAGGGGGAGCTATCTGCGGAACCTCCACGCCTGACGCTGCTCTAGAGTATGCCTTTGACAATGCAAACCCAATAGGATCAACAGCTCCTCCCACTTGAGGCAAATTTTGCAATGTAGAAATGTATCCTGGGATTGCTCTAAGCCCAGGAATATTTTGCATAAACTGCCTTATTGCAGGATTTTGCATCAAACCTGCTGCTAACTGAGCCGTTCCGCCTACTTCTTCACCAAAGGTCCCGGTCACCCCTTGAAGAATTTGACTAAACATCGTGGGTGCATTTAGGCCTATTCCCGGACTGAACGTGGTATTTCCTATAGGCACGTCGCTGCCCATAAGCCGCAAGTTTCTAAGCAAGGCATCATCGTAGCCAGCCACCATCTGTCTTTGGGCTAGCATCATTTGTTCAAATGTATTGGGGTATTGGCTCAAGTGTACCTCTACTCCATTTTACCAAAAAGAGCTTCATACTCAGCTACTAGTTTTCGATTAGCGTCTTGCTTGGAGTAATTTGCCGAGGTGTCTTTACTCTTATCAACCACCATATCCAGCATGGATATATAGCTATCAGTAGCTTGATTTACAGGAGCTATAGGATCTTCATAAATACCGGCAGCCATTACAGCCAACCTGTTTTGCCAGGCTATTTTTTTAATCTCAATATTTCTTTTATATCCATTAAAACGAATAAGTATATTTTCTACGGCTATGCCCATTCTGTCTAGTCGAGGAGTTCTGGCTCTAAGATGGTCTATGTATGTATCGATTAAGACCAGAGCCCAACGTCCCCAGTTGTAAAAAAATCCGGGTCAGCCGTCTCCTTTACCAGCTGGTTTACTTCGGCATCAAATTTTTGATATAAATTAAATAAAATATTGTATATAGGGACTTCTATTTTGTTAAATCTAGAGTTGGCAGCCCAAAGCACTTTTTGACCGGGAGTGGCTTCAACCCTCTGCGTGCGCTTTACCGTAGCTCCCGATTTATCCTTGACGTAGAATGTATCCTCGCGTGGCTGATCCGAGTATTCAGTCAAAGGGGATTTGAATCCTTCAACTGTAATTCCTTCTTCTCTTGAGTACTGTATCTCGTCAACCGCGAGGGACATAGACAGCCGCATGTGAGCTGCGGCCATGGCATAGGTGCTTGCAAATGGTATTCTTAGACTCTGAATTACCAGAGCCTCTGACAAGGCGTCAAGCTCTTCCGTGTTCATGGTTCTAAAGGTGACTATCAGCTTCCCGCCAAACACAGGATACTGTTTCTTATAAGGCAAGCCTGATACCAAAGCCTTGATGAAGGCGTACTTATCTGCATCAGTCAGCTTTATCTGCGGAGCTTTAGGAGTGTTCAAGGCTTCCTCAACCTTGCTCACCACCTCAGCTTCAGAGAGCTTGGGCGTAGCTTCCGGCTGTGCAACTTCCTTCTTGGAGGTTGCTTTTGATTTAGGCTTTGTGGGCTTTGTCTTTTCTTGAGCTGGCGCCTCGCTAGGCACAGGCTTTCCCCTGAGGTCGGGAGGAAGATCCTCCTCAGGCACAGGCGCAGTCTCTATAGCATCATTAACTTCTATAAACTCGCCGTTGGGCATTTTGGTGTAGCGTTTTCCTGGCTCTAGAGGTCCCATATTATTCCTTTGTCCTTATTTCGTTTTTGCGTATAATTCTATACTTATCTTCAATAGAACTGGGGGAATCCAGGAGGGATATAGGTTTATCAAATCCTGTGTTCTTAAACCTAAGCTTATCATCTACAAGCCGCTGCTCAAACTTCATTGCTCCGAATTTCTTAGATAACGCTGCAGCTCCAGGCCAGAAAAA
>Ga0129333_10006682_pt1 | contig 10905 bp, 9 predicted proteins | sample CPB6_08_DNA_FD_94474 | JGI IMG/M metagenome (GOLD analysis project Ga0129333, IMG submission 94474) | Freshwater to marine salinity gradient microbial communities from Chesapeake Bay, USA - CPBay_Sum_0.6_0.8_DNA | ecosystem: Environmental > Aquatic > Marine > Coastal | place: USA: Chesapeake Bay...
GCGCCAAATCCTACTGATATTTTTGCATGGTGCGGAACAGCAGGCGTTAACTCTTGTACTATATCAAGAGATGCGTCTATTACTAGGCAATATGGTTCTACTCCATTAAAGATGGTTGTTACTGGTAATGATCCTTACATAGGTTCTTATGCAAATTCTTTTTGGAATTTAGCCCCAGCAATTAATGGCCAAACATGGACAGTTAGTGTTTATGTCAAAGCAAGTGTCGCCACTACAGGAGAGTTGTTTGTTTTTGGTGCAGATAGTTCTGGCAGTTACGGTGGAGCAGGGACATATGGAAATTCTACAGCAATAAATATTACTACATCTTGGACAAGAGTTTCATTTACCACTACAATGAGTGGAGCAAATGTTGCTTATATTCAAGTTAGATTAGATGGACCAAATGGAAGCGGTGCTGGAACTACAATTTGGTGGGACGGATTACAAGTAGAAAGAGCTTCTAGTGCTACAACTTTTAATCCATATTATATAGGAAATACTGTCTGGAAAGATGTAAGCGGTAGCGGAAATAGTGCTGGATTATACAATGGTGGAGGTGGAAATATTTTAATTGATGGACCTACATTTAATACATCAAATGGCGGAAATATTTTATTTGATGGAGTAAATGATTATGGATCTATTGCTAATTCAAGTTCTTTAAGGCCAACAAATGAGTTAACAATAGAAATGGTTATTAAAGCTGTCTCGACTACTGCTGGATGGAACCATTTGTTTGGAATAAATCCTTACACATCTTATAGTCCTTTAATATTTTTAGAAACAGGTGGACAATTAATAAGAGCTCTACATTTTATCAATGGAGTAGAGTATAGATGCAATACTGTCCAAAGCATATCTACTTCTATATTTACGCATGTAATTTTTACTTTTAGACCAGGAGACGCTATTAGAAGTTATTTTAATGGAGCAGCTTCTACGACGACTTCTATTCCAAATGGAACTTTAAGTTACAATACTTCAAATGCGTTTTTGATTGGATATGTTGGAGCGAACTGGCCTAATGTGCAGTACGGATCAATAAGAATGTATAATAGAGTATTAAGTCAAGCAGAAATATCTCAAAATTACGAAGCAATAAAATCAAGATTTGGACTATAATATATGGCTTTACAATATTCACCAAAAATAGTAAGAGATGGCTTAGTGATGTGTTTAGATCCATCACAAAATAAATCATATCCAAGAGATTTGCCAGTCAAAGGCGGATTGTTACTTTGGCTTGATGCTGCTGATGATTCAACTTTCAGTTATAGTTCTGGAACAGTTGTAAGCCAATGGAGAGACAAGAGTGGAAATAATTTTCACGCTAGTCAATCTACGACATCGCAGCAGCCATCTAGAAATACAACTAATAATAGTAGAAAAAGTGTTTTTTTTAATGCATCTAGTCGTCTTGATTACATGTTAATATCATCTGGGATATCTCTTCCAACTGACGCAAGTATTTTTATAGTTTATAAACCATCAACTCAAATTTACCAATATGCAGTATTAATTGATAATTATCACGGTCAAGGCGGAAATTATGGGTTTGTCATACAACGAGTTAGCACAAATACTCAATTTTATTATGCAAATGCAGGAGACGGTGCAGGTTTTATTGATACAGCGGCGAGTCCTTGGACTTATACGGATAATGTTATTCAATTACTATCATTAAATAAATCAACCACTGTTGGAACTCCTTACATAAGCGGAACCGCACAAACTCCAAGAAGTGTCCGTGGTGATACTGCACAATCTACTACTGGTTTAGCCATTGGATACTGGGGTTATGGTGGAGGACGATATTATAATGGAGATATGTGTGAAATATTAATTTTCAATAGATCGTTAAGTTCTGCAGAAATGAAATTAGTTCATACATATCTTGGACAAAAATGGGGAATTCTTAATACTGATAGAAGTATTATTGATTTAAGTGGCTTTAATGATAATGGATTACTAGGAAATGGATCAACAAGTAATATGCCTCTTTTTGATTACTATAATAAAGGAGCTTTTAAATTTTACGCTAGTAATAAATACATAAAATTAGGAAATAATACTACAATAAATCAATTTACTGGTGACTTTACTATTTCTTTATGGGCGATGGCCATGGCAGAAAATTCTAATTATGGAAATTTAATAGGAGATTATTATACAGCAGGAGTTCAAACAACTAACGAGTGGCAAATAATGATGAATAATTCATCAACAGCGCTCAATGTATATAGACATGGAACTGGTTATGTAATCAATAATACTGCATCTGGATTTTCAGCTAATACTTGGATCAATGTTGTTTTGACTAGAGTAGGATCAGCTATTTCATTATATGCAAATAATACTGTTATTGCAACTGCAACTAATTCATCAGTTTTTGGCTCAGCAACGGGAAGCGTAAATATTGGCATCGATGGAAATAATGCAGCAGAGCCTTTTTCAGGTTTAATATCTAATGTTTTAATTTATCAAAAAGGCTTAAGCGCCGCAGAGGTTGCTCAAAATTATCAAGCTCAAAAATCAAAATTTGACAATACAATAGTCCAACAAGGATTAGTATTCAATATTGATGCTGGCAATCCATATAGTTATGCTGGAGCAGGATCAACTTGGTATGATGTTAGTGGAAACAACTATAATGGAACGCTTATTAGCTCTCCAACTTATAGCACTAATAATGGAGGATCTTTAGCTTTCAATGGCAGCTCTCAATATGCAAGCGGATTTGGCTCATCGATTGTGCCAACATCTTCTGCGGCATACGCAATAAGCGTTTGGTGTTATAGAGATTCAAATGACGCAAGTTATAGAGAGTTGCTATCTCAATGGACATCTGCAAATTCTGGCAATTCTTTTTATTTTGGATTTAATAATAGCCTTGTGAGATTTACTGATAATTGGCAATCAATTACTGTGTCTGGAGCGGGAAGCGCAGGTGTTTGGATGAATCTAGTTGGGGTATACACTGTGTCAAACGCTTATATTTATTTGAATGGGTCTTTAGCAGCGACAAAAGGTTCTGGATTCTCTTACACAGGAACGGGCGCGCTTATTGTTGGAAGGCAAGGAGAGCTAACTTCGGAATATTTTGATGGCAAAATTGGACATATATTAATATACAATAGATCTCTAACCGCAGCAGAAGTTTTACAAAATTACAATGCTACAAAAGGAAGATTTGGATTATAAAGTCTAAATCATTTTAAATAGTGTAATGAATTTTATATAATAAGGAATATTATGAGCCAAGACATGCAACTAAAGTGGAAAATAAATCAAATGGACTGCTACCCTGAATTCAGCGGAGCAACTGATTACGTATTTAATGTTCACTGGGACTGTTTGGCTTATTATAATGGAACTAGTGGCGGGCCATACTATGGAAGAACTTATGGAGTCACTTCTGTACCCGCTTCTCCGGGGCCATTTACGCCATTCGTAGACCTAAAAGAAGATCAAGTATTTTCTTGGGTTTATGCTGCTATGCCATCTGGAGACAAGGATAGACTTGAGAACGCAGCAGTACAACAAATTGTAAACCAAATAAATCCTCCAGTTGTTACCCCTGCTAACCCTTGGCCAACAGATGTATTCCCAGTTATCGCCCCATCAATAACTGTTCAACCTCAATCAGGAATTACTTTATGGTCAGGCCAAAATATTTATATATCTCTAATGGCTCAAGGCCAGCCTTTAAATTATCAATGGAGAAAAGATTCGCAAAATCTATCTGGAGCCACAGGGGAAGGCTTGCAAATTTTAGATACTCAGCTTGATCAGGCTGGATCTTATGATGTAGTAATCTCTAATTCTTTAGGAACTGTCACAAGTTCTGGTTGCAATATTACCGTTCTACCTCCAGTAGCTCCAGTTATTGTAGATCAACCTCAAGGAGGCGAAGTTGCTAGTGGTTCTTCATTTATTTTTACAATTAATGCTACTGGTTACCCAACTCCATCTTATCAATGGAAGTTTAATGGGGTTGAAATTTCAGGAGCCATTAGTCGCGGATATAATATAAATGATGTCCAAGAAGCGCAAGTTGGAGATTATTCTGTAAAAGTTTATAACGCAGCAGGAGAAGTAATGAGTAATACTGCTCATTTAAGTTTAATGCAAGTTTCATAAGCCATTATCTTGCCATAGAGTGTAATAAAGAGCATGGCTTCTCTTTTAACGTCATCTCAAAAAGCCAATTTTGAACAAGGTATTTCGAATTTATTCGATACCTTTAAGCAGGATATTATTGTCTATAAAGAGCCAAAAGTTGTAGTTACAGATATCAATAAACCAAGAATTTTTGGCTATAATGAAAATTCGGATATCCAAAACATTAACTATATTCCTGTTACAGGAGTATTTTCTGCTATAGTAAAATACAACAGAGATCAGGTGGAAGAAAGAATTGGAGATACTGCCAATCTTATTCCTTATGGCAAAGTTGATATAAAAGTAAAATCTGACGCTAATGATTTTATTCAAAACAATGGCGCGACAATAAATATTTCTATTAACGATTTAATGTTTAAGATCATATCTTCTCAGTCTGTAAGGAGATATATTTCTTCTCAATATTATCACTATACGCTTGAAAGGGAAAAATAATGAACGCCTTTGAAGTAGATGTCAGAAGAGCTATCTCCTCGAACAAGCAGTATCAAGCTGAGCTCAAAAAATTAATTAAAGAGCAATTTGAAGAGCGCAAAAACGAACTAATAAATCAATTTGAGCAGCACCCTGTTACAGCAGAAATATCAAATGAAGAGTCTGCAAATATTAGCAATACATTGGGAGGTTATGGAAATTTATTTGGATTTTTAGGGTTTGATCAAGGCTCTGATCCAATAACGCCAATTAAAGACGTCCTTAAAAACACTACTAAAGTAACTAATATTTCTATCAAATCTTCTACAGATAATGTTTTATTAAGATATTCGGTTCCTGATTTAGATGATTTTGATACAGCTGCGAAATTAAGATGGGATGCCACCAATTGGGTAAAAGGAATAGAAAGAGGAATTTCTGGTTTTCAGAATTTCATGGCTAAATCTGCTGGCGAATCTGGGCAAGGAATACAAATCAAAGGTAAAGTTAAACCGTTCGCGGGCGGGATGAATAGGTTTAGAAACACAAAATACATGACGTCTTTGATAAATAAATTTAAATCATCTATAAATACTTTATGAAAGTAAATTTTCAAAATACATTAACTAGCAGCTTCCTTCTTTATTTAGATAACACAATACTGAAAAGAGGAGAAGCTTATACTAATGTTTCTTCAAATTTTTATCCTATTACAGGAGTTTATGATGGTTACTATACTTATGCCGCTCCTTACAAACAAATAATAAGTGACGCTTCAATCACTGGAGCAGCGCAAATGACAGGTGTTTATTTAGATGGTAATTTTATTACTCCGGGACAAAGTGGATTAGTAGCTATTAATCATTATGATGGGCAAGTGATATTCTCTTCTAATAAAAATGCAAATACAATAAGCGGAGATTATTCAATCAAAGATTTCAATGTTTATTTAACTGATAAAGCGGAAGACTACTTGCTATTTACTACAAAAATAGAGCCTAAAAGCAGAAAAGGCATCCCAAAGAGAGGGCTAGAAATTAATGAAATTACTTATCCTGCTATATTCTTGAGACTAGACTCTTCCACAAATGATCCGTTTGCGTTCGGCGGAACAGACATGACAAAAACTTATTTTAGAACAATATTGATGTCTAACTCTATGTTTTCTTTAGATGCTGCATGTGGCATACTTAGAGATTCTGCTCATAACTTTTTTAGATTGGTAGACAATAATGATTTGAGGCTAAACGCCATGAGTTCTTATACCGGAGTTTCTTATAATTACGCAGCAGTAGCAACAGGAGAAACAGCATATATGTCAGAGGTTAATGTTAGCAGAGTAAGACCTATTTCTTCCCCTGATTTTGTTAATATGAATCCAGAGGTTTATTCAGCTTTCGTAGACTTTGAAGTCCAATCCATTAGGAATACCCATCAATATTAAAATAATTTTCTATCATTCAATTTTTAGGTGTAAATCAATTTAGAATATAAGGAACCAATATGTCAAGAAATCGTGTAATTTACCAAAGCGAAGCTTTATTCGCCACCCCAACAGGTGCATCATCAGTAATCGCTGCAAATCATGGTATTCGCAGAGTTCAATCCTGCAATTACAATTTTGCAATTCAACGCCAAGATATCAATCAATTTGGCGAACTAGCTGCTATTGATAGGCTTATTATTCAAGAGCCTACAGTAGCCGTAGATATGACTTACTACTTCGAGCCAACCGGATTCAACGAATCTCACCTAGGCTTGAGAGTAAATACATACTCAAACGAGGCCGCCGCTACAGGCGACTCAACAGTTTCAGATCACATGTTGGATTACATCATATCTAGCGGAGCTGCATATGATCAAAAAAATGTTTATGTTCTAGTTAGTGACGCTGGAATTGACGCTAACGATACTTCAGCTTCTGCAATGGCTAATACTGGAAGCTATAATGGAGTTATTGGTATCGGAAATTGCTTCTTGACTTCTTGGTCTTTGGATGCCGCTGTAGGAGCTATTCCAACAGTTAGTTGCGCTCTCGAAGGCCAAAACATGGTATTCACAGGATGGGGAAGCGCTGGAATTCTTCCAGGCGACTCTCCTTCTATTCTAAATCCTTCTGTAATTAATGGAGCTGAGGCATCAAATACTGTTATTCTTCCTTCTGGAGCTGGATTATTTGATAGCGCTTCTGAAGTAGCCGCCGTAAGACCAGGAGATATCACTGTGCTATTGACTACTGCTAGTGATAATGCTCCAATTTTCGGATTTGATGAAACAGACTTGAAGATTCAAAGCGTAAATTTCGCTGTAACAATCGGTCGTGAGCCAATTAGAAAACTTGGAAGCTTATATGCTTTCGCAAGAGAAATAACATTCCCAATTAATACTACGATGTCTATCAACGCTGTAGTTGGAGATACAGTTGGATCTAAAGTATATAGTTTGATAACAAACGATAGAAAATATAACTGCTCTATTAAATTGATTGGTTATAAACCAGGATCGACTACTCAAAACATTTCTTATATTTCCATGAAAGGCGCAAAAGTAGATTCTCAAAATATTACTTCTTCTATTGGACCTAATAAATCCTTGACAATTGAGCTATCAGCTCAGGTAGGTAAAAATTCCGGTATTCACTTGTACGGTCAAGCAACAGCTTAAGCTAAAACTTAAACTAAGCCCTCGCTCAAAAGGCGGGGGCTTTTTTATTTTAAATTATCTATTTTTGATATATAATACTAAGGAATATGGAAGAAGAAAAAATCAAGGAATATTTAAGGTTCCAGCTAAACAGAAACGTCATCTCTCTTTATAAAAAATATTTTGAAATGATAGACGACATTAAACAAGAGCATAAATTAATGCTCCAAAAAATGGAAAAAGCTTCATCTAAAGAGTTTGTTGAAAATATAGATTATTTTAGCGAAGATAAATATAATTATATCAGAAAAAAGATTTTAGATTCTGGAAACGACGCTATCAGAAATATAGAAAGCTCGTTCAAGCCTATTAAAATCTCACTAAAATAAAATATGAAAGAAAAATGGCTATATAGTTTTGATGTTGAAAAAACTCAAAAGGTAAAAGAAACAGTACCAGATAAAGATTCTAGTGGAAACGACATTGAGGTAACAAGAGAAGTGGAAAAGAAAATCCCTCATAAGTTTCATATTTTAAATCCAACCAGAAAGCTGCAAGATGATGCTAGTATTTTTTATTCAGTCAAAGTATCAGAAGGTATTAAGCTCGGATTAGTGACTAAAAATTATCTAATGCGAAAATTCCAGCAAGAAGGCGTTCTGCCAACTGCTGAAGATAAGAAAGTTCATGCAGAAAATTATTCTAGAGCAATAAAACTAGAAGTAGACATGGAAGCTATCAAGCAAGATTCTAAGCTTTCTGATGAAGAGAAGGAAGTGCAAATTGCTCCACTTAAGTCAGAATACCAAGAACTAAGAAATAAGATCTTTGATTATGAAAATCTTAACGCATCTCTTTTCGACAATACGGCAGAGAAGAGAGCTGGAGATTTATTGAATTTGTGGTTTGTCGTTCACTTGCTTTATGCAGAGAAAGATGGATCTCAATCTTGTCTGTTTGGCGACGGCACTTTTGAACAAAAAATCGAAAGGCTTAATGCCATAGAAGATTCAGGCGATGAATTTTTATCGGCTGTGGTAGAAAGAGGCGCATTTTTAATTGGCAGACTAAATTCTGGTTCCACTAAAGAGGATTTAGACTCGCAAATTTCATAACGTGTCTGATGCAGAAAATAAGGTAAATTACTTAAAGAAACTATATAAAGAAATAGTTTTGGGTTTCTCCGTCGCAGAATATGCGGGGAAACCCATTTTTATTAAACACTTTACAGAAATAGACAATGGCGAACTAGAGTCTTATAGAATTAAATACCATTCTTTAGGAAAGCAAAAGGGACTACAAAGCAAAGAAGACAAATCAAAATTATTATTGCAAGAAGGCTATTGGAGTGTTGATAAAGATTTAGAGATAGAAAAAATAAAAAAAGAAATCTCAGACTTAGAAATGTTGAAAAAGAATCTAGTAATCAAAAGACAAATATTACAAAATAAAGAAAAAATTCTTAACGCTACTTCAAGATTAAACGAAATATTGAAAGAAAAAGAAGAGATATTTGGTTTTAGTTTAGAAGATTTTGTTTCCAAAAAAGTAAACGAGTATACAATATATAATTCTTTTTATAAGGACAAAGATCTTAAAGATAAACTTTTCACAGAAGATGAATTCGATATCCTTCCTGAAGCAGAGCTGTCTAAATTAATAGGTTCTTTAAATAACTTTTATATTGATTTTGGACACAATCAAATAAAGAGAATTTGCGCCTGTCCATTCTTCGCAAGTTTATATAATCTATGCGGAGATAATGCTTATAATTTTTATGGGAAACACATTGTCGATTTAAGCATATTGCAGGCTAATATGTTTTCTCAAGGCAGATATTTTAAAGCTCTAGTAGAATCAAGAGGGCAACAAGCTATGCCTCCAAATGATGTTATGGAAGATCCAGATAAGATGATAGAATGGTATGATACTTCTTCTGATGTTCCAAAAATTAATGCTGATGGTATTAGCTACTTTGGAGCTTCTAAAGAAGAGCTCAAGAAAATGGCTGGAAATTCTAATACAGTTTCTGTTTTGGAATATGCAGCTAAGAAGGGCAATGCTATGACAACTAAAGACTTTGTCGAAATGCATGGATTATAGTGTAATATAAATAAGGTTTATGGCAAATCCAACGATTATTTTTAATACAAAGCTCAATCAGGCTGGAGCTTTAAAGGATGCGAAAACACTTAGGGATTCGTTGGGAAGACCCATTGACATTAAGCTTAATACTAAGTCACTAGCTCAGCCTCTAGGAAGAATAACTGGTGACGTAGCAGAGTTTACTAAATCATTGCAAGCGGCTACTGCCCGTGTAACAGCATTCGGAGCTACATCTGGCGGTATTATAGCAGTAAGCCAAGCGATATCTTCTGTAGCTAAATCAGTAATAGAAGTAGATAAGCAACTAACAGAGTTAAATACTTTCTTAGGTCAGTCTCAAAGTAAGTTGCAATCTGTAGGAGATAGTTTATTTAAAATAGCAAAAAATACAGCTAGTTCTTTTGCCGATACTGCTGAAGCTGCTAAAGAATTTGCAAGACAAGGTTTGTCTGTAGAAGAAACACTTAAAAGAACAAATGACGCTCTGGTTCTTTCTAGAATTTCTGGACTTGGAGCCGCAGACTCAGTTAATGCTCTGACCACTGCTATTAACAGCTTTAATAAGTCTGGACTAGATTCTGCTGAGATAATTAATAAGCTAGTAAAAGTTGACTCTAACTTTGCAGTTAGCGCTGGTGACCTTGCTCAAGCTCTTACCCGCGTAGGCAGTGCTGCTCAAGACTCTGGAGTAGGATTTGAAGAGCTAATTGCTGTAGTAACTACTGCTCAACAAACAACTGGTCGTGGCGGCGCTATTATCGGTAACGCTTTAAAGACAATCTTCACAAGACTTAAGAGGCCTGAAGTTTTAGATCAGTTGCAACAACTTGGAGTTGCTGTAAAGGATCAAAATGGAGCTTTGCTTAGTGGCACAGTTATATTAAAGAACTATATTGATGCAACTAAAAATCTAGGTCAGGTAGAAAAGGCTAGAAATGATGAGTTACTTGGTGGCGTATACCAAATCAACCAATTAAAAGCAATTACAACAGACCTTGCTAAAGCTAATGGTATTTACTATAGATCTTTGCAAATAGCTAATTCTGCTACTGACGAGGCTATCAAAAAGAATGAAGAGCTAAATAAGAGTCTTAGCGCAATCATTCAAAACACTAAAACAAATTTCCAAAAAAGAGGCGGCTCTATTGGAGAGCCATTAATTAAGCCTTTGGTAAAGAGAGGCGCAGATGTAGCAAATTTCTTACTAGATTCTTTTGGCATAGATAAAGAAAATGCAGGAAAAGAAGGCCAAAATCTTGGAGCCGATTTTGCTCAAAAATTCTTAAAAGGAGTTGGAGAGGCAGTATCAGGTCCAGGATTAGTTTTGATTGGCGCTTTAACTTTTAATATCGGTAAGAGATTGCTGTCTTTCGTTACTGACGCCTCTAAGGTTTTGTTAAATGTTAATTCTGTTGCCGCAAATACTCAAGCAATAGAACAGGCTATTAATAATACCTTAGCTCAACAACCTAAAATAACACAAGCAATAGCTCAAGGCCAAATAACTAGAGAACAAGCTGCTGCTCAATTATTAAAATTATTTACCCAACAAAATCA
>Ga0129333_10006683_pt1 | contig 10904 bp, 9 predicted proteins | sample CPB6_08_DNA_FD_94474 | JGI IMG/M metagenome (GOLD analysis project Ga0129333, IMG submission 94474) | Freshwater to marine salinity gradient microbial communities from Chesapeake Bay, USA - CPBay_Sum_0.6_0.8_DNA | ecosystem: Environmental > Aquatic > Marine > Coastal | place: USA: Chesapeake Bay...
CCTCTATCGCCCGTGTCCCGCAGGGCCACGATCATGGCGTCCCGGTCGAGGAGCCCCTTCACGCGGCCGTCTGCGCCGATTACCGGAAACTCCTTCTGCGGCGAGGCGAGCAGCGCCTCGATGGCCACCGAGAGCGGCTGTGAGTCCTGCAGCACGGTGCCGGGCGGCTCCATCGCGTCCTTCACCGTCAGGCCCGCGGCAAAGCCGGTGAAGGCCGCCGTCCGCGCCTCGGTGCCCGCTGCAAGATAGATGAAGACGCCGATCAGCACCAGGAACGGATTGGAGATCAGCCCCAGCAGCACGAACAGTGCCGCAAAGCCCTGGCCGATCCGCGCGGCCAGCGCGGTGGCGCGCGAAGCGCCCAGCTTCATGGCCAGCAGCGCGCGCAGCACTCGTCCGCCATCCATCGGAAAGGCAGGGATCAGGTTGAAGGCGACCAGCATCACATTGACCAGCAGCAGGCGTTCGGCCAGTGATGCCTGTCCAAGGTCCAGCGTCATCAGACCCTGCAGCGGCAGGCCGAAGACCGCCATCAGCAGAAGGGCGATCACCACGTTGACCAGCGGTCCCGCAATCGCCACCAGAAGTTCCTCACGGGGTTTGTCTGGCATGCGCTCGAGGTTGGCGATGCCGCCGATCGGCGTCAGCACCACCTGCGGCGTCCGGATGCCGAAGCGCCGCGCCATGGCGATGTGTCCGAATTCATGCAGCGTCACGCACAGGAACACCAGCACGATGAACACGAGCGAATCGATGGCGGCTGCAGGTCCGCCCGCCATGTAATCGGCAAAGCCGATCCAGGCGAGAAACAGAAGAAAGGTGACATGCAGCCGGATGTCGGTTCCGGCAATGCGTCCGATGCTGAGAGACCAGCCCATGATCAGTCCGTCCTATCCGCCAGGCTGCGTCGCGTGGCGCGGCAGTCCGTCATCCATGTGAAGCCAGGAAAGCCGGTCGTCATCATACCAGTGCGCGGCCGGCTTGAGCTCATCCGCCTGATCGAGAATGCCCGCCACGATGTAGATGGCCTCTGGCTCGCCGTCGTAGACAAAGCTCACCGGGCTGCCGCAGCGGCCACAATGGCTGCGCAGGGAGCCGGGCGAGGAGCGATAGGCCACGGGCGGCGTTCCGGCGAATTCGACAGTCGCAGCATCAAACTTCGCATAGGTCAGCATGGCCGCGCCGGAATGGCGGCGGCACATGCTGCAGTGGCAGTGGGTGACGTATACGGGCGGCGCGCTGGTCGTGAGCCTCACGTCGCCGCACAGGCAGTGCCCTGTCATCGTCATCTGCAATCTCTCCTCACAGCGCGGGCCGCCTGGACTTGTCGGTGTACCACCCGCCCACCGCCTGTTCATAGGCCAGCGCCGCCTTGAACACACGTGCGTCATCGAAGGTGCGGCCGACGATCTGGATGCCGGTCGGCACCTGTGTCGAGGCATGGCCCGATGGCACCGAGAGAACCGGGCAGTTGTGCAGCATGTTGAACTGATGGGTCATCACCCAGCCATATTCGGCATCAACCGTCTTGCCCGCGACCTTGAAGTCGGGGTCATAGGGGTCATGGTCGGCCTTGACGCCGGGCGCGTTGTTCGTGGGGCAGATGAACACGTCATGGCGCTCCAGCACCGGACCCAGTGTCTGATACATGAGATGGGCCTGCGCCCATGGCTTGTGCACGTCGTCAGCGCCGGTGGCCTTCCTGGCGATGTCTGCGAATTTGAGCGCATAGTCCGTCATCAGATCGGCGTTGTCCTTCATCAGCCAGATCGTCTGGCGCCCGAAATGCATGAGATTGTACCAGTGCAGGCCGTTCTGCTCGACGGCGCCGGTCCATCCGAGATCGACCTCCTCGACGCGCGCGCCCAGCCCGCGGAACACCTCGATGGCAGCAAGCGTGTTGGCGCGCACCTCGTCATCGACCGGCACATAGCCGAGGTCCACGGAATAGGCGATCTTCATCCCCCTGACGGACCGGGCCTCCCGGGGCAGCGTCACTTTCTGGCGCAGCGAGTCATGGTCGCGCGGATGCGGGCCCGCGGTGGTGGTCTGCATCAGCGCCGCGTCGGCCACGCTGCGCGTCATCGGTCCGCAATGGTTGAAGCGGTCGAAGTTCGCGGGCGGCCCGTCGGGGTTGCGGCCATGCGGCGGCTTGAAGCCCACGACGCCGCAGGCTGCAGCCGGGATGCGGATCGAACCGCCGATGTCGGTGCCGGTGGCCAGTGGTGCCAGCCCCGCAGCCAGTGCGGCACCCGATCCGCCGGAAGACCCGCCCGGCCCCCAGTCCGTGTTCCAGGGGTTCCTCGTGATGCCCCAGATCCGTGAATTGGTCACGCCCGAGAGGCAGAACTCCGGCGTTGTCGTGCGCGCCAGGATTATGGCGCCCGCCTGCTGCAGGCGCTCGATCATCGGGTCCGAGTGATCATCGACCGAGTCCTTGAAGATCAGCGAGCCGTGGGTGGTGCGCCGGCCCGCCACGCGCTGCGCATCCTTCACCGCCAGCGGGATGCCGTCGAGCGGCAGGTCGGAGCCGCCGCGTCTCATGTGGCGCGCCTCCGCCGCCCGGGCCTGGACGAGGGCGTCATCGAAGTAACGGTCCGCAAGGCAGTTGATGGCGGGGTTCACCTTCTCGGCGCGGGCAACCAGCGCCTTGACCAGTTCGACAGGCGAGAGCTTGCGGCGCCGGAACAGCGCCAGCGCCTCGGTGGCGGTCATGTAGCAGATGTCATCATTGCGCATGGACAAGCCTCATGGCGAAGCGTTAGGAGAGCGTCAGTAGAACAGGATCAGGGGAGACATGTCCATGGGCGGAAGGCTGCAGGGCAAGACGGCGATCGTCACATCGGCGGGGCAGGGCATCGGCCGCGCCGCCGCCATCTGCATGGCCCGCGAGGGTGCACGGGTCTGGGCCACCGACATCAATGCCGAGGCCCTGGCCACGCTGGGCGGCGAACAGGCGGGAATCGAGACCTTCACACTCGACGTCCTCAAGCAGGATCAGATCGACGCCGCGGCCAGGCGCGTCGGCACCCCCGACATTCTCTTCAACTGCTCGGGCTTCGTTCATGCCGGCACCATCCTCGAGACGGATGACAAGGCCTGGGACTTCTCTTTTGACCTCAACGTCAAGGCGCATTTCCGCATGATGAAGGCCTTCATGCCGGGCTGGCTGGCACGCGGTTCCGGCGTCATCATCAACATGGCCTCCGCCGCCTCCTCGATCAAGGGCGTGCCGAACCGCTTCGTCTATGGCGCCACAAAGGCCGCCGTCATCGGCATGACCAAGGCACTCGCCGCCGACTACACCAGCAAGGGCATCCGGGTGAACGCCATCTGCCCGGGCACCGTTGACAGCCCCTCGCTGATGGAGCGGCTGAAGGCCACGGGCGACTTTGAGGCCGCCAAATCCGCCTTTATTTCCCGCCAGCCCATGGGCCGGATGGCGCGCGCCGAGGAAATCGGCATGCTGGTGGTCTATCTGGGCAGCGACGAGGCGGCCTTCGTGACCGGCCAGACCTTCGTGATCGACGGCGGCTGGTCGATCTGAGCCCCATTGGCAAGTCCGGCAATCCCGGCCTAGGATAGTGCCAACCGCCGGAAAACGGGCGGAGGGGAGGAGATTTATCTTGGCATCCGGCCAGACCGCCATTGCGGCGAAGGGCGTCAGCAAGCTGTTTCAGGGCGCCGGACAGGACACGGTCGTGGCGCTCGACAAGGTGTCGGTGGCGATCCGCGAAAACGAATTCTTCACGCTGCTGGGTCCCTCGGGCTGCGGCAAGACCACGCTGCTGCGGCTGATTGCCGGCTTCGACTTCCCCACAGAGGGCGAAATCCTTCTCCATGGCCAGGACATTGCCCCGCTGCCGCCCTACAGGCGGCCGGTCAACACCGTGTTCCAGAGCTACGCGCTCTTCCCGCACATGAGCGTGGCCCAGAACATCGCCTTTGGTCTCGAAATGCTGGGCAAGTCCCGCGCCGAGACCGAAGCGCGCGTCAGTGCGATGCTGAAGCTCGTGCGCATGGAAGAACTGCGCGACCGCCGCACCAGCCAGATTTCCGGTGGCCAGCAGCAGCGTGTGGCACTCGCCCGCGCCCTTGCCCCTGCGCCAAAGGTGCTCCTGCTCGATGAGCCCCTCTCGGCGCTCGACTACAAGCTGCGCAAGGACATGCAGATCGAACTGAAGCGCCTGCAGCACGAGACCGGCATCACCTTCATCTTCGTGACGCATGACCAGGAAGAGGCTCTCACCATGTCCGACCGCATCGCGGTCATGAACAAGGGCCGCATCCTGCAGGTTGGAAGCCCGCGCGACATCTATGACCGGCCCTCCGAGCGTTTCGTGGCCAATTTCATCGGAGAGACCAATTTCCTCGATGGCGAGGTCACCGGGGTGAGCGGGGCTGAGGCCCGGGTAAAGCTCGCGGATGGCGCCGTCATCAGCGCCGGGCTGCCCGAGGGCCTCGCGCCGGCTGGCCGTGTCAGCATCGTGGTACGGCCCGAACATGCCAGGCTGGTTCCGCCGGGCGCACCGGCCGATCTCGCGGGACGGCTGGAGACCGCCGTCTATTTCGGCACCGATACACATTATCACGTGCGCCTTGATGGCGGTGGGGCCTTCACCGTCCGAACCCAGAACAGCCGCGGCGGCGTCGCACCGGTCCGGGAGGGCGAGGCGGTCGGCATCGTTCTCGAACCGAGCGCCGCCCAGGTGCTGAGGGACTGACGCGATGGCGAGCGCTGCCGAAACGGCCGAAGCTGCCGCCCGTCGCGATATCCGGGGGCGCTGGCTGCTGTCAGCCCCGGCGCTGCTCATCATCTTCTTTGCCGCCGTCGGCCCTCTGTTCGTCGTGCTGCTCTATTCCTTCATGGTGAAGGGCGACTATGGCGATGTGAAATACTGGCAGTTCTCGACCGATGGCTGGTTCAACGTATTCTTGTCGCGTGACATGTTCGATGACACGCTTGGGTTCAATGACGCGCATCTGGCGATCTTCTGGCGGTCGTTGAAACTGTCCTTCATAACTACGCTCATCACGCTGTTCCTTGGTTTTCCAACAGCCTATTTCATCGCCACGCGCCCGGAGCGCACTCGCGACGCCTGGCTGTTCCTGATCACCATCCCGTTCTGGACGAACCTTCTCATCCGCACCTTCGCCATGCAGGAGGTGATCCGTAACGAGGGCGTGATCAACACCGTGCTGATGTGGACAGGCGTGATCTCCTCGCCCATCCAGATGATCTACACTGATATGGGTATCCTGTTCGGCATGGCCTATGTCTATTTCCCGCTGATGGTGCTGCCGCTCTACGCATCAATGGAGAGGCTTGACTTCCGGCTCGTCGAGGCGGGCTATGATCTTTACGCGACGCGCGCGCGCGTGCTGTGGCGGATCATCGTTCCGCTCGTCAAGCCCGGCATCGTTGCGGGGTCGATCCTCGTGTTCATCCCCTCGCTCGGCGCCTATGTGACGCCACGTGTTCTGGGTGGCGGCAAGAACATGATGCTCGGGAACCTGATTGAACTGCAGTTCGGCCAGGGCCGCAACTGGCCGCTCGGATCGGCGATCTCGATCACCCTCATGGCGATCGTCATGCTGGCGCTGCTGGTCTATGTCCGCAACGCATCCAGATCCGGGGTGCGCCATGGCTAGCCATTTCAATGTCAGGCGTCAGCCCGGGTTCGCGGCCATTGCGCTGTTCTGCTTTTTCCTTCTCTATCTTCCGATCGTGACGCTTGTCGTCTTCGCCTTCAACGCCGGACCATCGGTTGCGGTGTGGGAGGGCGTGTCGTTCAAATGGTTCGTGGCGGCCTGGCACAACGCAGCGGTACAGGAGGCCGCCCTGCGCTCACTCATCATTGCGCTGGCCGCGGCCACCATCGCCACCGCGGCGGCCACCATGGCCGCACTTGCAACCACGCGCACCGCGCCCTATCGCGGCCTCACCTTCAAATACGCCTTTATCAACCAGCCATTGATGGTGCCCGAGATCGTCACCGCCGTGGCCCTGCTCATCATCTTCTCGCGCATCAAGGTTTGGACCGGCTACACAGGACTTGGCTATCTCATTATCGCCCACACCGCCTTCTGCATTCCCTTCGCCTATCTGCCGATCCGGGCACGGCTCGAGAACATGGACCTGACCCTCGAACGCGCCGCCGCCGATCTCTACGCGACGCCATGGAATGCCTTCCGCCGGGTGACGCTGCCCCTGCTGTGGCCCGGCATTCTTGCGGGCTACATGCTGGCCTTCGTGATTTCGCTCGATGATGTGGTCATCACGGAATTCGTCAAGTCTGGCGGCCAGGATACGCTGCCAACCTACATGCTGGGACAACTCCGGCGCGTCATGACGCCGGAAATGAACGCCATATCTGCCGTTTTTCTGGCGATATCGGTGCTGATCGTCACGCTGTTTTTCCTCATCAGCCGGAAAAAGGCGTGATATGAATCCAATGTCAACAGGGAGACTGCCATGAAGAAAACTCTGACTGCCGCTCTCGCGGGCCTTGCCCTTGTGGCGGGTGCTGCGACGGCTCACGCCGAGGGCGAACTCAACATCTTCAACTGGGGCAACTACACCTCGCCCGAGATGATCAAGAAGTTCGAGGACAAGTACAAGGTGAAGGTCACCATCACCGACTATGACTCGAACGATGCCGCGCTTGCCAAGGTGCGCGCCGGCGGCCACGGCTTCGACATTGCGGTCCCATCCGCCAATTTCATGCCGATCTGGATCAATGAGGGGCTGCTCCTCGAGGCCCGCCCCGACCAGATGGAGAACTTCAAGAACGTCGACGAGCGCTGGGTGAACGTCGACTGGGATCCGGGCCGCCACTATTCGGTGCCGTGGCAGTGGGGTCTGACCGGCGTCATCGTCGATACATCGCTCTACAAGGGCGACATCAACACCTCTGCCATCTTCCTTGACCCGCCTGCCGAACTGGCGGGCAAGATCAATGTCGCGCCCGAAATGAACGACGTGATGTATGCCACCATCCGCTACATGGGCGGCGAGTGGTGCACCGCCGACAAGGAGGTGCTGAAGAAGGTGCGTGACAAGCTGGTCGAGGCGAAGCCGAAGTGGATCGCCATGGACTACGGCGTGATCGAGAAGTTCGCCAGCCGTGATTTCGGCGCGTCCTTCTACTGGAATGGTGCCGCCATGCGCGCCCGTGCCCAGAACCCGGACGTGAAGTTCGGCTATCCGAAGGAGGGCTTCCCCTACTTCATGGACAGCGCGGTCATTCTCAAGGACGCCAAGAATGTCGAGAACGCCAAGCTCTTCCTGAACTTCATCATGGAGCCTGAGAACGCCGCCATGATCTCCGACTTTGCGCGCTACGCCAACGGCATCAAGGGTTCGGAGCAGTTCATGCCCGCCGACATGAAGGATGCGCCCGAGCTCATCGTTCCGAAGGACCTCGAGAAGGCGGGCGAATTCCTCAAGCCTTGCCCGCCCGAAGTGACCGAGATGTACACCAAGATCTGGACCGACGTCCTGAAGTAAACAGCCAACACGGTCGAGGCCCCGGCGGAAAGCGGCCGGGGCCTCTGCTTTTGGGAGACGGCCCATGTCCTCCTACCGCAATTCCGATGTCCGCCCGCCCATCATGCAGGGCGCGCCGCCCGCCCTCGTGCCGCCGCGCGGCGAGTGGGACCGCCCGCCCTGGAACCGCTGGAGCTTCCAGAACATCCGCCAGGTCCTGCCCACGGTCGAGGTCTGGCGCGGTGCGGGGCCGGCTCGCGTCCTGCCCCGCGCCGAGCGCGATCTCGACGGCCTCACCATTCCTGCAATCGAGGGCGGCGCATCGACGCTCATGGGGCTTCTCGACCAGACCTATACCGACGGCTTTCTGGTGCTCAGGGATGGCCGCATCGTCTATGAGCGTTACTTCAACGGCATGACGCCGCGCAGCCTGCATCTCTCGCAGTCGGTCGCCAAGTCGGTGACGGCGGCGGCGGTCGGTGTGCTGGTGGGCCGCGGGCAGTTCGACGTCAACGCACCGGTGACCCACTACATCCCCGAGCTGGACGACACGGCCTATCGCGGCGCGCTGGTCCAGCATCTCCTCGACATGACGACCGGTGTCGCCTTCGACGAGACCTATACCAATCCCTATTCCGACATGGGCCAGCTCGATGTCGCTGCGGGCTGGAAGCCCGCGCCGGCGGGAACCGACCCCACCTTCCGCTGGCCGCGCCATGTCTTCGAGCAGATCCTGGGCCTTGATCGCATCGTGCGTCGCCACGGCGAACGCTTCGACTACCGGTCGATTGAAACCGAGGTGCTGGGCTTCTGCATGGAGCGGGCCACGGGCATGCGTCTGGCCGACATCATCTCGGAGACCGTCTGGGCGCCGATGGGCGCTGAGGAAAGCGCCAGCTTCACGGTGGACGCGGCCGGCAGCGCGCTGGCCGATGGCGGCTTCAACGCCTGCCTGCGCGATTACGCGCGCATCGGCCTTCTCTATCTCGAGAACGGCGGCGGCATCCTGCCGCCTGCCTGGGTCGAGGCCACGCGCTCGGGCAACCACGCCATCTTCGGCGCGCCCTACACCGATACGCTTCCACAGGGCGCCTACCGCAACAAATGGTGGATCGAGGATACGCAGGGCCGCGCCATCTATGCGCGCGGCGTCTTCGGCCAGATGATCTATGTGAACTGGGCCTACCGCATGGTGGCGGTGAAGCTGTCGAGCTGGCCCGAGTTCCTGTCCCCGCGCTTCACGCGCCAGACGCAGGCTGCGCTTCACGCCATCGGCCGGCATCTCGCATGACGGCCGCGCTGCAGCCGGTCATCGGGCGTCACGGGCTTGCCCATGCCGGAGCGCGGCCGGATCAGGCCCGGGCCGTCGTGCTGCTGGTGCATGGCCGAGGCGCTGCTGCCGAGAGCATGCTGCCACTGGCCGATGCCATCGCGGTTCCGGATCTCTGCTATCTGGCGCCCCAGGCCGAAGGCCAGAGCTGGTATCCCCAGAGCTTCATGGCGCCCACCGCCGCCAACGAGCCCTTTCTCGGCCATGCGCTGGCGCGGCTTGCGGCGATCATCGCCGATGTCCTGGCCAGCGGCGTCACGCCCGCCCGGCTGGGCCTTGTGGGCTTCAGCCAGGGCGCCTGCCTGTCCAGCGAAACAGTGCTCCGCAACCCGCGGCCCTATGGTTTCGTGGGCATACTGAGCGGCGGCGCCATCGGGCCGCCGGGCACGCCGCGCGACTATGCGGGAACGCTCGTCGGCGCGCGTGTGTTTCTGGGCTGCTCCGATCACGACCCGCATATTCCGCTGGCCCGCGTCAGGGAAACCACGGCCGTGTTCACCCGCATGGGCGCGAACGTCACCGAACGCATCTATCCCGGCGCGTCGCACGGCATCAATGCCGATGAGCTGCGGCATCTGCGTGAGGCTCTCGGGGCGCTGCTCACGCCTCCGCCTGCCACCTGATCCCTCGGGGTCCTGCCTCACGGCGAAAAGAAGACACACGAATGGACAAAGGACCCGTCACCCCCGGGCTTGACCCAGGGGTCTTCCTGGCGGTCAGTTGCCACTCGCAAGCTGCACCGCCGAGGGCGCAGCCGCCAGGCGCGACAGCGTGAGCCTGATTGCTGCCATCTCGGCTTCCATGCTGTGGAGACGCTGCTTGGCGTCCGCGAGTTCCCGCGCCTGCTTCTGATACTCATTGAGCAGCAGGCTGGGCAGCAGGTGATAGGCGACCGACTCCGGCGCACCCTGATCATTGTAGATCGCGAGCGCCGGCATGACGGCGGCCACGTCCTCGGCGATCAGCCCATATTGCAGCGGCCGCTGGCCGTTCTCATCGGCCTGCCTGTAGTGGAAGGTGACGGGTTTCAGCTTCAGCAGCGCATCGCTTGCATCGCCCATGGGCTGGATGTCCTGTTTGTAACGGCGCGATGAGGAGGATACGCCGAGCTGTCCGTCGGCGTCGACGAGAACAGTCTGTCCGCCCGTCACGTTGACGCCGCGGATGCCACGGATGACTGTCTTGGTTGACAGGTTGCTGTATCCGATACGGATGACACCAGAGTCGCTGCTTGAGCCATTTGACCCGATGATGATGTTGTTGCTGCCGTTGGTGAGATTCTCGCCTGCACCAGAGCCAATCGCGATATTGTTGCTGCCCGTTGTTCCTGCATTCGCCTGAAAGCCAATTGCAACATTGCTGCTCCCGCTGGTGTTGTTGACGAGCGCCTGATAGCCGACAGCAACGTTCTTTGAGCCCACTGTATTGAGTTTCAGAGCCGCGACGCCTGTTGCAGTGTTCTGGTCGCCAGTGGTATTGGCAGAGAGCGAATTGAATCCGCTGGCAGTATTGTTGTCGCCAGATGTGTTGAATTGCAACGCGTTGGTCCCGCTGGCTGTGTTATTGATGCCTTCCGTATTGAAAGATAGAGCCGAGACGCCTGTGGCCGTGTTGCCGCTGCCAGTGGTGTTGGAGATCAGCGCCGAGGCGCCCAGTGCCGTATTGTTGCTGCCGGGAATAGCGGGGGCCACACCCAGCTGACCGTCTGACTTGACCACGACCGTCTGGCCGCCCGAGAGTGCCACGCCGGAAATGCCCGCCATGAAGGCCTTGGTCTGGACGCCCTGCGTACCGATGCGGATGGCAGCGGACTCGCCTGCCACGCCTGGATTTCCGATGGCGATGTTGTTGCTACCGGTGGTCAGGCTCTTGCCAGCCTCGAAGCCCAGAGCGATGTTGCTGCTGCCTGTAGTGTTGGACAGAAGCGCATTTACGCCGGTAGCTGTGTTGTTACCACCTGAGGTGTTGGCAGACAGTGCCGAGAAGCCACTGGCTGTGTTGCTGTTCCCTGAACTGTTTAACTTTAGCGCATTTACGCCACTCGCGGTATTGTTACCCCCTGTGCTGTTGGTCGACAGCGCTGAC
>Ga0129333_10006684_pt1 | contig 10904 bp, 13 predicted proteins | sample CPB6_08_DNA_FD_94474 | JGI IMG/M metagenome (GOLD analysis project Ga0129333, IMG submission 94474) | Freshwater to marine salinity gradient microbial communities from Chesapeake Bay, USA - CPBay_Sum_0.6_0.8_DNA | ecosystem: Environmental > Aquatic > Marine > Coastal | place: USA: Chesapeake...
GATGTCCGGTCAGCCCGGTCAATCCAGTATCACCTGTCAGCCCTGTCAGCCCTGTCAGCCCTGTCAGCCCTGTCAGCCCTGTCAGCCCTGTCACTCCTGGCCCAACACCTGTCAGCCCTGTTGTTCCGTGCGAAGTCTTGATGTGCGGAAGCATACCGTACAACACGTGCGAGTGTGTCTGCTTCGGCCCAGACGCAGTGGGATGCTTCTGATCTTTATGAACTTGCAGGTCTACAGTGTTATTATTGTTCACGAAGAAACGACACACTAAGGAGAGACAGACATGCCAGAACCTCAGTTGATACAGTTTGCGTTCGTCGTCGGCGGAGACGTCTTCTTGACGTTCACGTTCCCAGCGTCGCACGCAGGAGCGGAGCAGTGGACGGCGGGGTTACTAAGTAATCCGACCATCGTGCAGATTCCTGAGGAACTTCATAACCAGGTCAACTCTGAATGGACGTGGAACGGAACAAGCTTTGTTCCACCCGCTTCTTGAAAGGTTGACATAGATGTTCATAACTAAGAACACAGGGCACCATTGTAACCACGGGCCGTGCGGGTACCTTTGGTATCCAGGAACTGGTGTAAAAGGAGTGCCAGTAGCCGCGATCATGGACGGTGTCGTAGCGATGACGTTCGCCACGTGGGAAGACCTCTGGGCCGACATCAATAAGTGTGACATTGAAGACGCTACTCACATGCACGACGTAACCGAAGGCTCGGCTGTCTTGTACTTCAGAGACAGAGAGACCGGTATTGCGTTCAGAAAATGGCAGATAAACAACGTGAGCCCTGCGGATGAAATGTTCGCGGCGTTGATGACTTCGTCACCAACTCTTGTTAGAATCACAGAAGAAAACAAGCTAGTGATGGCCGGATGGACGTATAAGGACGGAGTATTCTATGAGCCAGTCTGAGCAAGAAAAACCGCTTTCTAAGTGGGAGCAATTCAAGCAGAAGGCAGCCGCGGCTAATGGTCCAGCTAAGCCTTGGCATATTCTTGATCCGGCGAAGCATGTCGCCGCAGACGTAGCGCAGACTCGATATGGCATCTGCCTGTCGTGCGACCGTCTGATCAACGCGACGAAGCAGTGCAGAGAGTGCGGCTGCATCATGACGATGAAGACGAAGATCTCAGCAGCGACTTGCCCGCTTGGTAAGTGGTGACGGCGTGCGCGTAAATGTCAAAGATACTTGTATCGATCATCTCGTACGGTGAGAAGGACCTAGCATCTACTGTTGCTCATTGCTATGAAAACGCAAAGAACAAGCAGGACGTCCTCTTTTCGATTGTAGACGAGCAGCCTAGAGAAGACGGCTTTTCGTCTTTTCCACAAGTGCCAGCAGAACAGATGCTGTACAGAAAATACGACACTTCCGCGTACCGAGGTATTCTTTGGGCGCGAGACATGACGACGCGGACGCACTTTGACTACGACTACATCCTGTACATCTGCGGCCACGAGAGGTTTGCCGAAGACTGGGACGTCGCTACTCTAGAAGAATATGAGAAAGCAGTCGCAAAGTCGTCAACAGGCAAGGCCGTGCTCACGTATTGCCAGGCAGACTTTTCAGTCACTGAGACGAGTAACTTCGACCCGACGACGACATTCAACGGACGGACTCGGAACGTCTTCCACTATCCGAACACTCTTCAGTTCTTGACTCCAGGCTACGGATTTCCAGGAGCGGCCAACGTTCCAGATGATGGCGATGTCCACGAGGGGTGCTGGTTACACTTCACGTGGTGCTTTGCGTCCAAGCAGTTCGTCCAGGAAGTGCCGCTCAATCCAGAGATAAACTTCCACGCCGAAGAACCGTACATGGGCGTGCTTGCGTGGTGCAGAGACTGGCGCTTCTTCGCCACCGCTCGGATGCTGTCGTGGCATCAGGTGCACAAGAAGTACCCAGATGAAAAGCACGTCAGGATCGACACTCACAGGCCTTGGGCCGACAACAACAAGAAAGCCTTCTGGAAACAGTCAAACGACTCGCTGCTGAAGCTCAACAAGCTTCTTTCCGGCAAGATGGGCGGAAAGTACGGTGGAGTGTCGTGGGAAAAAGTGCTTGAGTACTGCTGCTTCTCTGGCCTAAGCACGAAGTGGACGCAGTACAACCCGAACTACGACAAGCTCTCGTTGCCTCGTCACGGGCAGCATCTAAAAGACAGGCCGATAGTTAGATACGAGAAAGTATGACAGACTTGATTCAAGGACCGATACGCGCGTCTATTCCAGAAAACCCGATCAAAGAACCGTTGTTTGTCGAAAAGTTCTTTGACGACGACGCGATGTTCAGTCGAGTTGCGACGAAGGTGAACTCGGTCAGCTGGGGTCCTGGAGGAAGTCATAAATACTCGACAACGATGGGAAGGTGGGAGCACTCTGGCATAACATTCGATGCGGACATCGAGGCGTACTGTCTGGACAAGGTCCGCAAGATGTGTGGAAATAAAGACTTAGGTAAGACGTACTTCTTCGCCGCTCGGTACCAGATTCAAGACGGCTGCATCCCCAACCTGTGGGATCACTATGACCAGAACGGAACGCAGGTAACAGTAGACATCACGATAACTAACTCAGCGAACTGGGCGCTGAGAGTGAACGGCCGTGACTACTACAAGACTCCCAATCAAGCCGTCGCGTTTAGCGGCCAGCTTCACGAGCACGCACGTCCGCCATACCCGACGAGCACCGACGAGTCGGTGTACTGCACAGTGCTGTTCTTGCACTACGCGACCTCAGACCACTGGATCAGGCAACTCAGTGACGGTTCTGGTCTTTCGAAGTTCGGCAACGACGGAAACTTTAGATACTTCAACAAGCATCGGTACATGCCGATTCCAGACCCACCGGTTGGTCAGGTCATCGACTCGTCGCACGACTACGACAACATGATGAACAACTACGACATTCTTTCTCGGCAAGAAGGTGCGTTCGACGCTCCAGTCGAGATCACTCCGATGCCGATTATTGATAAGAAGATTCACGCGCCTGGTATCGTTGAATACACATTTCCAAGAGAGGCTGGCGTCCAGCTGACCGGCTTAGTCCACAACCACTGCTTCAGGCTGTGGGAACAAGCGCAGGTTCTTAGCGACGCGCGAAAGTCTGTGTATAACGAAAACTCAAGAAAATGCTATGTCCGCACCGTCTCTTCTCGGCAGCTCGGATGTCACCCAATAGACCCAGGTCATCGTATCTACGCGAGCCTAGAGGCTGGAGTAATGCCGATGATCGAGGACTACAGGAAGATATACAGCATAAAAGAGCTTGACTCTGACCGGTGGAACTTGCTGAGATACGATCACACAAACATGTTCCACAACCACTATGACGACTGCCTGGAGTTTCCTAGAGTAGTCGCAGTGTCCGTGATCTTGAACGACGCCTACGAGGGTGGAGAACTGGTGTTTCAGCATCACAACTTGACGATCGGCAGCAAAGCCGGGTCTGTTGTTGTGTTCAGCGGATCATACCCGTTTATGCACAGAGTGAATCCTGTGAAGATCGGCACGCGGTATGCGGCTGTGAAGTGGTTCAACTGGCAAGGCGGAAGTCGAGCAGGAATATGAGAGTAACGCACGGCGATCGCGACCATGATACTGTATTTATGACACATAGGGAGACGAAGTGAAGACGCACAAGACTGCTGAAGATCTACAACGTGAAAATGACGGGCTGAAGATTCTTATCGGTGTGATGAAAAACCACATTCAACGCGCTACTGAGACGTGTATCGAACTCGAGGCGATGGTCATACAGGAACAGAACAAGACCGCCAGGTACGCGGCAAAAGTTGCGGAGCTCACCGGGCAAGACGGCCCAGTGTTGAACCAGTAAGATATGTCTATGATCAGCGTAAGAGACGGGTCTCGGACACTTCAATTCAACGGAACGCTGCTTGGCAGCTCGTCATCGCAGAAGCACGATTCTACGCGGTGGATTGAGTTCGAGCTGTACAGGACAGAGAACGGCTCGTATGTTCTGTCTCGTATCGGCGTCTCGATCACGTATCACGGCGCGGCGTGCCATCTTGTCAAGCGATACGACCTGCGCGACGTTCCGGTCGGCGACGAGCATAGAACTTTAGTCCCCTGCGAGACGTGCAGGCCTTCGCTAGAGGCAGGCATCATCTTCCCAGAGAAGAACCGCTACTGGGCGCAGGTCAGCGACGACGCAAACGCTGTCCTAGAGGCGCTGTACCAGTACGACGGAAGCGGCGCGAGGTACCTGACCAATGTCGCTCAGCGACTGCTCGAGGCGGCGTCAGCGGTAGATAAGCACATCGAAACTGTCTACAAGGTTGAGCTTATTCCATAGCCAGGTGTTACAATTGAGTAAAGACGAAGGACGGTTTGAATGTTCATAATTGTTGAAGGCCCCGACGGCTCTGGCAAGTCGTCTCTAGTAGACGAAGTCGCCAAGCAGGCCGCGGAAAAGTACCCAGATCGAAAGATCGTGCGCTTTCACATGGGCAGACCAGAAGAAGAGTCTCGTGAATGGTGCCTACGAACGTGGGTCGGAACAATCGAAGGAACCAACTGGCATTACGACAAGATCGTGATCAGCGACCGCTGGCACTGGGGAGAGATCACATACGCCCCGATCAAGCGTCCGCACACGTGCAAAGACGAGTATGGTCTTCTCGGTGTGGCGGGCTGGCGCTTTGTTGAACTCGCGCTGCTGTCTCGCGGCGCTGTACAGTTCGCAGTCATACAGCCGGCACATGTTCTGGCCGAGCGTGTAGGCGCTCGAGGCGACGACTTTGTCAAGGTCGAAGAGCTTACAAAGATACGTGAGCTATACGACTTCGGCATCCAGCAAGCTGCTCGGATTGAGATTGTGTCTCCGCCGCCAGACAGCAAGGCCAGTATTCCAGCCATCGCAGAGTGGATGCTGGAGACAGCTCGCCACAGAGAGCGCGAGACCGAGGTTCTTCCAATGTTCCCAGAATACATCGGCACTGCAAAGCCAAGCGTTCTACTTGTCGGCGACAAGCGCAACGGTGAAGACTACACAACACTTCCGTTCTACCCGATCAACGGCAACTCTGGCGAGTATCTGCTGTCTAATCTGCCGAGTCCGTACTGGAAAAACATCGGCATCGTCAACGGCTCCGAGATCTGCGGCGGACGGTTGCATCTTCTTTGGCAGGCTCTTGGTAGCCCGCGTGTCGTAGCCCTTGGCCGGCTCGCAGAGAAGAGCATCAAAAAGGACAGCATTCCAGCAGACAAGGTCAGCGTTGTACCGCATCCGCAGTACGTTCGCAGGTTCCACCACAAGGACGCAGCCGAGTATGGCCAAGCGATCCAACGTCTATCAACAGCAACAAACCCGGAGGACAGATGGACACTAAGGTAAAAACGATCGAGATCGAGGACGGTGTCAACGGCTACGTTGACCTCGTCAACCACGTTCTCAAGCACGGCGAGAAGACCTCTCCGCGCGGCATGGAGACACGCGAGATCGAGGACGCAGTTATCCACATCGACAACATCTACAACACGCTGCCTATCGGAGTTGGTCGTCAGGCCGTTCCAGGTATCGGCGCGGTCGAAGCGATGCAGCTTCTGTCAGGCACAAGCTTTCCCAACCTTGTCATCGCGATCGGGCCACAGTTCGCGAAGTACACAGAGAGCAACGGGCAGTTTCATGGATCGTACGGCACTCGCACTAACGGGCAGTTCGACGTAGCCATCAGCCGCCTCCAGTCAGACTCTGACACTCGCCAGGCTGTGGTCACGATGTGGCACGCGGCCCTCGACAGCCAGCTTGGCAAGCGTGACTATCCGTGCACGGTGCTGCATCAGTACCGCATTCGCAACAACAAGCTGAACCTCAGCGTGTACATGCGGTCTAACGACGTGTGGCTTGGTGCGGCGTACGACTTCTTCCAGTTCACCCGTGCGCAGCTCGCGGTCGCGTCCGTGCTCGGCATCGAGCCAGGCACCTACGCTCACCACGTCGGGTCTCTGCACATCTACAGCGACCACTACGAGCTCGCAGAGAACCTCAAGCACACAGAGAACATCAAGCCGACGCCGTACATCACAGGGCGAAGCTGGCGCGAGGTTCAAGCGTCATCGCTGCTGACGATGCAGGCGATCGCCAACACGAAGCTCATGCCGCGACTAAACGAGTCAGAGCAGTGGTACACCAATGCGATGATCACTGCTATCAAGAAGAACGCAGAGTACGCAAAGAAAGAAGATAAGTGAGACCAACCTGGGACCAGACATGGATGTCGGTAGCAGAGGCCGTCGCGAAGCGATCACGGTGCGAGAGAGCGCAGATTGGCGCAGTGATCGTCTCCAGAGACCAGCACATCGCCGCCACAGGATACAACGGTCCAGCAGCGTCTTGGCCCGAAGAGGGCTCGTGCTTGAACTGGTGCCCGCGATCGCGAGGCGAGACTGGACTGACTTCTGACTACGACGCGTGCCCGGCTATTCACGCCGAGGCCAACGCGCTCATGTATGTCGATCGCTCTCGCGTAGACGGTGGGACGATCTACATCACTGGAGCGGTGTGCATGAACTGCGCTAAGTTGATCTCTAACTCGGGTCTGAGCAGAGTAGTCGTTATGATCGGGTCAAAAGACGACCACCGTAATCCGATGGAAGTCTTGAAGTATCTAAAAAAATGCGAAATAGAAGTGACGGTGATCCACACTCCATGACGACGACAGATCTCTCGAACGTAAACCTCCATTATGTAGACACCGCACAGAAAGCTCTTGAGTTCATATCATGGCTCGGCGAGCGTCGCCCGAACGGTGGCGCGATCGCGATCGATACCGAAACAGGCGAGCTGCCTGGCCACCCGAGAGAGCACGCGCTGTCTCCTTGGCACGGCAGACTGCGTCTTGTCCAGGTAGGCGACGCGCAGCAGGGTTGGGCGATTCCGTGGCAAGAGTGGGGCGGCGCGTTCTACGAGGCGATGGAAAAGTTTGACGGTCCTATCGTCTGCCACAACATCGCGTTCGAGGCCAGGTACTTCGACGTCCAGACTCGCTGGCAGCTGCCGTGGCACAAGGCCCACGACACGATGATCATGGCTCACATCATCGACCCGCTTGGCTCAGGCGCGCTGAAGCGGCTGGCCGCTCTTCACGTGGACGGTCGTGCGGTAGCTCTGCAAGACACGCTGGACACCGAGCTGTCAAAGAACGGGTGGACGTGGGGAACTGTGCCGACTAACTTCGAACCGTACTGGTCGTATGGCGCGTTAGACACCGTCTTGACGATGCGGTTGTTCGAGATGTTCTACAAGCAATGCGGCCCTGAGGGTCCGTATCACAAGGCCTATGAACTAGAGATGGCAGCACGCAAGATCGTGACCCGCATGGAGATCAACGGCGCTCGAGTAGACCTCGACTACTCAAAGAAGAAGTACGACGAACTTACGACGTACGCAGAAAGCGTGAAGTCGTGGGCCAAGCAAAAGTACGACGGCGTGTCAATCACAAGCAACCAGCAACTTGTGCGGTTGTTCGAGAACCTTGGTGCGGAGATCACCGAGTACACACCAACCGGCCAGAAGTCGTGTACCAAAGACCAGCTGAAGCTTCTGATGATCAACGGCGGTGAAGAGATCGCTAACCTAGCCGACACCGTGCTGAAGCAGCGAAAGGCCGACAAGCTCGCAAACACGTACTTCCGCAACTTCCTTGAAGAAAACGTCAATGGCTTTGTGCACCCGTCGGTGAAAACTCTTGGAGCACGCACCAGCCGCATGTCGATCCAGAATCCAGCGCTGCAGACGCTGCCAAAAGGCGACGATGTCGTGCGACGCGCGTTCTTGCCGAAGGACGACGACCATGTGATTGTCACAAGCGACCTCGATCAGGTAGAGTTCCGCATGTTCGCCAGTCTGTCAAAAGACGAAAACTTGATCTCTCTATTCAACCGTTCAGACGCGACTGGGTCAGACCCGTTCACAGAGATCGGCCGCGAGATCTACAAAGATCCGACCATGCAGAGATCAGACAAGCGTCGTGCTCTTATCAAGGGCACCGTCTATGGAAGATTGTACGGCGCAGGTGTTGCCAAACAAGCACTCACGGCTGGAGTTGCAGAACCACAGATGCGTTCAGTGTCAGATGCCTTTGATGGTCGGTACCCAGGAATGGCGATGTTCCAGCGACAGATTGAAGACGCCGGAATGCGCCGTCTTCGCAGCGAGGGGCAGGGATACGTCTACACCTGGACAGGTCGACGACTTCCGTGCGACGAAGACCGTGTGTACACACTGGTCAACTATCTGATCCAAGGAGGTGCTGCCGAGGTGTTCAAGGCGAACCTAGTCAAGCTTGACAGAGCCGATCTCACAGACATGCTCATCGTCCCAGTACACGACGAGATCGTGCTCAACGCTCCGCGCAAAGACGCCGAGGAAGTCATGCACATCGTGCAGGAGTGCATGACAACAACAGAAGGCTGGGATGTTCCACTTACCGCTGGCATCGACGGTCCTCTTGAGACGTGGGGAGACAAGTACTAATGAAGAACATAGTGATCGCTGTCGACCCGGGCAAGACAACAGGTATTGCCGTATTCTCACGAGAGCCTGGCCAGGAGCCAGTACTTGAGGCGTCGGGAGAGTACACGTTGTGGAACGTAGTCAATGAGCTCTACGGGTCGATCTTCTTCGCAAGAGACAAGGGAGTTACTCCAGACATCGTCTGCGAGAGGTTCATCATCAACGCTCAAACTGTAAAGAACTCTCAAGCGCCATTCAGCCTTGAGATGATCGGCATCTTGAAGTACATCGTGCACTCATCTTCTCTTGATCCAGAAAAGATCATCTTTCAGTCTCCTGCAGACGCGAAGAAGATGTTCCCCAACGAGGCACTCAAGAAGCTCGGCTACTGGAAGTCTGGGACCGACGGTCACGACAAGGACGCGATGCGTCACGGATTGATCCGTCTAGTAAAGCTGGGCTGGGTGCCAAGAGCTCTACTTAGCTAGATATTAGATACTATCTAAAAAATTTGTCGATGATGACAAAATCACGTAGTATCTATGATATAGTTGAACCAACGCACGGACGGAAGGACACCAGATGGCAGTACAGGTTGAGGTCGCAGATGATGGCAAACACATCACAATCGTGACCGAGTGGCGATACAAGGAGCTCTGCAAGAGCCTTCCTGGCGCCACATGGGACGCAAAAGCCCAGACCTGGAAAGTACCGCTCGGGTGGTCAACATGCCTCGCGCTGCGGTCAACATTCAGAGACGACCTGGTCATCGGGTCGAAGCTAGCAGAGTGGGCGGCTAACGAGAGAACGTCTCGTATCGATCCTGCGAACGCGCTTCGTGACATCGAGGCGATTGAAGGCAACGACGACCTGTTCCCTCACCAACGTGCGGGGGTACAGTTTCTTGCCACAGCGCGACGCGCTTTACTAGCCGACGAGCCTGGCCTGGGCAAGACAGCGCAGGCTATCCGCGCTCTAGCAGAGATCCAGTCTCGTGGAACGCCAGTGTTTCCGGCGCTTGTCGTCTGCCCCAACACGGTCAAGAAAAACTGGAAACGCGAGTTTGAGCGCTGGTGGCCTGGCGTGACGGTGCAGATCGTCAAAGGCACAGCCAACCAACGCAAGAAGCAGCTTGAAGAAAAAGCCGATGTCTACGTCATGAACTGGGAGTCTCTGCGCGGTCACTCGCGTCTGGCTCCCTACGGTTCAGTAGCGCTGGCTCGCTGCGAAGCGTGCGGCGGACACGACTCGAGCGTCAGCGAGAATCGCTGCGAAGTGCATCTTCGTGAGCTGAACGCGATCAGCTTCAACGCAGTTATAGCTGACGAGATCCACCGCAGCAAAGATCCCAAGAGCAAGCAGACTCGCGCGCTGTGGGCGGCTACAGCCGACGCGCCTGTGCGGTTCGCTCTGACTGGCACTCCGATAGCTAACGACGTTGTAGACCTGTGGTCAATTCTTCACTGGCTGTCGCCAGAAGAATGGCCGAGCAAGACGCGCTGGATCGACCGCATGATCAACACAATGCTCAACGCGTTCGGTGGCATGATGGTCATCGGCGTCAAGTCTCACATGCAAGAAGAGTTCTACGCGACCATCAACCCGCGTATGCGACGCATGCTGAAGTCCCGTGTGTTGCCTTGGCTTCCGCCGGTCATCAACGACCGTCGTGACGTAGAGATGTCTACGAAGCAGGCCAAGGCGTACAAGCAGATGCGTGAGATCATGATCGCCGAGCTCGAGGGTGGCACGGCAGTCACTGCCCCAAGTCCGCTAACTCAGACGACACGACTACTACAGTTCGCCAACTCTTACGCCGAGATGGAAGTAGACGCCGCAACAGGCGAGCTTGAGCTCAAGCTTTCAGAGCCTTCGTGCAAGGTAGACGCGGTGATGGACGACATCGAGAACGGCGACTTCGGCAGCGACTCTGTCGCAGTATGCGCGGTGTCCCGCCAGTTGATCGACCTGCTGAGCGCTCGCATGACCGCGGCAAAGATCCCGCACGGCCTCATCACGGGGGCGCAGGACGAAGACGAGCGGCAGAAAGCCATCGACGACTTCCAGTCTGGCAAGATCAAGTGGATCCTCTTCACAGCTCAAGCCGGCGGAGTCGGTGTGACGCTTACCGCGGCGCGCAGGTTGATCATGCTTCAGCGTCCTTGGTCGCTCGTCGACCACAAGCAAGCGATGGACCGCGTGCACCGCATCGGCAGCGAGATCCACGACAGCATCATCATCACGGACTACGTGACTGAAGACACCATCGAGGAACGAGTGATTCAAGTTCTTGACGTCAAGAACGAGAACTTCGAAGAGGTCGTCCGCGACAAGGCGAAGCTCCTAACACTACTCAGAGAAGACAAGGCTGGTTCATGACAGATAGACGACCAATAGCGATCTCCAACAGCGAGATCCAAA
>Ga0129333_10006685_pt1 | contig 10902 bp, 9 predicted proteins | sample CPB6_08_DNA_FD_94474 | JGI IMG/M metagenome (GOLD analysis project Ga0129333, IMG submission 94474) | Freshwater to marine salinity gradient microbial communities from Chesapeake Bay, USA - CPBay_Sum_0.6_0.8_DNA | ecosystem: Environmental > Aquatic > Marine > Coastal | place: USA: Chesapeake Bay...
CGAGCTTTTTTGGTACCATATGGCATGTCATCAAAATAATAGTCATACAGGGCTTCGTAAAAATCACCTTCCAGATTGCCAGTTTGTTGCCAATCACGATACTCTTTACCGAAGCGGGCGAGAATATGATCCAGAGTGTGTCCTGTTGAATCAGTCAGCACACTTTCTTTGACTGGCAGTTGGGCCAGCTCACGAATACGACGAAGTGCTTGATCTTCGCCTAGTCCTAAACGTTGTGTGAGAGCTCTGAGCCCTTCGGGGCTACTGTGGGTTCGTTCCCTGGCGGTTTCAAGATCCTGTGTTGATGTTTTCCAATCATCGCCTTTGGCCTTGCGCAGATATGCTGGAGTTTGAATTTTTCTCGATGCTTGTTCGCCATCAGTTTGCTCTGCTTCTGTTGTAGGCTCAGATTCATCTGGTGCTGTGTCTTGGTCAATGTCGGCTGGTTCTGTTTCGGTACTCTGAGGGGTTTGGATGCCCAGTTCAGCCAGTCTGGCCTGTACATCAGAGTCGTCCCATATGTTGGCACGCGGATCACGTTCAGCCAAATTCGACAAAATATCAAACAATTCATCATCACCGATTACATCGTAGAGATTTTCTGTGGCATTGATTGCGTCAGGTCCCACAATAAGTTCTTGCTTCATTAGGTTATCGAGTTTTTCTTGAGCCTCGGGATTGTCAGGTAGAGCCCAAGTACCTTCGGCCATTCGATTGACCCAATTCTCAAATACAGTGACTTCTTTCATAGTAGCACCTTGTTGTAAACGAGCCAAAATAGGCACAGCAGCTTCTATTCTAGCATCTATAGTTTGTTCAATGAACATCTGTTTGATATCTTCTACCAGCGCATCTTCTGATCCTATGTCTGCAGGGGACCATGACTCAAAGTATTCTCGGTATCCACGCTGGGTGGCCAAGTGGGTGAGATTTTGTTTGATTTCGGCATAGTAATGCCGAGCTTCTTCTACCAATTGTGCCGTGGCACCTTCAAAAATTTTCTGCTGACTGGCACGATTGAATCTGGCCAACACATTCATTTCTTGCACCATAGATTTGATATGTTGTCCTCGTATATCATACGGTGTACCGCCTTGTTTGACATGCTCTAACATGGCTCTGCCGCCGGCCAATTTAGTAAAAGGCAATTTGAATCTTTCGCCGTCTGTTGTTTCAATAAACAGGCTTTCTACATATCTATAGCGTTTGTCATTTTCACCCAGTACCCGATTGTGTTTGATAACCAGGCGTGCATCAGTTTGCTCGCCCATGTAGCTGACTCTGCGTGTGCCGTAATAGCCCTCAAACAATCCTTCTTTGATAGCAGCCATACCAGCCATGGTGTGTTTGAGTTGATTGATATCCATGGGAGTAAAAGTACCAATGTTGTGTCTGGTGCTGAAATCTTTGACTTGCTTCATAAAAGCAAACCATTCCTCCTTGTCTTGAGCATTGTCAATGCTTTTACCTAAATTATCGCCGTAATACAACTGCAGATTGTCCTCGTCTCCCAAAACAATCACAGCAGTACCATAATTTTTGTTAGATGACGTGGTCCAATCAAACGCAAAGACTTTTGCCTGTTCTGGTGAACTGTCTTTGCCATTTTCGTCGGTATAGCGCACCTGATAATTTTTTGTAGCTAAAAAATCACTGAGGTCCTGCGCAAGATTTTCTTTTGCCATAGTGTGTTATTTATACTCAAAACTGTACAATAAATGGCAAGGGTTCAATCACTTCATCATTGAAATCTCTCATTTGAGTGTCAAGTTCTTTGTGGTAACTTTGAAGCTCTTGCAGCATTCTTATGGCCAACAATGTTGCCATTATTAAGTCGTCAGTTTCGCCAATTTTGGCAGCATATGATGTTCCGTGAGCTATAAAAGTCTTGAGTTCGCTGATCATTGGTGCACTGTGAATGGTCATTTTGTTGTTTTCAACCAAGACCTTGAGTTTACTACATGCTGCCAATTTGCTTTTGTTGGTAGTGGTAAATCCTTTGCGAAATCTTCTACCACCGCTACTGACCACCGATTTGTCACTGAGAAAGTAACCAGGAATATTTTGTTCGCCAAAATGATCAATGCTCAGCAAGGCTGCCTCGCCCAATGTGTTGTTTTCCACTGAGTAATATATGCTTTTACTATCCTGCGTTGTGTCATTGATATGCTTGCAGATGTCAACCATGATACGTACTTGCTCTGGCACCACAGTTTTGTTGTGTCGCCATTCGGCTATTTGCGTTGTAGTGTTTGCTTCAAAAACTTGTATAGCTGCAGGGTCACTGCCTGTACCAAGACTGGGATCCAACGCAACAACGTAGATATTGTTTTTTTCTGGTTTTTTGAACCATCTCACTTGTCCTGTTTTGTATATTGGCTCTCGTGATTGCATATCAACCAGTTTCAGCGGTGAAATAAGAGTTTCCTCGTCCTGAACGAATTCACAGTCCATTTCTCTGCGAAATCGTTCTTCGCCCAGTTGCGCTCGCTGTTCGGCAGCCCAGGTGTCATCTCTGTCAGGATGTTCACGCCAGTAGGCACGATATGCCTTGAACCCGTTGACACCCACGCCATTGGGATTGTCGTTACCAAATTCATCTTGTATTTTGCAGGCACCTTTCCAAATCAAAGCAAATTGATCTTCATCAGAATTGGGAGTAGAGGTAATAATGGCTTTACCACCTGTGCTCAGGGTAGGTGTGATTGATGTCCAAAACTCTGCAGCAATTGTGGGTCGCACGAAAGCAAATTCATCTAGATACAACAGCGTGATACTCATACCCCGACCAGTATTTTCTGTAGTGGTCTGACTCACAATTCTCGATCCATTTTCAAATTCTATAGATCCTTTGTTATAACTGGTAGCGCCGGCTCGGATGTGGTTAGGACATAATTCATATGCATATCTAATACGCTGCATGATTTCTTGTGCACCCAGGTACTTGTGTGCGGCTATGAGAATGGTAGAGTCCGGCACAAACATCGCATACCACAACAGATAACCTGCAGCGGATGTAGATTTACCTGTTTGCCTAGGCATGAGACTGATAGAAAATCTGTTGTGATGATAGTGTTCTATCAGCCTGCGTTGATATTCATAGGGATGGTAGACCATCTTACCTCTAACTGGATGCTGAATGTAGAAAAAATTGTCAAGAAAATACATGGGACCATTGATTGGGTCCGCGCACATCGCAAACTCAGTAAGTTCTTGCTCGCTGTAGACCTGACGTCGATGCGGAGCCTTAACTAAGACTGTGTCAAGTGTGTTTGATTTCATTCCAATCATTTATGATCTGATCCGCTAACAAACGATGGCCTGGTGGACCCCCATGCAACCAGTCGCGGGCAAAACCAATTTCTTCGCGACTTTTTGAAAACCAATGGTATGCATCATAACACAGAGACTTGACTCCAACTTGGTCGCACAGTGCTGTGAATGCCAACCGGTTTTTGACGTTGTTGACCCGGGCATTTTCATTGTATGTAAACCACGTTTGCAAAAATTCTCCGTTGATTTTTCCGTGGGCCGAATAACTGTGTCCACTGCCTGTGTCGTCTGTGACTATTTCCAACCTTTCGTGTGGTGGCGCTAACATGATTGCCAGAACTGGTTTGTGTGCCGGCACCCAATATTCGGCCATTCGGAAACACCAATCGGCTGGCATGCCACCCATGCTAAAATTCACTACTTCTAAGTCTAACTCCTGTCCTACCAACCATGGCCATACTACGTTTTGTGGAAGGCCTATGCCCATTGTCAGGCTGCAACCAAATACCATGAGCAAAGGTCGGGTCCAATCTGGATCTGCTCCTCGATATCCCATGCTGTTGAACTGATATGTGATGGCTCCGGGTTTGTGCCAGCCTTGCTGTTCTATGTAGGTTCGCCACGAAGGTTCACTCATCAAACGATGGAAACTGTCTTCAGAGTCTGAAGGCCACCAGTCAAGTTCGCAATTGGTTACTGAATTGCAGTGCGGCGGAGGCTTCTTAGCAAATTGAATACGGTCAACTTTGGGCAAGGTATATCCTTTGAGACTGTTAGAGTAGATTGTATATATGCGGCCAAGACTGCCCGAAGGTAGTAGATTTGGCTAACTGTTTTTCAGTCTCTCTACAAAATTTTTGTAAATTATCTTCGTTGTTGAAAGCCATGGGCAAATAAGAAGGATCAATCAGCTGCTGTCGATATCTTGCCAAAGTATCAAAAGAACCGACCATTTTGTCAGTCCATTTGGCTGTGACTGCATCTATCTGTTCTATTGCCAACTGGCGCAGCATAGGATTTTGTCGTCTAATATCCAATGCATATGGGTGTGACAAATCACACCAAAAAATTTGTAACTGTTTGTCAAAACAGAATTCATACAAAGGTTCAAGGTCCAGTGCACAGTACACAGAGTAAGCTGGATGTGCAATAATTGTCTGTTTATCTTGTTTCATTGTTTCAATATTGTCAACAAATTGCGCCCAGCTGGCCCCATGCCTCACATATTCAAATTGATCTGCTTTTACTGTATCAAAACTTATCATCCAGATCACGTGTGGCCAGTTTTTGAGAATTTGATATACTGCATTGTCGGCCAGTGACACACTGAGGTTAGTGGTTATCATAGCACTGACACTGCCTGGATCCACTTGTTCTAACAGTCGAGGCAATCCTTTCTGCAGTAGAGGTTCTCCTCCGCCCAAACTCAAACCTTTGAGCCTATGGCGAGATCTGGCCACTAATTGTATCAATGAATCATGTTCATTTTTCACATGATTGATTGGAATTTTCTTGATGGCTTGCCAGGCCGTGCTGGTCTCAGCATTGCAATAGGTACAGGCTAGATTGCACAGGTTACTCCAATTCACGGTGAGATGTTCACATACAAAAAAATTGTCAATATCGTTTTGTATACAGTCCACAATGTCTTGATCAACGTGCCATTGTTGTCTTGGACTGGAGCCATAACACTCACGCATTTCACATTCTTTACATGCTTCGTGCCATTGACCCTGTATCTGCGCTTGTTTCATTGATTGAATTGGGCTGTCTTGCAAAATGTCATCGATGGATTTATGTTTTATGTTGCCCAGCAAATAACCACTGTGCATGCAGGGCATGACTAGGCCCAACTGATTTATATTGAGACTGGTCCAAGGAGCTGCACAAAAAGTAGGACTAAGTTTTATGTTTTTGGAATAATCCATGTATAGGTGCTCAATCTAAATGTGCAGGCCGGCACAGTGTCTAACATTCCATGCCATTGCAAACGTCTATACTTGGTATGATCGGGGAGATTGATCATGATGTACCCAGCATTAGGCTGCATCGGTACTTGATACCTTACAGTGTTTGCATCTTTATACCAATAAAAAGTTGTGCCCGGCCCATGCCAGGTAAGATGCATGGACCCAGGCATTTCTCCGTCAGTGTGTATTGGGCATTGAAATCCTGGCTCGTCTAACCAAAATGCAGTGCCCGAATAGCCTGCAATGGGCACGCCGAGATTGTTTTGTATAGCTGGCCAAATAGATTCTAAATGGCTGTCCCATTGATCAATCCACGGAATACATTGATTTTTTATGCGTCTACGAAGCCAATTTTCCTGACCTTCTTGTCGTTGCCAATCTAAGTCGTACCACGCCTCCCTCATAACACAATCTACTAGCTGCTGCGGAAATACATCAACTATTCTAAAAAGATTGTTTTCTGAGTCAACAGATTCTATCAGCATAGATGACTTATCTCAGGCCACAACTCAACAAATTGCCCACGCTTATCAGTGTGATATTGTGTTTCAATCTGTTTGATATGTTGACGAAACTTGTGTTCAATGCCTGGGCGGGCCTCAACTACCTCACTGTATATCTGGCGGCTTCGATCAAAAAATTGACGTTCTGCATCTGTGGCTATGCCCATACTGTAAAATCGATCAATTTCTTCCAAAGCAGCTTCGGCTACTTTGGATCCGTGCAAAAAAGGATCCAGGTAGTCTGGTTGAAAAAGATTTTGCCACAGCACAGTAGTATCGGTTTCAGCAGCAAAAGCGCGAAGTTCTGTGAATCGAGTGGCATTGTAGATGTTGTACACAGCATGAATACCACCCCACTGACCGCAACTGCGCATGAGATCTTTGATTCGTGACAAGTTACTTTGTATCTGTGGCCATGAAGACCCATGGCGAACGTATTCCAATCTTGATCCAATGTTATCAAAGCTCATTGACCAGCCCACTTTGGATCGCTGTTCTAACTTGCGAAAAATTTTGTTGTGGTCAAGATCTACACTGAGATTGGTTATCAAAGTCACTATAGCATCTTGAGGTATGACATCCAGCAGACGTTCATTTTCTGGCAACAACAACGGTTCTCCGCCCACCAGCGCCACTTCATGTATGTGCTCGTAATGCTGTTCTATAAAATCACACACAGAATCATAGTAGGGCCTGGCACCAGATTTGAATGGAATGCTTTTGATTGCAGCCCATTTTGAACTGCATGCTTCTCCGCAATAGTTGCAGCTGAGATTACAGGTTGTGTTCCAACGCACATCAACAATCACAGGGTAATGATACACTGAACCAGCATTGGCATAATCAAATCCTGGATTGACATCGTTGTGCCATTTTCTCTCTGAGTCACCACCAAAACGTTCGGCTTTGACACAGTTAGAACAGTATTCATGCGGAATGCCTTGAGACAAACTTTGGCGTATTTCGGCCATGAGATCGCTGTTGAGAATCTGCTGTATGGTTTGGGTATTGAGATTGCCCAACATGTTGGGGTTCCCGGCACAACAAGTTTTTACATCTCCGCGAGGGTTGATGTGTAATCCTCGCCAAGGGGCAGCACAGTAAAAATTATTCATGTGGTATTTAAAGACTGGCCAGGGCCTGTCTAAGTTTTGGCTCATATCGAGAGTACCAAGGCCTGCGCGTAAGGTCGTCGTGGTTGATACCAAACCATTCAAAGTTGTGATCAATTTGTTGAATATGTTGTTCTCGATAATCCATGGCTTGAGATTGGGTTTCAAAAGATCTAAAAATATCAAGCAATGGTTCTATGTTGTTGTATTCAGCATGAGAGGAGAAAAATCGTGGCAGGAAGCCAAGATCTTCGAGCACTCTGTAGCCAACATCGGCCATGTACACAGAAAAACAACTGCGACTCAAAATACCCTTGGCTGTTTTTTCACATATGATTGTTTTATCACCTGGCTCGGTTTCTGTGATTATCACGATACCTGTATGCCATGCCGGGTGTGCAATGCTGTAATCACAGGGAAAGCCGTCTGGATGTGTTGAAATTTCTGTGGGCCATTTCATTATTGCTTCTTGCATCCATTCATAACCCGATCCAGTGAAATTATAGGGGTTATTGGTGAATAGGTTGGTAAACCGTATGCTGTAAATGTCCTTGCCAGGATCTAACAACGTTTGTTCAATGGCATTGTACATTAATCTTATTCTGTGTAATGCAGGACGACGATTCAAACAACCAAATCTGCCCGACTTTGGACGTGACACAAGGTCGGGGTATTGACACATGGCAAAAAAAGGCACATAAATTACACCCGGAATGTTGTCATAAAAATGTTGGCAGTGCAGAGTCAGTATGACAACCTTTGCTGCAACAAAGATACGTTCAAGCTCAGCACGTCTTTGCAAAAGTTCGTGATTGTCGGGTCTAATAGGATCCCAGGTAGCATCTATAAAAACATACTTTACTCTGGCAAACTGAGATTGGAATTTTCTACAGATTGAAAAAAAATGATCCCAGGTTATATCGTACAGAGTAAAGGGGGTGCGACCTAACAATATAGAATCTTGAGGAAACAAGTACGAAGCTGTCCATCGAGGACCAATTCTGATTTGGTCCCTTTCTATCACAACTTGTTGCATTGACTAATTTAGCACAATTAGTTACACCAAGAAGTTTTGGCTTCTCCGTAGTATTCCCTGGCAAAACCATTTTGAATCAGCATGACCCTGAGACTTTGACCGTTTAGAATGATGTCGCCCAGTACACGACCACCGAATTTGTCCCATCCGTAAAGAACCACCTGTCTTTGCTGACTCTGACTGACCATTTTCTTGGTGAACTCAGTGGCTGCCAGGCCGCGCTGACGTTCTGATTCACATTTGGCCAAGTGATTTTTTTCTGGAGTGTCGACTCCAAACACACGCACCGCGAGTTCGGGTTTGAGTGGGGCTGGCAGAAAGGGGGCAGATATAACCACTGTGTCGCCGTCGTTGATTCTGATAATGTCAGCAGGATATGTCACACCCTGTGGAGTGCGTTGGGCCCATACCAACATTGGCATCAGGCATAAAACAAACATGAACTTTTTCATTTAACTAATCTCCTGCCATTCTATAGAGGCATATATGTCTTGATTGGTTCCGGTAGTGGCCATAGTGATTACATACTCATAGGCCACATTAGTAAAAGGCTCGCGCTCCAGCTGATATTCAAACCCGAACGCTTCTTGTGTGGGTGCCCCGGCAGTTTGATTTGAGCTATTGATAAATGTTTGTTCTGCAATGTCGCCCGATACTAAAGTCGTAGGGGCAAGATTATATTCTACAGAGCTGTCAGCAGCTGAACTTGTCCATGTTCCTCCCGAAGTAATAGCTTTCTTGTACACACGAAATTGAAACAAACTTTGCGCCACAGGCACCAAAGAATAGTTGATGGGTATGACCACTGCATTGAGTCGGTTGCTCTTGAGTCGAATTGCTATCACAGGTTTGAAACTCTGATCATTGGGCAGTCTAACCGGAGTTCCGATCAAGTGCGAAGCGGCACGAGGATTGCCCGATCCTGACAGTTGGAAACCACCTTCTGAAATCACTGAGCTACAGATCTGTGTCATCATACTGGCACCCGAAGTGGCACCGGTATTGGTGATTTCATAACGTAAGGGCAGTGTGGCCGTGGTCATGTAGACCTTGGTATTGCCCGATTGATTGGCGTGATTGAATTGATGGCATATAATATATCCACCATTGATCACAAAACCCACTCTGACAGACCCTACTCCCAACCACTCAACGTCAGCAAACATGATCTGAGTTCTATCTGGATACAGAGTTATGCCTGAAGGATTGGTCACAGGACCTGTGCCATTGAGTTGGTCTACATTCCAGGCATCCTGCCGTACACGTTCTTCAACACCCGTAGATCCTGAACGAATAACAAAGTAATTATAAGTTCCATCGTTTTCAAAGAACACACCGTCATTGGCATCGAACAAGCCCACACGCTGTCGCAGACCAGTCTTTGGAGTGTTCATGCAGAATGTGTTCAGCGTGAGCTGACTCTTGCCAGGCTGGTAGGGGAATGGTTTCAGTGTTTCTCTCAGCACACTGTCTCCCGATGCTGAGCCTACATTGAGTTGATAACTGCTTTGATTGCCCACATAAACCACATTGCCAGTGCCTGTGACATTGCTGGCAAACTGACCATGATCATAGTATCGTGACTGTGTATCAAACAGTGTGTAAGGATTTGATACACGCAATCGACCAAATGCATCTGCAGTGGCTCCCGAAAATCCGGAAATCACTACATTGGCATCATCAGCCAACACCACATTAGTGTTGCCAGTTATGCCTACATTGCCAGACACTGACCAAGGTGTTGTGCCTTGCGTGACGTTGACATTGCCTAGGATGCCTACATTGCCTGCAATGTTCCAAGGATCGTCACCTTGATATACTGTGACATTGCCAGACCCTATGGTCACAGGCAATGAATTGCCTGTGATATCTACATTGCCAAGACTGCCAATGACCACATTGCCTACTGATACATTACCTAAGATACCCACATTGCCGCTAATGACCCAAGGATCTGTGCCTTGGAGCACTGTGACATTGCCTGAATCTATGGTAACAGGCAGTGTGTTACCTGAGATGTCTACGTTGCCTAAACTTCCAATGGCCACGTTGCCCACTGATACATTGCCAATGACAGCAGCATTGGTGCGCACAAACACATTGCCCGAAGCTTGGTCAAGTTCTAGAGCCTGTGTGATATTGCGTAGGTACCAGGGTGCGACTTCGGTGGGTTGAGGGTAGGCCATTATCTAGGATATCCTTTGAATGCTTTGACGGGACTGGTCACTCCAGTGGCCAGTGGTTCTTTGCTGTCTGCGGTACTGACCAGTTTTTTACCACCACTGGTGCGAGTCATTTTCAACGCCCTATCTATGACACTATCAACATTGGAGTCAAAACCTGATATCACGCCGTGCTCGCCAAACGCTGTCTCTGGTTGCCAATCAATGATCTTTGGATCAAGAATTTCTTGATCGGCGCCGAGGTCACTGCGAGCGCGAGCCATGGCCACGCCGAATCTGTAATTGCGATATGGATCTGATGCACTGAGGCCGGGCAGAATATAGGTGTACCGCATGGGATCTGCAATCTCAGGTGGTAGTTCACGTTGTTCAGCCACAAACTCACGTGCTCTCATCGGGGATATCCTTGAAAAGCTTTTATGGGACTGCTGACATGCACAGCAGGATGCTCTTGACTGCGCATGTCACCATGGTTGAGATCATGATGCTTGCTGCCCACGGCTTTGTAGGCCAATTTCAACATGTCGGCTTCTTCTTTGGTGTAGGGAGCTGCAACGTCATTTCTACCAGCCCAGCTTTCGCCGTCTATTTCGTTCACAAATTCTTGCCCATCATTACTGGCCACTGCCATCATGATGCGATTCAATTCATAGATTCGATCAGCGAATTGGCCGTCTCTAAATTTGTGCAAGCCGCGAGTGGCATAACGCAGCCTAGGGCTGATTTTGCCAACTTTGGATTCGGCCACAAATTCTCGAGCACGCATCAAACGCTCCCATAACCAATGATACCCGATGTAGCCGATGACGCAGTGCCCAATTCCAG
>Ga0129333_10006688_pt1 | contig 10900 bp, 12 predicted proteins | sample CPB6_08_DNA_FD_94474 | JGI IMG/M metagenome (GOLD analysis project Ga0129333, IMG submission 94474) | Freshwater to marine salinity gradient microbial communities from Chesapeake Bay, USA - CPBay_Sum_0.6_0.8_DNA | ecosystem: Environmental > Aquatic > Marine > Coastal | place: USA: Chesapeake...
CCAGCCTGTCCCCACCTGTGCAGCGTCTTGTGGCGCGATTTGGGCTTTGGCAGCTCCGCCTGCGATGTGCTTGATGCTGCCTGGCCCGCCGTTGACGAGGCCGCGCTGCAACAAGACGAGATCACGCTCGTACTCCAAATCAATGGCAAGACCCGCGGCAGCCTCACGGTGGCAGCGCAAGCCAGCACCGCCCAGATTGAGGAGGCTGCTCGGCTCAGCGCCGAGGTGGCCAAATTCAGTCAAGGCCAAAGTGTGCGCAAGGTGGTGGTGGTGGCTGGGCGCCTGGTCAATGTGGTGGTCTGAGGCCTCCACACGGCCTGCGATGCGGTGGCCTTCTCGTCGCGCGCTGCTGGGTATCCTGCCCGGTCTGGGCGCAGCGCTGCTAGGCGCTGGGTTGAGTGGATGTGGCTTTCAGCTGCGCCGTCCGCCACAGCTGGCGTTTCGTCGGGTGGCTTTAGCGCAATTTGCGGCTCGATCGGGTATGGCAGATGCACTTCGCGCAGCCTTGCGCTTTAGCGTTGAGGTGGTGGCTGACCCCCGTCAGGCCGATGTGGTGGTGGTGGCCCTTAACGAGCAGCGGCTGCGCTCGATCGTGGCCACTGGGGCAGCCGGGCAGGTACGCGAGTTGCAATTGCGTCTGCAGTTCTCTTACAAGGTGCAGTCGGCACGCGGGCAGGAACTGCTGCTGCCAGTGGAGATGGTGCTCAGCCGCGACATGAGTTATGCCGAAGCCTTCGCCTTGGCCAAGGCCGCCGAAGAAGAGCAACTGGTGCGAGAGATGCAAGAGGACATGGCCTTGCAGGTGCTGCGACGGCTGGCCACGCTGAAGCCCTGAATCATGCAACTGCGCCTGGATCAACTGTCATCGCATTTGTCGCGTGGCTGCCGTGCGCTGTATGTGGTGCATGGTGACGAGCCTTTGCTGCAGCAGGAGGCCGCAGATGCCATTCGAGCGGCTGCGCGTCAGCAGGGCTGCGCTGAGCGCGATGTGTTCACAGTCAGTGGGGCGCATTTCGACTGGAGTTCCGTATGGGGCGCTGCCCAGTCGATGGGTCTGTTTGCCACAGGCCGACTCATTGAGATTCGAATCCCCCAGGGTCGACCGGGTAAAGAGGGGGCGCAGATGCTGGAGCGCTACGCCCAGGCGCTTCCAGATTCCGTGGTCACACTCATCAGCTTGCCGCGGCTAGACAACACGGCACTCAAGAGCTCCTGGTTTGAGGCCTTGCAGTCCGCGGGGGTGAGCCTGAGACTGGACCCTGTAGATCGCGCCAATCTGCCGGCGTGGATTGCGCAGCGTTTGGCTCAGCACGGGCTGCGTGTACGAGACGGCGATGAGGGCCGGCAGGCCCTGGCCTTCTTTGCCCAACGTGTGGAGGGCAACTTATTGGCAGCCCACCAAGAAGTCCTCAAACTGTCGCTGTTGCACCCCCCGGGCGAGCTGAGTTTGGAAGATATTCAAACGGCCGTCTTGGATGTCGCGCGCTTTGATGCACGTCAATGGCTGGAGGCCTTGTGGGTGGGGGACGTACGCCGCTGTCTGCGCATCTTGGCGGGATTGCAAAGCGAAGGGGAATCGGCCGTTGCGCTGCACTGGGTGCTCAGCGAAGACCTGCGCTGCGCCCACCAGGTGCGCTGTGCCGTGGATGCGGGCAAACCGATGCCGCTGGCCTTGTCTCAAGCTCGGGTGTGGGGCCCACGCCAGCGAGCCATGGAGCAGGCCGCGCTGCGATGCTCGGCACGGCAGCTGGCCCAATTGCTCAGGGCAGCGCGGCAGTGCGACGGTGTGATCAAAGGCCTTGGCCGCACAGACTGGCCCGCTGAGCCCTTTGATGCGCTTCAGCGCCTGGTCATGAGTCTGCTGCAGATCACCCGCCGCGTGCCGGCTCAATAGCCCCGCTGACGGTCGACCAGGTGCATCAGCGCTTGGCCACTGTGCAGGCACCGCAGATTCGCTGCCACAACTTGCGCAGCGCTGCCGATGTCAGTCAAAGCGGCAATGTGAGGTAGCACGGTAATGCGCGGGTGCGACCAAAATTCGTGGGACGCAGGCAAGGGCTCAGTGGAAAAGACATCGAGTACAGCGTGCGCGATATGACCGCTTTGCACAGCGTCCAGGAGGTCTTGCTCCACCAGATGCGCCCCACGCGCCAGATTGATCAAGGCAGCACCAGGAGGTAAGGCCTCGAAAAAGCGGCGGCTGAGGATGCCGCGGGTGTGCGGCGTCAGCGGCAGTAGGTTGATCAAGATGTGGGTACGGGTCAGTTCGCTCATCAGCGATTGCATGCCACACAGCACCGGCACCGAGCCCGGCGTCTGTGTCAGGTCGGGGTTCGCTTGCCGCCACCCGCTGACCGTATAGCCTGCCGCACTCAGCGCCGAGGCCACCTGACGCCCAAGTGTTCCCAGACCCAGAATCAGAATGCGGCAGTCTTGGGCGCGTCGCTGCGGCAGCGTGAGCCACACGCCTTGTCGCTGCTGGTGTGCGTAGTCGAAAAATCGGCGATGCACACCCAACACTGCCCACAGTGCCGTTTGTGTCATGGCCTGCGTCATGAAAGGGTCGACCATGCGGGCGATCGCCGCACCGCCGGGCAGCTCAGGATCTCCCAATAGTCGATCGACTCCAGCCCACAGCGACTGGATCAAGCGCACGCCACGCACATCACGTAGCGCTCCCGGAGGCAAGCTGCCCACCACCACCGCGTCGAGCACCTGCTGGGGTTCAGGTGATGCCACCCACACACACTCAGGTGCCGCCGTGGTGAGCGCGTCCCACCAGGCCTGGCGCTGATGCGCCGGCCAACTTCCGTACAGAGCCACACGCAAGGGATGTGTGGTCATGGCGCTGCCGGGTGAGCGGCCTGCTGGATCCAGTTGAGCGCCTCACGCACAGCCAGCTGACGTACGGCGTCTCGATCTCCCGGGAATTGAAATCGGGTGCATCGAACCGCCTGACCTTGCGCGGCCAGCGCCAAATACACCGTACCCACGGGCTTTCCGGGGACCTGCCCTGTGGGGCCCGCGATGCCGGTGACCGCCACAGCCACATGGGCGGCTGATCTGGCCAGTGCCCCTTGGGCCATGGCACAAGCAACCTGCTCACTGACAGCGCCGTGCTGGGATAAGAGCGCCGGGGACACGCCCAGTTGATCGATCTTGGCTTGGTTGCTGTAAGTGACGAAGCCGCGATCGAACCAAACGCTTGATCCGCTCACACTCGTGCAGGTGGCGGCGATCAAGCCTCCGGTACAACTCTCGGCTGTGGCCAAACGCCAGCCACGACCAGCAAGGGCACGTCCCACATCGGCTGCCACATCGCTGAGCAAGGCGCTCATGACCAGAGGCCCATACCCCAGAGGGCTACGATGAGCGCGATCACACACAGGGTGCATCCGGCAGCCACCAGGTCATCGAGCAAGATGCCCACACCCTGCTGCAGACCGATCGCGCTTGACCCCGGGCGCTTGAGGATGCGGTCGGCCCATGCCACGGGTCCGGGTTTGGCAATATCGAACATGCGAAAGAGGCAAAAAGCTCCCAATTGAGCCCAGACTGAAGCCGGCATCAGCACCCACAAGACGAGCCAAAACGCCACGATTTCATCCCACACGATAGCGCCGGGGTCAGCTTGGCCCAGATCGCGCGCGCAACGGGCACAGGCCCAAGCGCCCAGTACCACGCTGCACACCAAGACAGCGGCCCACCCGGGGGCGCTGAGTATCGGGTCGAGCATTAAAAAGGCTACCCAGGCCCACAAAGTGGCCACCGTGCCGGGTGCTAAGGGCGACAGGCCGCAGCCAAATCCCAGGGCGACCCATCGCGCCGGGTGGGCCCACATGAACCGTGCGGTCGGCCTGCGGGGAACGCGGTGTGGATGGTCGGCCCATGAGGGTGCTGCATGAGTGCTCGCGTCTGCCTGATCGCTGGAGGCAGCAGACGGTGGCCTGTGGGGTGCTGGGGTCATGCCGCGAAATGATCAAAGCCCGCGTAGGCTGACACATCGACAGGCCGATCTTGGTCGTCCAGTACTACCAAACCGCGGGCCCGGGTAATGCGGCCTACTGCGGTGACAGGCACGCCGCTGCGCTCGCTGGCGCGCAGGACCTGTGGCGTCTGATGGGGTGCGGCGGTGAATAGCAGCTCGTAGTCATCTCCGCCACCCAGCACGCAGTGCGCTCGCAATGCAGGGGGCAATGCCGCCACCAGCGGGTCTTGCGGTAGGTCTGCCATGCGCAACTGCGCTCCAACGTCTGAGGCCTTCAGAACGTGGGCCAAATCTCCCAACAAGCCGTCACTCAAGTCGATGGCACTACTGGCCACGCCCCGCAGCGCCAGGCCCAAGCCCACCCGAGGCTGCGGCAATTCCATGTACCTGCGGGCGCGCTCAAAATCATCGCCACCCACGTGGACTTGGCCCCGGAAGGTCTCCAGCGCCAGGCGGGCCATGCCGAGTTGACCGCTGACCCAAATCAAATCCTCAGGGGCCGCGCCCGAGCGCAACAGGGCCTGACCCGGGGGAACTTCGCCCATGACAGTCAGGGTCAGGCTCAAGGGCCCGGCCGTGGTGTCGCCACCCACCAAGTCGATGTCCCAGGCTCTGGCCAATTCCAGCATGCCCTCAGAAAGCGCTTGTACCCAGCCCAGGTCCATCCGCGGCAGTGACAGGGCCAGCGTGAACACTCGGGGCGTGGCGCCGCAAGCGGCCAGGTCGCTGAGGTTGACCGCCAGCGCCTTGTGGCCCAGGCGGCGGGGCGGGACGGTGGACAGGAAATGGCGCCCTTCAATCAGTGTATCGGTGGATACCGCCCAGTCCATGCCTGGCTGAGGCCTGAGCACTGCACAGTCGTCGCCCACGCCGACCACCGCCTTGGAAGTGGCAGGCGAAAAGAACTGCGCGATGAGATCGAATTCGCCGTAGGACATGGTCCCAATTATCGACGCGGCTTGCGCCAACGGGGTGGCCTGGCTCAAGCTTAATTTTTCGGGCGCACCTACAATCAACGCCCCTTCCTTTCGTTTCGCGCACGCCATCCTAGGCGCTGCCCACTGCTATGCCAGATTCCCACACCAAACATGCCGAGTTGCGCCGCGCCGCTCTGGAGTACCACGAGTTTCCCAGCCCAGGCAAGATTGCCATCTCAGCGACCAAGCAGCTGACCAATCAGCGCGATTTGGCGTTGGCCTACTCACCGGGGGTGGCGGCGGCCTGCGAAGAAATCGTTGCCGATGAAACGCAAGCCTACCGCTACACCTCGCGCGGCAACCTTGTGGCTGTGGTCACCAACGGCACGGCAGTGCTGGGTTTGGGCGACATCGGTCCTCTTGCGGCCAAGCCGGTCATGGAAGGTAAGGCCGTCCTATTCAAAAAATTTGCCGGTATTGATGTTTTTGATTTGGAAATCCGAGAAAAGGATCTGGACCGGCTGGTGGACATCATCGCAGCGCTGGAGCCAACCTTTGGCGGCATCAATCTGGAAGACATCAAGGCTCCCGACTGCTTTTATGTGGAGCGCAAGCTTCGCGAGCGCATGCGCATTCCTGTGTTTCACGATGATCAGCACGGAACGGCCATCGTCGTGGGCGCCGCCTTACTCAACGGGTTGAAGGTTGTTGGCAAGGACCTGAAAGACATCAAGCTGGTGACCTCGGGGGCCGGTGCAGCCGCACTCGCGTGCCTGAACCTTTTGGTGAAGCTGGGAGTGCCGCGGCGCAATATTTGGGTCACGGACCTTGCCGGTGTGGTCTGGAAGGGCCGCACCGAGCTCATGGATCCGGATAAGGCGGAGTTTGCGCAAGACACGAGCGCGCGCTCACTGAGTGAAGTGCTCGAGGGTGCCGATGTGTTCTTGGGGCTATCGGCCGCGGGAGTCCTCAAGCCGCAGATGGTCTTGCGCATGGCCAAGCGTCCGTTGATCTTCGCCCTGGCCAACCCCACGCCTGAAATCATGCCCGAAGAGGTCATGGCAGTGCGCGAGGACGCCATCATGGCCACCGGGAGAACCGACTATCCCAATCAGGTCAACAACGTCTTGTGTTTTCCCTACATCTTTCGGGGTGCTCTGGATTGTGGCGCCACCACGATCAACGACGCCATGGAGATCGCGGCCGTGCACGCGATTGCAGAGCTGGCGCAGGCCGAACAAAGCGAGGTCGTGGCCTCTGCCTATTCAGGTGCCACGCTGAGCTTTGGCGCCGAATACCTCATTCCCAAGCCATTTGACCCGCGACTGATGATGCGCATTGCGCCGGCAGTAGCGGAAGCCGCCGCGCGCTCCGGCGTGGCCAAGCGGCCCATTGCCGATTTGGATGCTTACCGAGACAAGTTGCAAACCTTGGTCTACGCTTCGGGCACCACCATGAAGCCTATCTTTGCGGTGGCTAAGCGTGCATCGCGAAAGAACGTGGCCTTTGCCGAGGGTGAAGACCGGCGTGTGCTTCGGGCGGCACAGGTCATGGTGGACGAGGGGTTGGCTCGGCCCTGGTTGGTGGGCCGAGCCTCCCAGATTGCTTACCGCATCGAGAAGCTGGGCTTGCGGCTGCAAGTGGGTAAGGACGTGGAGGTCATCAATATCGACGATGACCCGCGGTACCGCGAGTACTGGCAGACCTATCACCAACTGACCGAACGAAAAGGCGTGACCGAGCAGTTCGCCAAAATCGAAATGCGTCGCCGCCTGACCCTAGTGGGCTCGATGTTGCTGCACAAGGGTGAGGTGGATGCCATGATCTGCGGCACCTGGGGTTCGCCCGCAATGCACTTGCAGCACATTGACCAGGTCATTGGCCTGCGCCCCGGCGTGACCACCTATGCCTGCATGAACGGGCTGATCCTGCCCGGGCGTCAGGTGTTCCTGGTGGATACGCACATCAACTATGAGCCCCATGCGCAGCAGCTGGCTGAGATCACGGTGCTGGCCGCAGAGGAGATGCGCCGGCTGGGGATTCAGCCTAAGGCGGCACTGCTGTCACACAGCAACTTTGGCAGCAGCAATCAGCCTTCGGCCCTGAAGATGCGCGAGACGTTGGAGCTGGTCAGGCAGCGCGCGCCGTGGTTGGAAGTCGACGGCGAGATGCACGGCGATACCGCCTTGGACGCTGGGTATAGGCGCGACATCATGCCGCGCAGCACCCTCGTGGGCGAGGCCAACTTACTGGTGCTGCCCAATATCGATGCGGCCAACATCTCCTACAACTTGCTCAAGACCGCTGCGGGCGGGGGCATTGCAGTGGGCCCCATTTTGTTGGGCGCAGCCAAGCCAGTACACATTCTGACCTCCTCGGCCACCGTACGGCGAATTGTGAACATGGCTGCCCTGGCAGTCGCAGACGCCAATGCCACCCGTTAGTACCCCACACTATCGACAGGGTGTTTTGAGATAGTGAGTATTTACTGCTACTGATTGGTCACCAAATTACTGGGAATTTGCCACTTGAGGTTTTGAGCGCACTGGGCTACACTGTGGCCTTCTCTTGAGGGTTTTCCCGTGCGTTGCCAGAGATCCTTGGGGTCTGCCGCAAAAAAGTTAGGGCTTGCTATCGCCCTGAGCCTTGCTGTTTGCGGGGTTGCGGCAAAGACTGCCCCCGAGGTGCCGTCGGCGATTCCGCAGGTGGCCTTGGGGGCTTTACCTCCCCAGGCGCAAGCAACGCACAAACTGATCCTTGAGGGAGGGCCGTTCCCTTACCCACATAAAGATGGGTCGGTGTTTGGCAACAGAGAGAAATTGCTGCCGGTACAGCCCAGGGGCTACTACCGGGAGTACACGGTCAAGACCCCGGGTTCGCGCGACCGTGGTGCCCGCCGCTTGGTGTGTGGGGGCATGCAGATCACGAAGCCGGATGTGTGTTTTTATACCTCGGACCATTACGCCTCGTTTCAGCGTGTGGTGCAGTGATCTGAGGCAAGGGATTTTTTCTCAGGCTCTACTGGAGGACGGCGACCATGTTGTTGCAGACCATCCGCCCGAATATCGTCCAATCGATCCGGGCTTACCGGACCGATGACCTGATGCGCGCAGCGCAAGCGGCGGGCCATCACTTTCTTTACGCTAACGTATCGCAGGCCCAGAGCAAGCAGGAGGTCTTGGAGGGCATTGCGCAAGCGTTTACGTTTCCCACCCACTTCGGCAAGAACCTGGACGCGCTGTACGACTGCATGACCGACTTGGTCCACAAGTCGGGAACCCAGCCCGGTTTCGTGGTGGTACTGGATCAGCTGCCCGATAACCCTCGGTTTGACCGTGAAGCCCGTGAGCAGCTGCTCGATGTATTTCGTGACGCGGCTGATTTCTGGGCAGAGCGACGAATACCGTTTCGATGTTTCTATTCTTTTCGGTAGCCCGCTCCCAGCAAATCGGGTCATGGGAGCGGGCGACGGAGACGGCCCCAATCGATGCCAGCGCCGCGGTGGCGCCCAAGGCGAGCCCCAAGGTAGTTCCCGCTAAAAACGGGACCAACCCCAACTTTGGTATGAACTTGCCGATGATGAGCAGTGCCTTTGACACTGCAGCGTGGCTCAACGCCGCTTGATCTGATCAGGCCGCTGCCGCCGCCTGCAGTTGCAAGACCAGCTGCAGGTACTGCTGCACGCTGACCTCTTGGGCTCGCCGTTGCAAATCGAAAGCAACGCCAGGCGCTGCGCGGTTTTGTAACCAGGGCCCCAAGGTGTGGCGCAGTAGCTTGCGGCGCTGTGAAAACGCCACCGCCACCACCTCCGATAACAATGCCTGGTCAACGGGGCGCTCAGTGGCCCGGGGTAGGAGCCGTACGACCGCAGAGTTCACCGCTGGCGGCGGATCAAAGGCTTCGGGCGGTACGCTCATCAACATCTCCATCTCCCAGCGCCACTGCAGCATGACGCTCAAGCGTCCGTAGGCGGCATCGCCAACGGGCGCGACCATGCGCTGAACGACCTCCTTTTGCAGCATGAAGTGCATGTCGTGCACACAGTGCCAGGCCTGGTCGAGATGGAACAAGATGGGTGTGGAGATGTTGTAGGGCAGGTTGCCCACCACACGCAATGGGCCTGCCAGCTGAGTACTGAGGGCAGCAAAATCTACCGTCAGGACATCGGCACATATGATGTGCAATCCTGGGACCCCCTGCAAAGCGCGCGCCAAGTCGCGATCTAACTCAATGGCCGTCAAGCGGGCACCTTGCGCCAGAAGTCGATGGGTCAAGGCGCCCGGTCCGGGACCCACCTCCACCAGCACCTGGCCTGCTTGTGGGTCGATGTGATGGACCAGCTCTGCTAGCACCGCCTCGTCGACCAGAAAGTGCTGACCGAAGCGCTTACGTGGCGTGTGCTTCACGCCAGACACCTCACAGAGGGGGCTCTCGCATCTCGATGTAGGCACGCGATCGCAAGTCGCGAACCCACTCCGCGTAGGCAGGATCGAACTTCTGCTCTCGCAAAGCGTTACGCGCTTGCTCGCGTAGCTGCTTGGGGTCGACATCAACCTGCCTGCGCTCGAGCACCTGCACCAAATGCACCCCAAAGCGAGAGGTCACAGGGGCAGACAGGCCGCCAACCTCTAACTGATTCATCGCCTCTTCGAACTCGGGCACCATGGTGCCGGGCGAGGCCCATCCCAAGTCACCGCCTTGGGCTGCGGATCCGTCTTCGGAGAACTGACGGGCCAGCTCTTCGAATGTGGCGCTGCGGCTCTGGATGCTGCGCCGATAGCCGTCGATTCGGGACTTGGCTTGATCCAAACTCAGCCGCTGAGAAGGGCGAAGCAAGATGTGTCGCACCCGGGTCTGGGTCACTTGATTACTCGCCCCCTCGGCACGGGCGATGACCTTGAGGATATGAAAGCCCGCACCACTGCGCACCAACGTCGTGGTGAACTGTCCGGGCTGAAGCTGACGGGTGTTGTCGATAAACAGGTCCGGATAGCGCGAGGCCGGGCGCATACCCATCTCACCTCCACGCTGCCGGTTGCCGTCATCAGACACCTCCAAAGCGACCTGCTCAAAGGTGGCCCCAGCCCGCAAGCGTTCAAGCGCTGCCTCTGCCCGCGCGCGGCGAGCCTGTACTTCGCTTGCGCTAGCGCCCTCAGGCACGTTGACCAGGATTTGGGCCAGGTTGACACCGCGGTCGGCCTGCAAAGCGCGGGCCTGCTGCATCAGGTAGTTATCGACCTCTGCCTCGGTGATGCGGATACGTGGAAGAACGTCGCGCTCGCGGGCGCGCTCCACCATGAGCTGCTCCCGTAGATTGACGCGGAAGCGATCAAAGTCTGTTCCCTCACCGCGTAGGCGCTCGCGCAGCCCGTCAACAGACAGCTGGTTTTGCGCCGCAATCCCTTGCAACGTTCGATCCAACTCAGCATCGTCTATGCGCACCCCGCCTTCCCTGGCATGCGTGAGGATGACCCTCTCTTCTATCAAGGCTTGGGTGATCTGGCGCCGAAGCTCCTGCTCTTCGGGAAGCGCAACCTTTTGCCGGTTGGCCTCATCGCGCGCACGCTGAGCACGCAAGGACACCTCAACAGCCGTTACCAGCTCTTGGTTGACGATGGCCACGATATAGTCCCCGCCGCGAATTACCGATCGATCTGCGGCGCGCGTAGCCGCCCGTTGGGCCGTATCGGGCTGCCCCTGTGCCAGCACCACGCCGGAGGTACAAGCTGCCAGTAGCGCTAAGGTGGTCCCCGTCAAGCGCACGGCCCTGGGGAGGGCACTGAGGTGGGAGAGATAATCGGTCATTCGCGGTCCGGTTGGCCTGCGCGCTCAGAGCGCAGAAGTTGATAGCCAGGAATATTGTCCTTCAAGACGCGCAGTGGGTTTGAGCCCAGCCGGGACAACCCTGCGAGCTCCAACTGAAGCATCAAGCGCATGGTGGCTTCGGCGCGCCCGGTGGACAAGCGCTCGGCGACGATGCGCGCAATCCAGCAGC
>Ga0129333_10006689_pt1 | contig 10900 bp, 12 predicted proteins | sample CPB6_08_DNA_FD_94474 | JGI IMG/M metagenome (GOLD analysis project Ga0129333, IMG submission 94474) | Freshwater to marine salinity gradient microbial communities from Chesapeake Bay, USA - CPBay_Sum_0.6_0.8_DNA | ecosystem: Environmental > Aquatic > Marine > Coastal | place: USA: Chesapeake...
CACGTACCAATGTGCCAAAATTTTAGCAAGATACAATCAAGACGAAATGAACGCACTTTATAGTGGAGCTGAAGAAGATAGACCAGTGTAATTAAAAAACATCATTTAATAAAAAAAAGGGGAGTTATATCCCCTTTTTTATTTGTAAGTCCTTATACAGATATATAAACAATGTTGGGATTAAGAAATATTTGAACACAATGTTGTTTATAATTTCAACAGGCATTCTATTACTGCTATGAATCCAATAAAGATAGTTTTCCGTAACGTTTAACACGCCGAAAATAAAAACAGAAATCAATAATAAAATTTGTACTTTTTTCATGACATTTAAATTTAGAACACAAAAATAGTATAATATTTTAGAATATTCAAAAAAATATTTTTTTTTATTGAAAATCAATTAGTTATGTTATTTTTATCTAACATATAAGGGAATTTCCCTGATTTCACTTATTCTTATATTCTTAAGTTTAAGTGACCCTGTGGCCAATTGGGTAAATATACCAGTAGAGTGTATGTATTGAAAATAAAAAAACATGTAGTTTGGTAAAACCACGTCTGGTTGTATGATTTTTACACCAATTCTTTCAGAATCAAATTCTTTAATTGGTTTACCAACCATTTTTTCGTCACCTTTTCTTATCAACCAAAAATCCGCTTCTGGGAAATTTGTCTTGAATTCACATATATCACCTAATTTCATTTTTTATCGTTATTATGGGTTCCACACCAAGGACAAATAGGTAGTGATTTTTTCTTTTTGTGTGTGGTTTGGGTAAATTTTTTATTGCAATTTACGCAAGTTAAAAACTTAGCGTCTTTATTTATTTTTTCTATACTCTTAATTTGTTTATCAGATAATGGAGTATCCTCCTCAAGTCTATCCGCAAATTTGTATCTCAAAGGATTTGATTTTCTTTCTGGTTTACTAAAAAGTCTTTTTTTTCTTGTAAACGCAAAACTACGGCTTCTTTCATCAATATCATTTTCAATTGATTCGGTTATAACCCTAAATTGACTTTCTGTTATTATAAGTTGCACGATGATTGTTTTTTATAAATATTTTAATTATAATTTAAATTATGAAATGGTTTAAATACGACACACTATATGTGAATGGTTCTTCTCTAACCGCTGGTGGTGGGTTAGGTAATAGCGACATAAAAGAAGAATACAAAAAATTATACAATTTAGAATGGACGGACGAAAAAAACGTCACATATCCAAAATATGTTGCAGATTATTTTGGTTTGAAATTAATACATAAAGCATTATGTGGTTCTGGTGCCCCTAGATTAGTTAGAGAAACATATGAATATATTATAAATGAGGGAATTGATAAAGCAAAAAAAACAATATTTCTGTTAGAAATAACGGACCCAATACATAGAGTCGATGTTTATTGTAATCAAATAAACGATTATGTTATTGCAAATGTAAGATATGATAATGATTATTCTTATGATTCCAAAATTTCATCCATACAAATACAAAGAGCCGTTACTAAACATGGTGACATATATGAATCTGAATATTTTGAAGGTAAAATAAGTGACGAAATTAAAGATTATTTAAACAAATATCATAACCCCGTTGCATATACCGAAAAATATTATGGTGAGGTTGCTGGACTACTAAGTTTTATGAAACAACTAGATTTAACTTTTTTCTATATGTTTAATGAACATACTTTGAAAAACGTTGTAAGTTTTTTCTATAATGACATAAAGAATCATGAAATAAGAATTGATGGTCATAATTGTATTAATCAATTTGCTGGTATAAATAAATTAACAATCAAAGACGAATTAAATGGTGCTAGCTCTGACTTACATCCTGGTTATTTTGGGAATAAACAATTTTCAGAAAAATTAATTCCCGCTTTAGAGAAATTATTAAAACCAAAAGTAATAGCATTTGGAGATTCACATACACAATCTTTCCTAGAAATGTGTAATTCAAAAATGTCTTGGGCCGTTGATTACGTAAATTACATAAAAGAAATACCTAAAAATTATATTCAAAATATTTCCGAACACTTTGATAATTTAGAAATCGATAATTATGGTAGAGGCGGAATATCAAATCAAACAATATTTGACACCTTTATTTCAAATAAACACAATATAAATCCAAAAGACATTTTAATTTTTGGGTGGACCACTGAATCTCGTTTCAGAATTTCAAATGAGTCTAATAGTTTTGTTGATATAATTCCTTTTTCCGCACATCCAAAACAAAATGACGATGTATCTAAAATAACAACAGATGAAATAGCAGTAAATAAATTAACATATAATGTTTGGTGGACTGAAATTATGAATTATATAAAAATAATTGAAGATTTATTTCCCAACAATTTAATTTATCATTGGACTTGGGTTAACAATAAGACACAATGGAGTAATAGGTTATGGTCAGAAGAGATGTTAAACGATAAGCATATAATTGTTGTCAAAGATGATTTTAATCAATATGAGGTAAATTATAGAGAAATTATTTTGGATAACGCAGAAATATTATATGATTTTTCAAAAAATATAAATGATTATAACATACATGAAGATTTTAAAAAAACTAATAAAATTATTATTATAAACTTTAATGAGTCTAACCACCAACATTTAAATTATCTTACAAAAAACAATTTAAAAGTTAGGTACCTAACCCCAACAGACTATAAGAAAACGTGTTATGAAAAATTTATTCCATATAAAAAATATAATACAATATACGAGGAAACAAACGGTGCTGTTGATGATTTACACACAAGTAGGACTGGGCATCAAGAATTGGCTAAAGATTTATTAATGTATATTGAGAGTGACATAAAACAAGGAAACAACAAGAAAAATGTTAAAATATCTTTACTCTAACGGTTCTTCACTATCAGCTGGTGGTGGATTATACGAATTGGGGAATAAAATAGAATATAAAAAACTTTATAATGTAACATGGGAAAATGAAAAAGATGTTACGTACCCAAAATATGTTTCAGATTATTTTAATTTAAATTTGATTCATGATGCAGAATGTGGGTCTGGTGCACCTAGGTTAGTCAGGAGAACATACGAGCATATTGAAAAAATTGGTTTAAGTGAAGCAAAAAAAACTTTATTCATTTTTGAAATCACCGATCCAATACATAGGATTGATATGTTTTGTAAAAAGATTGATGACCATGTCATAGTAAATGCTAGATATGATGATAATGCTAATATTGAAAATCTATCGGTTGTCTATTCTTATTCACCAACAAATCGTAATTATTCTAATGATATATTTGTGGGTGAAGTTGAGGCTGATGTTCAACAATATTTAACAAAATATCATGACCCAGTTGTTTATAGTAATAAATTTTGTGGCGAACTCGTTGGTCTATTTTCTTTTATGGAAAAAATGGGTTTATCTTTTTTTTATATGTTTGAAAATGAATTTTTAAGAAATCCATATAAAGAATTTTATGATGATTTAGATGAAAAACATAAAATTTTTATAGATGATGACTGTACGTCTTCCAGTCATTTTTGTTTAAAAAATAAGCTAACTATAAAAGACGAATTGAATGGATTTACTGGAGATACTCATCCTGGTTATTTTGGATATAAAAAATTTTCAGAAGTAGTAATATCAAATATACTTAGAAGAATAAGTTAAAAAGTCATATACTTTTTTTAACTCAACATTTACAGATAAATCAGAAGTATTTTTTTTATCGAAGCTTAAAAACAAATCTAGGTTGTAAAAACAAATGTCTTTTACGTCTTCCAAAAATTTAATTTTTTCTTCTTTTGTCTTGTTAGAAAATTTTTCCATTTCATTTTCGATAGCTTTAATTCTTTCTATCTCGTCTTCAATTTCATCATATGATTCGTCTATATATGGATGAAAGGTTTTGAAACCATATCTATCTCTTAAATATTTTAAAGAGTTTGATGGTCCAGCTAAAATAAAAGGTTGACAATGTCCTATTGGCTTCCATATTTTTTCTGATATATAACCAGATGGAAAGCTATCATCCTCCTGAAAAAATATTGACTCCGTAACTATACTTAAGTAAGTATTAATATATATTTCTTTATTTTCTGCGCCATAGCCCCACACAGAAACTAAATCATCGACGTCAACATACCTAGAGGTTTTTAACATATCAAAAAACACGGGGTTATCATCGTGTTCTTTTACTAAATCAATCATTTTTTGATTATAATATGTAGATTCCCACGAAACCAAACTGTTTTCTAAATTTAATCTATGAATTTTATTTAATAAAAATATTCTATGTTGTTTCCAATGTCTAGCAAGTAATAAGAAATCTTTTTTATCGTTTTTAATATTAGAAACATAATCTTCTTTTGATTGTACTGTTGACCTTTTATCTCTACCGATAATTATATTATTAAATTCATGTGATTTAAAAAATAAATAAAAATTATAATCATGCACTAGATAGTTTACTCCTAGGTTTTTTAAATTTTCTTTTAACTTATAATCACCAAAAATAAAGTATACTTTTTCATCTGGTATTTGATGTCCCCTTGTAAAATTTTTAATTAATTCAAAGTTTGTTTTTGTTATACCTAAACCACCGTCTATTGTATAGTTAAATAACAAATAACCATTATAATTTTTAATTTCATTAATCGCTTGTTCAGATATGAAATTCATACCAAACTCGTTATGGGTTTTATGAAAACCAAAAAATTGGTCTAAGCTAGAATGTGGTTCTATTATATAAAACCATTTATAAGAGTTCCTATTTTCTCTATCTATTACAATATCATAAACACTTTTTTTTATTGCAATTCTATTATAATCACCACTATTAAAAACACAATAATCTACCCCCCATTTTTCATTAAAATAATTGTGCGATTTACAATAATCAAATTTAGAACCCTCATATATTGTTGATATAAATTTAGGGTCTAAACAATTTGGTAAAGGACCATTATAGGTCATAATATCATATCCAAAAATTAACTTCATTAAAAAAATAATACAGAAAATTGTTAAAAAATTAAAGATAGTAAACTTAACTTTCTCGATTCGAATAATTTATAATTAGTTAACAAAGGAACTAAATTATCAATTTTAACTTTACCCTTGTAATCTTCAACATAACTATCCTTATCGTCTTTTTTGTAATAATATACTAAAACAGTGTTTTCTTCACAATTGAAAGAATTAGGAACAATTCTTACTTTGAATTGGTTTTTTACGTCATATTCGTAACTGTAATTGTTAAAATACTTATTTTTTATTTTAGAAAAATTAAATGTATTCTCTCTACAATTTCTTTCACTTTCTGGATTGTCTATTATCTTTTCAAAAAAACCATCTATATTTTTTGATATGTAGTTGCGTTCATCATATTTTGGATAGGTAATTTGATAATCATATAGGTTTTCATATTCAGTAGGTAAATTAAGATAATCTATGTAATCCTCTAACACACTGAACAAGGTATTTCCTTCATCCGAAATTATTTGATAGTCCTTTTTTAACACAAACATTAAAAAATCACCAACACCAATTTTAATATCATATTCACCATTATACCTCAAATCAACAATTAAGTGTTTTGATGCGTTGTTTATTTCAGCTTGGTGTAATTCTTGAAACGATTCATATGAAGAATCCGCAACATCAGTCGCAAAATCATCCATAATATCTTCACTATCTATCCACATTTTGAAATACGCATCATAAAACTTTTTATAGTCAATATGTTTCAAATCATATGATTTTGAAAAAGTGTCTTCATAATATTTTTTAAATATATCTTGAAACTCATCCTCAAAATCACTATAACCCCTATCTTTCGTATCATCATACACCCTTTGCCATGAACTATCAATATCCGAATGATAATAATCGATGACCTCACTAAAATTGTATAGGTCACCTTCAATATCGTTAACCGATAACACTAAGTAACCATTTTTAATTTGTGGTTCGTCTATTATTTTATCACTTTTTATTGCAACATTTAATTCATCTTGATTTCCATATTTTATTGCATTTACCAAATAATTTTTTGATGACCCAACTATTTTATTTATTAAAATTTGTAACAAATTAGCTGGTAAAATGTCTGCTATTTTAAATTCAGATTGTAATTGTTTTTCATCAACTTCTTTATGCATCGACGGGAAAAAATAATATAAAATCTCTCTATTAATTTCGGAATTAAAAAAGTTATCATGATTAATTCTTTTATCCGAAACATCCATAAATTGTTTTGACCCAAAATTAAATTGATATTTATGTAACGGATTATTCTTATCAACTAAAATATATAAAGGGTCATTTGGTTTACTATATCTACTATATTGATTTGACCTATCTCTATGTTTTTTATTTAAAGAAAGTGGCCCCCATTGTGTGCACCATTCTGTATTCACACCTAACCAACAAGCCGCCCTTTCTGTTTTTGGGACATATATATCCCAAACACTTCCGTCATAAATTTTATCATATTCATTTTCAGGAAGCATTTCCAAAACATCATTAAATTCCTTTTTATCTTCTAAAATATATTGTTTAACAATGTTATATAAATCACCTAACGATTTAACTTTTGCAACGTCAACTTGAATATTATGTAAATAAACATATTCAAGATATTCGGTTGCTTTATATAAATCTTCTAATTGAAGTGTTCCTTTTTGGTATAAATTAATTAATAATTTACACCATTTACCTATTTTTTGAATGGTTCCAGCCGTAACAATAGATTTTGGGTCAGCTTCAACTATAGAAACAAAAACATCATAAGGTATCTTACTATAATATTTTTTATGGATTTCGTCACCAGACAATTCCATTATCAAATCTTCTAAAAGCAGCTGAAACTTCATATATGTTTATAAATATTTTATTATTACTATTCTTTGCTTTTTTAGATAAATTATATATATTTTTTATATGGAAAAGCCAAATGTTTGCAATGTTTTAGAATGTCCTGAATGTAAGATACCAAAAGGTTGGGGGGAAGAAGTTATAATATGTAATCACGAATTATATTGTGGAAAATTATTGTGCTTTAAACAAGGCGCAAAATTTTCTATGCATTATCATATGATTAAAGATGAAACATGGTATGTTAATGAGGGTGAATTTATATATAGATGGATTGATACAAACACCGCCGAAGTTATAGAACAAAAATTAAGGGTTGGTGATGTGGTGAGACAAATGCCAGGACAACCACACCAACTAGAAGCTCTGACTGATGGTGTTGTTTTTGAGGTGTCAACTGAACATTTTGATTCTGATTCTTATAGAGTATGGAAAGGAGACTCACAAAAATGAAAATTTGGGTAAATGGAACATTTGATGTGATGCATATAGGTCACATTAAGTTATTGGAATATGCTAGTAAATTGGGTGTTGTCAGAGTTGGTCTAGACACTGACGATAGAATTAAAGAAAAAAAAGGAAAAAACAGACCAGTAAATAAGCTTGAGGATAGGGTTGAATTTATGAAGTCAATTAGATATGTTGATAGTGTTGTTAGTTTTGGTACAAATAAAGAATTGGAAGATAGAATAAAAGAGTGGGACCCCGACATTATGGTAATCGGTGATGATTACAAATATCACGAAATTATTGGTGCACACTTAGTTGAGAAAATTTCTTTTTTTGATAAAATTGAAGGTAAATCAACAACAAAAATTTTAAATCATGAAAATAACAGTAATTGGTGAGACATGTAAAGACGTGTTTGTATATGGTGACACATTAAGATTAAGTCCAGAGGCCCCTGTTCCAGTTTTAACACCCACGTTTACTGAAGAAAATCCAGGTATGGCTGGTAATGTTGTTGAAAATCTAAAATCTATGGATGAAAATTTAGAAATTAATTTTATCCATCAAAAAGAAACCATAATTAAAACTCGATACGTTGATGAAAAATCTAATCATATGTTTATTCGCGTGGATAGGGAGAACTATGTTGAACCTCTTGTTTTAAGTGAATCGCATGTTGATATGATTAAAGAATCTGATGCAGTAATAATTAGCGATTATAATAAGGGATTCTGAACTGAAAATGTATTGAGAGAAATTTCATATCACTCACGTTTTATTATTATGGATACTAAGAAAAAGGTATCTGAACATACTGTATCCCATTTTAATTTTATCAAATTAAACTATCAGGAATATCTGAGATTTGATAAAGACGCAAGAGACATTTACATTGATAAATTAATTATTACCTTAGGTTCTGGAGGCGCAAAATATATTAACACTGTTTATCCGTCACCTGATCCTAAGGAAACAATAGATGTTAGTGGTGCAGGTGATACATTTACTGCTGCATTCACATTAAAATATTTAAAAACAAAAAGTATTAACGAATCTATAATTTTTGCAAATGAAATGTCATCGATTGTTGTATCTAAAAGAGGTGTAACCACACCAAAAAAATCACATTAATGAAAATTTTAATAACTGGTTCAAAAGGGTTTATTGGTAAAAATTTATTAGACTTTTTAAGAGGTAATGAGATATTAGAAATTAATGAAGATATTTTTAATACAAATGACTGGATACGAGAATTAAATGAGAAATTAAATTCTAATAAACCAGAAGTTATCTTTCATGTTGGGGCGTGTTCCGATACTCTTGAATTAGACGCGAATTACATGATGATTAGGAATTATGAATTCACACGAAGATTATGTAATTGGTGTAAGTTGGTGGGTAGTAAAATGATTTATTCATCATCAGCAGCCAATTACGGTACTAACAACCAGTACCCATCTAATCTATATGGATGGAGCAAATACGCTGGGGAAGATTATGTTATTAATAGTGGTGGTATTGCTTTACGTTATTTTAACGTTTATGGCCCAAACGAAGCCCAAAAAGGACGCATGTCGTCTGTCGCCTATCAAATGCTTGACAAACACAAAAAGGGGCTAGAAATCAAAATTTTCCCAAAAGAACCAAAAAGAGATTTTGTTTATGTAAAAGACATTATTAGCGCTAATTTATATGCAATGAAAAATTACGAATCATTACATTCAAACTGGTATGAAGTTGGGAGTGGATTTGCTAGAACCTTCGAAGATGTATTAAATGTTCTCAAAGTACCTTTTACATATACAGATGAATCTGAAATACCAAATGGGTACCAATTTTATACAAAGAGTGAACCAAATAAATGGATGCCAGGTTGGCAATCAGAGTGGAATTTAGAAAACGGACTAATGGATTATATGGAATTTTTAAGATAGATTGTTTTAACATCCACAAATCTAGAAACACTTCCATCTTTAAACTCTAGTTTTAAATCTCCATCATCTGCTTTTATCATTCTAATAAAACCAATTCCTTCACAACTAACATCTCTACTATCACCTGGTATCATGCTAGTTGAAACATCCCTTATTGAAAACGTTGCTTCTACATCACTGTTGGTCCAATCAATATATTCTTTACAATATCCCATATTAGTTTAATAATTTTTTGTTTGATTTAATCGCATCATCCCAATTATAAAAAATATCCCACCAATTATTTACTGTTGTAACCCCATCAACAATTTGATTATTTAGTCCTGGAATTGACTGCCACCAAAATAAAAACCATTTTATCTGCGCATCAGTTGAATAATTTATCGTACCAGTTAATCCTGCAGTTTCTGAAACCATACTTATTTGTGATTCAAATTGATACGTTTTTTTGGTCCACGCATCATTATTCATTAAGACAAATGTACCACCCGAAGGTTTCCATGTTGTTATATCTGACGAAACAACACTATCTTTTGCGTAATCGTAATCTTTTTTTGTATTAAATGGCATATGAGTCCAACCACATCTACCAGTCTTGGCAAATTTATTCCACCATGTGTTATTATCTATATAGGATAATTGTGATTCTAATTGGTGTCCTCTATTATGTAAATCTTCTGGCACACCTCTCCACCCATTATCACCATACATTACATATGTTTTATTGTATATTGGTAAATCATTTTGTAGTCTATAGCTATTTGAAATGTCGCCAGTCAATGGACTTGCCATATTTGACTCATCAACATTGTAACTTAAATATCCTTGTTCTCTTGGGAATGTTGTTAACCAAACTTCTTTAGCACCCAAGGTTTCAACGTAATATTTTAAATTAATCCTATTCATTAATTCCACATAGTCTAAATTCCACCAATCCCTTTTATATACTGGACTTACACCAATATACTTATAATTCATTTCATATACGTTTATATAAGCAACAACATCAATGTCTACGTAGTAAGATATTTTATTTGTTGCGTAATCTCTAAATCTAGTTCCTTCCTCAATAGCATTTTTTTCTATAATTTTATCTTTTAATGTTTTTGATTTTGCCCTATCCAATGTGTAAAAAGCACCAGTCATTGGTTGACCTACAGAATCTTGTGTTTTTGTTCTATCTAATTCATAACCATTTGATGTTGGCAAATAGTTTATTATGACAACTGGAACTTTTAATGTACCTCTATTTTTACTTTTTAATTCGTTTGGAACGGAAACAAATTCGTAATTTACAATGTTAATTGTATCCTTAAAAACATAATCCTTATATTTTATATCGAATATTGCTTTACCAGATTTTATACCGTAATATTTTTTATTGTATAATGATACAGTTTTATCTAATGTTGTGACTGTAACACTATCAGTGAAATCCATTGTCATTCCATTAGAATATTCTGCAATAACTTTAGGTGTGTAGTAATTACTTATAGCCAAACTATCGGCACCATCGCCTAATTTTAATGATAATAGAACAATTAACCCTTTGTCTTTTGTTTCACCAACTGGTTTTATTGGTTCTAATATATCTTTCTTACAACCAATAAAAATCACTCCAATAAAAAGAAACAAATAAATGTTTTTCA
>Ga0129333_10006690_pt1 | contig 10898 bp, 6 predicted proteins | sample CPB6_08_DNA_FD_94474 | JGI IMG/M metagenome (GOLD analysis project Ga0129333, IMG submission 94474) | Freshwater to marine salinity gradient microbial communities from Chesapeake Bay, USA - CPBay_Sum_0.6_0.8_DNA | ecosystem: Environmental > Aquatic > Marine > Coastal | place: USA: Chesapeake Bay...
AACCAAATAAAACCTTATTGAGAGTTCAGGGAGTTGAATTAACAAATCCAGGATTTGGGTATAGTTTTGCACCTTCAGTTATTATACCTTCACCTTCAACAATCAGTGAAGTGGTTGAAAATGTTCAATTTGTTGAGGGATTTGCTGGAATTATAACTGGAATTACTACTAGTGTTGGCACAAATGGAAATCCATTAGCAATTAATTTCCAAGTAAAATTTGATCAAACCAGTGTTACTAGCACTTTGTTAGTTGGATATCCTATAGTTGTATTTGATACAACAGTTGGAAATGGAATTACTTCTATTGATAACAATGACGCAAATATAGTTGGTATTGGAACAACTTTTGTTGATAACATTTACTATGTTCATAATATTTCAATAAACGATTTGGAAGGAGTAATTACAAGTAACATTTTATCAACTACAAATCATGTAGGAATAAGTACATTTAGTACAGGAACTGTTGGTAGATTCTCTTGGGGAAGACTAAGTGGATTTAGTAGACCTTCTTTAAATCCAATTTCAATAGGTATCAGTGGATATACTATAAATTCTGGCCTAACAACTTTCCCAACAATACAAAGAAGAAAGTATGGATTAAGAGATAATGGATCTCTAATAAAAGAATTTCCTAAAGATACTATATAATAAAATTTTATCATATGCAAAAATGAGTATAAATATAGAAAAAAGCTAACAATATAAAATGTCAGCAATTGTAACAGACCAATTTAGAATTTTAAATGCTAGTAATTTTGTAGAATCTGTACAAAATGCTAATAGTTCTTACTATGTATTTTTAAGTCTACCAAACCCCACTATTGTTGGATTTGGCAGATCTGACGGATGGAATGACAATGTACCTAATCCTATTGATAACCAAGATTATTTAAGTCATGTTAAAGATACTATTATATTTGGTAAAAAAATATCACCAAATGATATTAGGAGATTAATAAGAAGAGTTGATTGGAAACAAGGTACAATTTATGAAATGTATAGGCATGATTATAGCATTACAAACACCTCACCTCAAACTAATTCTACTAGATTATATGATTCAAACTATTATGTAATCAATAGTGATTATAGAGTTTATGTTTGTATCAGTAATGGTTCTAGTGCAGCAAATCCTTTAGGAAATTTTTCTCAAGATGAACCCACTTTTATTGATTTAGAACCTTCAAGAGCAGGAGAAAGTGGAGACGGTTATGTGTGGAAATATCTTTTTACAGTCTCTCCTAGTGATATAATCAAATTTGATTCTATTGAATATATTCCTGTTCCAAATGATTGGTTAACAACCAGTGATTCTCAAATACAAGCAATAAGAGAAAATGGCAATTCTGACGTAAATGAAAATCAAATAAAAACAGTTTACATTGCTAATCAGGGGTCCGGATATAATACTACTGACGCAGAATTAGATATTATTGGCGATGGAAGTGGAGCAAAAGTTATTGTAGATGTTGTTGGTGGAAAAATAACAAATACAACTGTTTCATCTGGTGGGAAAGGATATTCTTATGGTAGAGTTGATTTGTCTACTATTAATTCAGGTGCAACTTCATTTGCAAAATTAATTCCCATTATTCCACCAGAAAAAGGTCACGGTAGTGATATATACACCGAGTTAGGTACAGATAAAGTTTTGGTTTATGCTCGTTTTGATGATTCAACTAAAGATTTTCCTATAGATACAAAATTTTCTCAAATCGGAATAATTAAAAATCCTTGCCGTGTTGGATCTTCTTCCTCAATATTTTTAGAAAATCAATTTTCTGGATTGTATGCTCTTAAAATGTCAACGGTATCTAATCCAGAAGATGCTATACCTGGCAACAAAATATACCAAACTATAAGTGGTGTTGGAACAGCAGTTGGTTATATAGCTTCATATGATGTAGAAACAAAAGTTTTAAAATATTTTACTGATAGATCTCTTTTTTACAATAATACTTCATACGATCAAAAAGATTCTAGGACAGTTTCTATTGAAGCAACTAAGATAGACTTTTCTTCTTCTGCCGGAACTATAGTATCAGATAATAGTTTTAGTGGATCTATCGACTCTTCTTTTACAGGAATTACAACCACAGTATCTTTAACTAGAAGGGTAAATTTAGCAACTAATTTTACAAATGGAATATCTTTTCCGGAGATAAATAAATCAACAGGACAAATTATCTATCTTGATAATAGGCCCGTAGTCTCTAGAAACCCAAGACAAAAAGAAGATATTAAAATTATCCTGGAATTCTAAAAATGACACAAAAAACAAATTTAAACGTTTCACCTTATTATGACGATTTTGATGAAAATAAAAATTATTATCGAGTTCTTTTTAAACCAGGATTTCCAATTCAGTCAAGAGAACTGACTACATTACAATCTTTACTTCAAGATCAAATTTCTTCTTTTGCAGACCATATTTTTAAAGACGGGTCAGTTGTCATACCAGGAAATATTTCTTATGATTCGGAGTATCATGCAGTTAAACTCAATCCTAAGCACTTAGGATTGGAACTTGGATTATATATTAGAGAACTAATAGGAAAAAAAATATCAGGACAAGATTCTGGAATAACCGCACTTGTTAAAAACGTTATATTAAATACAGAATCTGATCAAGGTTATTATACATTATATGTCAAGTATTTAACTTCAAATTCTTCATTTGAAATTGGAACATTTTCAGACGGTGAAACTTTAATAACACAAGAAACATTTAATTATGGAAATACTAGTATTGTTTCTGGACAAACGATAGCAAGTTTAATTAGTTCTAACGCAACTTCTATTGGATCTGCAGTTTCAATTTCAAAGGGTGTTTATTATATAAGAGGAACTTTTGTAAATGTAAATGACTATACGTTAATTTTAGACCAATATAGTAATACACCTTCGTATAGAGTCGGACTAGAAGTAATTGAAGAAATAATAGATTCTCAGTCAGATAACAGTTTATATGATAATGCAAGGGGATTTGCTAACTTTTCTGCTCCAGGATCGGATAGATTAAAAATATCTGCTATTTTAAGTAAAAAAATATTAACGGATTATGAAGATAGAGACTTCGTTGAAATTTTAAGAATTAATAATGGTGAAGTTAAAAAAATACAAGATACTAACACATATTCTTTAATAAAGGAATATATTTCCAAAAGAACATATGAAGAATCTGGAGACTATTCTTTAATACCTTTTGATATTGAAATTAATGACTCTTTAAATGATGGAGTTTCCTCAAGTGGATTATTTTTTAGTAATCAAAAAACAGAGCAAGGAAATACCCCAAATGATAATTTAATGTGCATTAAGGTTTCTCCTGGAAAAGCTTATGTAAAAGGGTTTGATATTGATAAATCAGGAACTTCTATTATTGATATTGAAAAACCAAGAGATACTCAATTTGTAAATTCTTTTGGTATTCCTTTTGAAATGGGGAATTTACTTAAAGTAAATAACGTGTCTGGATCTCCATTTATAGGATTAGATAATAACTATTATGTAAATTTACAAAACCAAAGAAAATCATCAACTACTGTTGGATCTGGTGTAACAATAGGAAATGCTAGAATTTATTCCTTTTCACTATCAGATTCTCCATATTCTAATGAGTCTACAGAATGGGATTTGTATTTATTTGATGTTCAAACTTATTCAGTACTAACTCTTAATCAAACTGTAAGTTCAACAGATTGTCCTGAAACTTCTTATATTAAAGGTTTAAGCAGTGGTGCATCTGGATATGTAGTCGGTTCTCCAGATGGTTCTAAAATAACTATTAATCAAACTTCTGGATCTTTTTCAATAGGAGAACAAATATCTATAAATGGTAGTAATTTACCTTCAAGAACTATTTCTAATGTAACAGCATATTCGACACAAGACATTAAATCAATATATCAAAATAAGAATATTACAGGTCTAAGTACATCATTTGTAGCAGATACTGTACTGCAAAGAAAAACTGGTTCTAATTTCAATATAAATGATCAAATTCAAATATCTGCTTCTGGAATAGGATCATGTGCTGGAAGAAATTTTGTTGGCGTAAGAAGTGACACAATAATTAGATATCAACGAGTTGGATTTTTAACAGAAACTTACAATAGAGTTGTATCAGTTTCTTCTGATGGATTGTATTTAACTCTTGCTGGTGTAAGCACAATTAATAAGGTTTGTGACGGAGGTTTACCAACTTCAATAACTAATGCATCTTTTTCATTCGGTGAGCCAACTATTTTAGGATCAGAAAAATCTTCTTTATATGCACCTTTAGGGAATAAAAATATTTCAGATGTCAATTTATCTAATGCAAATATAAAACTCACTAAACAAATAAAAGGAAAATCTACAACTAGTTCAGGATTCTTAAATTTAAATATTTCAGATGTTGGACTTAGTAGTGCATTCTATGAATCATATGATTCTGAAAGATATTCAGTTTTTTATGAAGACGGATCTGTAGAAAGATTAAATTCTAGTAATGTATCTTTGGACGGAGGATCAACATTATTAACTATTTCTGGATTAAAACCTAGTCAAAATAATTTAATAGTTAATACCACTGTTCAAAAGAATTCTGTTACTAGTAAACAAAAATTATATATTAGAAGTGAAAAGATTGAAATAGATAAAATATCTACAGGAATTTCTACTTCAGTTTCTGGCTTAAGTACTAGTAAATATTATGGTCTCAGAGTTGACGATAAAGAAATATCTTTAAATATACCAGATGTAGTTAAAGTAATTGCTGTTTACGAATCATTAAATACTTCTTCTCCAGTACTAGATAAGTTATCTTTTAGTAGTGGATTAAACTTAGATAGTGCATCTATTCTTGGAGAAAAAATTATTGGATCCACAAGTGGCGCAATAGGACAAATTGTTACTAGGTATTCTTCAACCGAAGTTGAATTTGTTTATTTAAATACTAACAAATTTATTACTGGAGAAACAGTTAATTTTCAAGAGTCTAATATCTCTGGATCTATACAATTTGTCACTACAGGAAATTACTTAGACAGAACTCAAGATTATGCTCTTGATAATGGGCAGAGAGATCAATATTATGATTATGCTAGAATAGTAAGAAAGAATGATTTTAATATTCCTTCTAGAAAATTATTAGTAATTTATGATTACTATAGTGTCCCTTCAAATGATTCTGGAGATCTTTATACAGTACAAAGTTATGGTAAAGAAAGATATACAAAAGATATTCCTACTTTAAATGGCAACACCAGATTAACTGATTTAATTGATTTTAGACCAAGGGTTTCTAGATTTTTAAGTTCTTCTTCTTCTCCATTTGCATTTTCTTCTAGAAATTTTTCAATTTCAGGATTAAATCCTTCAATAGTTATTTCTCCTAATGAAAGTTCAAATATTGGATATTATTATTATTTACCGAGAATAGATAAACTTGTATTAAATAAAAATGGTAATTTTTCTCTAATAAAAGGAATTTCTTCTTCAAATCCAAAAGAACCCTCTTCCATTGATGAAGCAATGGATGTAGCAGTGATTAATCTTCCAGCATATTTATTCAGTCCATTTGACGCTAAAGTTAAATTGATTGACAATAAGCGTTATACTATGAGAGATATTGGAAAATTAGAACAAAGAATAGAAAATTTAGAAACTTTATCCTCTTTAAGTCTCTTAGAAGTAGACACAAAATCTTTACAAATTAAAGATTCTGATGGATTTTCTAGATTTAAATCTGGATTTTTTGCAGACGGATTTAAAAACACAAGTTTTATAGATGATTCAAATTCTAAATTTTCAATTGATTCAGAATCTCAAGAATTATTATCAAATGTTTCTTTATATTCTTTAAAATCTGAAATTTCTCCTTCTTCAACTATAAATGTAGAAACTGCAGATTTTTCTACTAATCTACCTTTATCAGATCTTAACATTAAGAAAACAGGAGACTTAATTACTTTAAATTACTCAGAAATTGAATGGACAAATGTTTCTCAAAATCTTGCTACAAAAGATGAATTTGTAAATCCATTTTCTGTTGTTAATTATAATGGTAACTTAAAATTATATCCTTCCTCTGATACTTGGGTTAGAACTGTTTTAGTAGAAAGTGGTTTAGTTTCTAGAACAGAAGGAGATTGGAAAAATACTTATCTTTCAAATTTAATTACTTCAGAATCTCATTCTAATTATATGAGATCTAGAAACGTTGAATTTTTTGCAAGTGGATTACAACCTTCTACACAATATTATGGATTTTTTGATGGAAATGCAAACATAGATATAATTCCTAAATTATTACAAATTTCAATGTCTTCTGGTGTATTCCAAGCAGGAGAAGATGTTGATGGATATGTTGGAAATGAATTAGTTTGTTCTTTTAGACTTGCCTCACAAACTCATAAGTCTGGAACATATAATGCCGCTTCAGAAACTTATTTAGAAAATCCATATAATCCAGCTGCAAGTTTTACAAGTTACTCTTTCTCGTCTACAATTTTAAATATTGACACTAAATCTCTTGCAGATAATTCTAACGGTAAGTATTTTGGATATACTCCTAATGGAATGTTATTAGTTGGAAAAACCAGCAAAGCACAAGCAACAGTAATTACACAATCTTTAATTTCAGATAGTCTTGGTGATTTGATTGGTTGTTTTTATATCAGAAATCCATTAAGTAACCCTACTCCACCACTACTTTTCACGAAAGGATCTAAAACATTTAAACTATCATCTAGCTCAACAAATTCTAGTTCTTTATCAGTTAGTTATACTGAAACTACATTTTATGCATCTGGAATTTCTAATCAAGATACTTATTCAGAAAGTGTTGTGGTTAGAAAGTCACCTCCTTCTCTTCCATTAAATGCTTTAAGAAGAGATCCTTTTTCACAAACATTTAGAACTGACAATGATGGTGGATTTTTAACTAGTGTTGATCTTTTCTTCTCAGATAAAGATCCTATTGAAAAATTATTTGTCGAAATTAGAGAATGTGATATTGGAGGAACTCCGAAAGACAAATTGATTCAAGACTTTGCTAGAGTTGAAGTTTTACCATCACAAATAGCAATTTCTGCAGATGGATCAGTTGCAACTAATATAAAATTTAAGTCTCCAATATATCTACAACCAAACAAACAATATTCTTTATCAATTACTTGTCCAACTTCGTCAAAATATAAACTTTGGACTGCAGAAACTAATAAACCAACTGTAGACACAGCATTATTACCTTTTGCTTTACAAAAAATATATTCAAATAATTATACTGGAGGAAATCTTTATAAGCCTCAAAATGGATCTATATGGTCATCAAGTTTATCTGAAGATTTGACTTTTAAATTATATAAAGCACAGTTTGTATCTAATTCAGGAACAGCATATTTTCATAATCCTACTTTATCCATTGGGGCGACTTATGGTAGATATGATTCAAATATTCAAAAGTTAATAAAAAATCCAATAAAATCTTTACCAAGAAAACTTGTAGTAGGAATCATAACTTCTTCTAACGTTACTAATGTAATTTCAGTTGGAACAAAAATTATTGAAGGTTCATCTTATGGTTACATTGAAAAAATTGGTGGAAATATAGGCGTTATTACAACAACAAATACTGGAATTGGTTATTCAAATGGATCCTTCTCCTCTGTTCCTTTATATACAATAACAGGATCAGGAAACGGAGCAACTGCAAATATTACTTTTGCAGATTCAAAACTAAGTTCAATATCTATTGCAAGCACTGGTTCTGGATATGTGACAGGAGATCTTCTTGGAATTACTACAAGTTCAGTTAATAAAGGATCTGGTGCAACAATAACTGTATCTTCTACTATAAATGCTGATACATTGTATTTGACCAATGTTCAAGGAGAACAATTTACTCAAGGTAATAGTATTTCTTATTATGATGGATCTACAAATGTTTCTTTATCAGGAACTACTGTTAGTTCACAAACATATGTTCCTAGTAATTTGTACACAGGAAATGTATTTGAAGTCACTCATTATGATCATGGTATGCACTCCGATAATAATATTGTTATTATCAATGGTGTATTTCCAGATACTACTCCAGAATTACTGACTTCTAGTTTAGTTTCTAGTAGTGTAGCAATATCTGTTGCTAATACTTCAAATTTTGTTAAATTTGAAGGAACTAATGTCAGTGTATCTAATCCTGGATATGTTTTAATAAACAATGAAATAATATCATACACTGGTATAAATGTAAATAGTTTAGTAATTAATAAAAGAGGAGAAAATGAATCTATTACTAGAGATCATGCAGTCAATAGTTTAGTTTACAAATATGAGGTAAATGGAATTTCTCTTACTAGAATTAATACCAAACACAACATGCCAACTGATTCATTACTAAAATCTGTTAAAGATTTAGACAAATATCATATTGAATTTATTAGAACAGATAAACCTCAATTAAGTTTTATAGAGGAAAAAACATTTGGTGGACCCAATTGTCAAGCTACTCAAAATTATCAATTTAGTTCTATAGTTCCACATTTTAATGTAATTTATCCAGAAAATACTACTGTTTCTGCAACATTAAGAACAATTTCTGCAACTAGTTGTTCTGGAAATGAAGTTTCTTTCTTAGATCAAGGATTTGAAAGTGTTGAATTGAATAAAGTAAATAAATTATCTTCTCCTAGAATGGTATGTTCAAGAGTGAATGAAATTAATAGACTTCAAAGTTCTTCCTTTGTAAACAATAAATCTTTAACACTAGGTATTAGATTAGAAAGTACTTCCCGCAATGTTTCTCCAGTAATAGATACTTCAGAATCATCGACATTTGTTCTTTTAAGAAACAGAATTAATAGTCCTGTTAAAAATTATGCTTTTGATTCCAGAACACACGAAATTGGAACAGATCCACATCAATTTGTATATGTTTCTAAAAAAATATCTTTGAAAAAACCAGCTACATCTTTAAAAGTAATATTGGGTGCATATAGAAATTCAAATAGTGATTTTAGAGTTCTTTATAGATTATTTAAATCAGATTCTGATCAAATAGATCAATCTTATAGACTATTCCCTGGATATAACAACCTAATAGATATTGATGTTGATGGAATTGGTGATGTAGTTGTAAATGAATCTTTAAATGATGGACTACCAGATATGTATATTAAACCAAGTATATCTGATGAATTTTTAGAGTATCAATTTACTGCAAATGACTTGGAAGAATTCAATGCCTTTTCAATTAAGGTAGTTGTAAGTGGCACAAATGAATCTGATACTCCAAGATTTACAGACATTAGAGCAATTGCTCTGGCTTGATTATTATGATAAAAATAGAAGGATATAAAAATTTATTCCGCGATGAAGATACAGGTGCCATTATAAATTGTGACAATTTTGAATATGAACAGTACATTAAAACCAAAAACGAAAGAAAAAGTCAAAAGGAAGACATAAAAAAATTAAAAGACGATGTAAACTACTTAAAATGTTTATTAGAGGAATTTATCAATGAATCCAGAAGAAATAAAAATTGAAAGTATTGATAAACTTTTTGAATATGAAAAACATGCCAGATTGATAGAGGAATTGGATTTTAATGAGCTTAAAAAGTTTGCTAAGTTATATTGTAAACTTTACATTAAACAACAAGAAGTAATCTCTTCCTTAGGAATGCTAGAGGTATAAATATATTTTAGATATTAATAAATTATTAGAGGTTTTAATTTATGTCAAGTGAAATTGATGTTAGTTCTTTAATTTCTATTTACAATCAAAAAATTTCTTCTTTAATTAATGATAATATTGTTTTAGAAGCAAAATTACTATTAGTAAATAAAGAACTAGAAAATGCAAAAAAACTATTAGAAGAAAAAAATAATAGTTAACTAGTATAAACGATATAGGTCGCATTAATGGCAAAACCATCAAGTAGACAAGAGTTAATTGATTATTGTCTTAGACGTTTAGGCGCTCCAGTATTAGAAATTAACGTAGATGATGATCAAATAGATGATCTTGTCGATGACGCACTACAGTATTTTAATGAGCGTCATTTTGATGGTGTTGAAAAAATGTACTTAAAGTACAAAATTACAGAAGAAGACATTAATAGAGGAAAAGGATCTATAACAAATGGATCTGGTGTAGGTGTGACTACTACAACAGCTTCAGCTTCTATTAATGGAGTTTCTACTTCTTTTAATTTTTATGAAAGTTCCAACTTTATTCAAGTTCCAGATTCTGTAATAGGAATAGAAAAAGTTTTTAAATTTGATACTAGTGACATTTCTGGTGGAATGTTTAGTATCAAATATCAACTATTTTTAAATGATTTATATTATTTTAATTCAGTTGAACTTTTACAATATGCTATGGTTAAATCATATCTTGAAGATATTGATTTTTTACTTAAAACAGATAAGCAAATAAGATTTAATAAAAGACAAAATAGATTGTATTTAGATATTGATTGGGGAGCCCAGAAAAAAGACACTTATTTAGTTATAGATTGTTACAGAATTTTAGATCCTAATGATTTTACTAAAGTATATAATGATAGTTTTGTAAAAAAATATTTAACTTCTCTTATTAAAAAACAATGGGGTCAGAATTTAATTAAATTTAGAGGAGTTAAACTTCCTGGTGGAATTGAGTTAAATGGTAGAGAAATATATGAAGACGCAGAAAGAGAATTAGAAGATATTAAATCTAGAATGACATTAGAATATGAAATACCACCTCTTGATTTTATAGGATAATGGCATTAAATCCGTTTTTTATACAAGGATCAAAATCTGAACAAAGATTGGTTCAGAATTTAATAAATGAGCAATTGAAAATTTATGGTGTTGAGGTAACTTATATACCTAGAAAATTTGTAAAAAGAGATAACAT
>Ga0129333_10006693_pt1 | contig 10896 bp, 11 predicted proteins | sample CPB6_08_DNA_FD_94474 | JGI IMG/M metagenome (GOLD analysis project Ga0129333, IMG submission 94474) | Freshwater to marine salinity gradient microbial communities from Chesapeake Bay, USA - CPBay_Sum_0.6_0.8_DNA | ecosystem: Environmental > Aquatic > Marine > Coastal | place: USA: Chesapeake...
ATAATTAATAATAAAACATAATGCAATCTTCATTTAATATAAATAAAAGAAATATTTATATTAAAATGAACATAATTTAATTATCTATTCATTTGATTTTTATCATTTAGAATTACATATTCATAGTCTACAGGATTTTCAACATCATTTAAACTGTTAATTGCTGGTTTACTCCTAAACGATATAAACTCAAAAAATGTTTGAAAAAAAGAGTATAAGTTTTGAAACCAATACATATCTTTTATATATAAATATTCTTTATATTATTTAAATAACCAAGATAATCCAGTAGTTTTCTTTAAATTATTCAAAGGAATTGCATCGTAACATTCATTTAATAATTCATCATATTCTTTGTCTTTATTATCATCAGTAATATTACTTGCAATGCTTTCATCTAATACTGTTGGTATTTTTATTGGAGAGAATGTATTCATTGATGTGCTAGCTGATATGCAATCAATTTTCGAAATATTTATAGATAGCCTATGCTCGTCTGAATTTTTAATTATTTTAATATCTTCTAATAAACTAATAATTTTTTCCTGATTTTCAAGCAATAATGACATCTGTTTATTGAGTATTAAAATTTCAGATTTTAAATTACAGTGTTCAATTAAATTTCTCTTGCGATTAATATCAATATGATATTTCAAGACATTTTCATTGCCTTGTATATCTCCTTTTATATTACTAATTTCGTGTCTAGTTAACATATTTATGGAAATAGATGTAACTCCAATAATGGTTGTAATTATTAAAAACGAATTAACATAAAGTTGAAATTTTCCAAATTTTTCAAATACTTCCGTTTTTTTAAATGCATTTATTATAGTTTCTGATATTTTATCTGCTACGTTAATGTCAGACATTATGAATATTTGTGATTATTTTTTTAATATGTTATTTATAATTATTTTTCTAAAAAATTGAAACATATGTATTGTATTTTGTAAAGCATATACGAATATGAAAACAAAGGTTTTATTTGTAAAAGAATTAAATAGAGAAATTACCTTTTATATAGGAGAGAATAAAAATGAAAATTTTGATGTTATTGACTTAGGAAAACCAGATGATTTATGGTTTCATGTTAATAATATGTCGTCATGTCACGTAGTTGCAATTTTGCCAGAAGATATAGAAAAAAAGGATTTAAGATATATAATTAAGATTGGAGCTATTTTATGCAAAACTAATACAAAGAAATTAAAATCATTAAACAATATTGAAATTATTTATGCTCAAATAAAACATGTTGTAAAAACACTTATTCCAGGATATGTTGAAATTTTAAGTGGAAAAACAATTATAATTTAATAAATTTTATCAATATAATATAATGTCAACAAGACAATCGGCAAGAATTAGGGGAATAGAACCAGAATTTAGTGGTATAAGTAATTCAACAGTTGGACGAAGACAAGGGCAAGAGACATCAGAATCAACTACGACTGTTAAAGCACCTGTAGCGCAAACTAGTGTTTTTTCTTTTGCACGTCCAGAACCACGTTTAGTTGCATCAGATCCAGTGAGGGGTTCAGAAAAAGTAGCTGTTATACCACCTCAAGCAGTAACAGATGAAGAAGAGGTAATTCCATTAACAACAGATGATATTATGCGTATTTTATCAAGAGAAATGCCAATGGATAGAGCATCAATTATAGCAACATTTGCTAGTAAATCTAATATAACAAATCAACGTGTGCCTTCTATTTATTCTAGTTATTTTTTTAGAAAAGATATTTTGAAAGAGTTTCAATCAAGACTTGAAACAAAAATTCCATCTAGTGCAAGAGCATCATCTCCATTATCTGCTTATAGTTTATACAATAAAGATGATTTATTAAATAATACTTTTTATAGACCAGATAGACTTGGAACAAGATTTACAGAAAAATCAAGCGGTTATACAACCGAATCAGTAGAAAATATGCAAAAAATTATTACACTATTAGCAAATCCTCCAACTAAAAGGGAACCAAATCGTGTCTGTGTTGGTATTGGAAGAGGTTATGCAAAAAAAGCGGTTGAGCATGCAATAGACTTAGTAAGTAATGAAGATAAATTTGATATATTAGTAGTATCAACAAGAAAACTTGAAGATTTATCTCTACCACTAGAAGAGAGAATAACAGATATTGTTGCTTTTATTATTGTAGAGTTAGGAGAATGTGAGAAATATCCTGGTTCATACTCGATTAACTTAATATGCACAAATACAAAAAGAGCTATACCTGGAACAGGAGGACTTCTTATGGGTGCATTTTTATATACAATATTATCACATCCACCAAATCCAAATCCAGCAGAGCCAATTACATTTCCAGATGGAAATAGTTTTTTACAAGTGTCAAGTAAGAGATTAGTTAAAGATAATAGTGTTATTGAAAAAGCATTTTTTTCAACACCTGAACCATTAATTCCAGTTCAACAAGTAGCTGTATTAGAGTTGGCATCAGCTTATACCAATCCAGGTGGATTATGTATGTATGAAAAATTTGGTTTTACATATGATCCAACAATGTTTTCAAATCCAACAGCTAATCCTCCTATTGACTGTTTTGCTGATAGGAATAATTTACCTATGTTAATAGATTTTGATACAAAACAAGGATATGCGGGTTCATCACAAGAAGAAAAAAAAGAAAAAATATTGAATATTACTGCTGGATTAAATAGCGGTTTTCCAAAATCGAAAATATGTTCAATAAGAGAACCTAATAGACAAAAATTATTGGGTTATCTAAAGACTATAAAGCTTTATGTAGAGAACGAACCAGACGCAACATTAGACGATTATTTACCAACAAGCGACGAAGGTGCGTTTTTGTATCAACTTAAAATGATACATGCTCCACAACTACCTTCAAATGTATCAAGAAGAAATGCTCCAACACCAACAAGATCAGGCACATTAGATGAATTTGTAAATTATTTGGAAAATACTCCAACACCTCCTGATGCTGATATGGAAGAGAAAATAGCTAAATTAATTCAATTTTTACCAAAAGACAAAAAGACAGGAGGTAGATTATCAAGAAAAAATAAAAAAAAATCTCATAGATATTCTCGTAAAATGAAGTAGTAATGTTAATTTAATAATTCAATGAATTGATATCATTTTCAGCGATATAATGTGCTTCAATTTCTCTCCATTTTTCTAATGTAGATTGACATCTATCTAATAGAAAGCCCAGTTGTTCAAATTTACTTTTTATTAATTTCCACATTGGAATTGAAACATTAGTTATAAAAGAAACTTCATTTATACACATAGATAAATTATCATGAACTTTCATAAAAGATAAACTAGGAAGACCTTCTAATTCTTCTTTTACAGTTTGCTCATAAAATTCAAGAGAAATTCGTTTTGACCATTCAAAACTAATTTCAAAATTTTTAATAGAATTTGATAGATCAGCACAATGCAAGATAGCACTAGTAATAAAATATTGCTCTTCAATTGTAAATGATTCTTTAGTAAAATCAAAAGTAGTTAATCTATTAATACAATCATTATGCTTTGACATGTCAGTTCCTAAAATACCCATAATAATAGTTTTTCTAAATTCTCTAAAATCATCTCCTTTAAAAGAGTTAATCAAACCAGCATGTTCTAGTAATTCAAATGTAAGAGTGCAATGATGGTTTTCTAATACACTGCTATCATTATATAATTTGGCATACTTAGTGACTGCATTTATCTCGTAAGAATTTGTGTTACCTGGATGGTCAACATCGTGCGAAAGTGCGGCAATCAGAATCCCAAAAGAAACGATAGGTTTTAATTTATTGATTATTTTAGTTTCTGATAATAATTTATAAGTCATTTGTAAAATATTTACAGCATGTTGGAAATTATGAAAATGATTTCGATTATAATTTTCACAGGTAGCTCCAATAAATTTCGTAAGTTGTTCTTCATTAATTTCCAAAGGTGTACTCATAAAAAATTTCTTGAAAATATAACCCGAAATATTTTTAAGAATAAAACATTCATCAAAAACTATAGCATCAAAATCGAAAGAGTCAACATTTTCTGGAATCTGGATATAAGGTGAAATTAGCTGTAAATTTTTTTTTGAAATAGATGGCGACAGTGTAATCATCTTGCTTATAATATTATTAATATTATCTATTTAAATAATTATTAATAATATTTCAATTTTTTATTTTGTAAAATCATCATCGTTTGCTACATCTAAACAGCAAATTCTAAACAAATTTGATGTAGCTAAATAGGGGTCAATGTTTGCAGCAGGTCTCCTGTCTTCAAAATATCCGCGATTATCTCTAACTACTTGATTAGGAATTCTGACTGATGTATTTCGAGTACCAATTCCCCACGAAAATTTGTCATAACTTGACGTCTCATGGAAACCTGTTAATCTTAAATCATTATTATTACCATAAACTTTAATAAGTTCCTCATGCTTTTCGCTAAGACATTTTATGCAACGATATATTTCTATTATACCTACATCTTCACTTGTGATCCTACCTGAACGTGTTGAATATGTACTAAAATTAATATGACATCCTGAACCATTAATATTCTTATCCGGTTTAGGATGATAGTTTATTCTTACATCATATTTTTCAGCTATTCTTTCTAATAAATATCTTGCTATGATTAAATGGTCACTAGCTTGAATTCCTTCACAAGGCCCAATTTGAAATTCCCATTGTTTTTCAGAGACTTCTGAATTAATTCCTGAAATTTGAAGCTCGGCCTCGATACATGCAATCATATGTTCTTCTGCAATTTTTCTTTCTACATTATGATCCGAAATTCCACAATAATGAAAACCTGGAGCTTGGCCTGAAGGTCCACCTGGAATATCCATAAAATATTCCTGTTCTAACCCAAACCATGGTTCAAACTCCTCTCCTTTATTAAATATTTTATTTGCTAAATATCTATGATTTGTTGGAGTCGGATTGCTATTTGAATCATATGTATCACATAAAACAAGATAACAAATTACATTATCCATTTTTCTTATAGGATCTTTTACAATAAGACACGGTTTTAAGATAATTTCAGTATCACTATTACTATCTGCTTGCCAAGTTGAAGAACCATCATAATTCCATTCTGGAATATAACTAATACCAAATGGTAAAAATTTATGAATGACCTTAGTTTTTGACCTGATTTCACCTTTTCCTCCAATCCAAATATATTCAAGCACCGTTCTAGAAATTTCGCGTTTATTCATTTGTAAATATATTAAAAAATATCTTTAATATATTTAAATATATAAGCTATAAGTATATAAATGGTTTATTTACCGAATGAAATAGTGAATAAAATTATTAGTTATGTAAAGAGACCGAAACATGCAAAAATGATGAAATATTTGATAGAAGATTGTTATGAAGAAGATTACGATCCATATACAGCAGAAAATTGGCTAGACAATTATTACTTTCATTACAGTTTTCAAGAATGGTATTATTTATATAGATATCACTTTAAACTTGGAGGAAAAAGGCGTAAATTTTATAAAAAAGAATTTAAATATACACCTGAAATATTATTAATAGGACACGAAAGACTTAAAAGTTAATATTTTCTAAATCTCTTAAATGCCAATATTCAAACGCACCTCCAGGAATTGGTCGCTTAATAATAAATGGAATTTTCTTCTCTCTAAGCTCTAATTCTGCGATAACATAACCATCAATAATATTTTCAGGAACTTTGACAAGCGGTTTTGCTCCGACTTCAATTTGTTTCGCTCTTTGACCCAAAACTCTTGCCTTCTCGTATTTACTTAAGAATGGCAATGTTCTGTGTAACGGGTCTATAATAATATTATCTTCATTTCTAACAACCTTTGCTAGCTTTTCTATTTCATCACTGTTATGATTTAAGCATTCTGGATGAAATTCATAAATATAATTTTTATTAACTTCGTTGTCAAATTTCTGCAAATAATTTTCTTCATATTCATCCTCATCGTCTTCTTCGTCTTCAATAATTAATTGTGTAGTTTTCTTAGGTTTAGTAACTTTTGCTGGAGAAGCTTTTTCTACAACTTCGCCGTCTTCACCAATTTCTATATCACTATCATCAGGTTCTTCGTCCGCAACAGTTTCTTCTTCCTCTTCATCATCCTTTACATCTTCAATATCAGAAGAAGGATCATCTTCAACACCTCCAATCTGTTCATCGTCTTCCTCCTCTTCTTCACCATCTGCATCATCGGGTTCAGAGTCATCAATTTCCGATTCGTCCTCTTCATAACCACCAAATTGTTTAGCATGATTGAATGCAATTGGCTTGGCACTCTTCTTTGTTAGAACGACATTTTGAACGCTTTCCTCGTCGCTTTCGGAATTAGAATCGTAATAGTCACTTTCGTTATCGCTCATTGTTTACTATATTAACTAAAGATACTTTTAAATTTTTTATTTCAATTTTCTTTTAAATAAAAAAAATAAAATTTTTTATAATAAATTATAGTTAATCTAAGTGTGTTCATTAATTTTCCAGACAGTATTGCAAGAATCATTTGAACATAAATAAACATATTTCATATTGACATCATCATATCGAATATAAATAATTTCTCGTTCTGCTCCATCTTTATTTGTAGGACACTCTGGATTAGGACAAAGTATATTATTTACACGAGGAAGAGTTGGATCTAACTTTGTATACTTGTTAATTATATGATTGAATGATTGTTCAGATTTTTTAATTTGAGTCTTTGATACACAAACATTTTCTGCTGCAAGTAATGTGTCTTCATTTCCACATTTACGGCAATAATAGACAAGTTTATTTGGGTCATCCGCGTTAATACGGATATAATACATATTTGAACATACATTACAGAAGTGCATCTTATATAATATAACTACAATTTATATTTATATAATTATTTCAATTTTTTATTTATTGTAATAATTATACAATTAAGATGATGATAACAATTCTACTATTTGTTTAGTTTCTTGCAATTTAGCTATAATATAATTATAATCGATTGTAAGATTCATATTATAGAATCCAGTTAATCGAACTGCTGGCTCTTTAAATTTTTCAGATAATTGTTTACCGGCAAATTCCATTAACTTATTATAATTATTGTTAAAGCTTTCTTTTACAAAAGGATAAAAATTTTCAAAAAATGGTTGATAAACCCCTTTTTTCTTAGTTACAATATCACAAACTGCAATACTAAGATTTGAAAACTCGATAATATCGGTATAATTTGACATATCTCTATGTTTTTTATCGACACCTGGTTCATTTAAAAGTGGGTCTGAACATAAGAGAGTACATAGTGTTAAAAGAACTGTGGAAATAGTTTGACATGATGTCCATTGGTCTCCTCTCCAAGTATTCAAGAGAGAAATGCAAACTTTCCCGCAACAATATAAATTAGGATTAAATCGAATATTGTTACCATTTGTGCAATACTTAACCTTCGGTGGACTATGAGGATAATCTGCAGGATATGTAAACTCAAAAAAATAAAATCCGCCAAAATATGGCGTATCGGATGGCCCAATAATCATAGCATATCCTTTCATCATATCGCTATCATCGTGTATATAATATATGCCTTGGTCAGTTAACGGATTTTTAATGATTTGTCTTACGTCTTTAAGTAGTCTTTGCATAGTTTCTTTTCCAATAAAAGTTGTCATATATTTACATTACGTTTTTAGTTTTATATTTGTTTTTTTAAAATATTAAAAGTCAAAAATTCTTTAAGTAGTTTTTTAAAATATTAATTTTAAAAAAAATTGAATTTTAAAAAAAAATGAAATAGAAAAATCTTATTATATTATATTAACAATGAGCATTACAATGACAACTACGTCACAATTTAAAGATTTGAATGAGTTTTTGGCAAAGCATAGTGCTAAGAATGTTAGTAATGGTAATAGTTCATTAAGTATTTCACATACAAGAATACCCGATAAAGATTTGCAAATTTATCCAGGAGCTTATATTATTCCAAAGGAAGATTTACCAGCTTTCTATAATCTATATTATGATTATGTTTTTGAAAAGAAGAGAAAAGAATATTTGACTGAAAAGCAGTTAGAAAATGGCGGACCAATGGCTGTCGATTTTGACTTCAGATATAATCACGATGTTACAGAACGTAAACACTCAAGAGACCACGTCAGAGATATGATTTGTGTTTATTTGGACGAACTTAAGGAATATTTCATTTTCGAAGAATCGAAGCCATTTTCGGTTTATATTTTCGAAAAACCTAATGTAAATAGGTTAGCAGATGGTTCGCTGACAAAAGATGGAATTCATATGATCATCGGAATTCAAGTTGACCATATCATCCAGACGATGATTCGTGAGAAAATGATTACAACATTACCAGATTATATGGACATCCCTCTTATTAATACTTGGGAATCTGTATTAGATGAGGGTATTAGTAAAGGACATACTAATTGGCAACTATTTGGGTCTCGTAAACCTGGAAATGAAGCTTATGAATTTACACATCATTACGTAGTTACTTATGATGCGGCAGATGGTAATTTTATGATGGATGAACATAAAGTATCTGATTTCAATCTTAAACGCGATTTTGCAAAATTATCAATCCAATATGATGCGCATCCTAGATTTGAAATGAATCAAAAAATTATCGAAGCTTATAACAAGCGCGCTGAAAGTAAAAGCATTAAGATTAAAAAACCATCAAGTAAGACTAAAATTAACTTAATTATCGAAGATGATAATAATGAAGATGAAGAATATATTTCACTTAATGACATTAAAGACGAAGATACGCTTACAAAAGCTGTCGATATTATGCTTAAAAAATTACACGCAAATGAGTATGAAATTAAAGAAACACATGAATATACACAAGCACTTCCAGCTAAATATTATGAACCAGGTTCACATCTAATTAATAGGCAAGTTGCATTTGCATTAAAACATACAGATGATAGATTATTCTTGTCTTGGATTATGCTTAGAAGTAAAGCAAGCGATTTTGACTATAATACGATTCCTGGTTTATATCTAGACTGGAAGAAATTTCACAAGTCAAATAATAAGGGAGAATCTGTTACTAGACGCTCTATTATGTATTGGGTAATGAGAGATAATTTTAAAGCTTATGAAGAAATTAAAAAACGCACAATTGAATATTACTTAGAAAAAGCAATGGAAACATGTACAGAATATGATTATGCTGTCGTATTACGACATATGGTAAAAGATGAGTATGTTTGCGTTAGTTATGATAAGCGCGGTATTTGGTATCGCTTTAGAAATCATAGATGGATGCCAGATAAGGGACTCAGTTTAAGAGAAAAAATTTCAAAAGATATGTATAATTTATTTGGTAACCAATCTGAAAAATATGAGCGTGAAATTACAGAGTATGCTGAGAATGATGAGCGTCGTGAATATTTAAAGAAGAAAGTTGGTCTTATTCATCAAATTAAAATTACATTAAAGAAAACCACAAATAAAGATCATATTATGCGTGAAGCTGCTGAAATATTTTACGATGATAATTTTGTTCGTAACATGGATACTAATAAATATTTATTATGCTTTAATAATGGTGTTGTAGATTTTAAGAATAAAGTTTTTAGAGATGGTCAACCAGATGATTACATCACAAAAACTACTAGAATTAATTATATTCCTTATGATGAATCGAGTCCAGATTGGAAGCAAACTTCAGAAGAATTGCATAAATTTATGCATACATTGTTTCCAATTCCAGACTTAAACAGATATATGTGGGACCATTTATCATCTTGTTTAATTGGAACTAATAAAAATCAGACATTTAATGTATATCATGGAAGTGGTTCTAATGGTAAATCATTGCTTGCGGATTTAATGTCTGCTACATTAGGTGATTACAAAGGCACTGTTCCAATTACTCTTGTTACTGACGTTAGAGGTAAAATTGGCGGAACATCTGATGAAGTATTAAAGCTTAAAGGTGTCAGATATGCTGTTATGCAAGAGCCTTCAAAAGGTGTGAAATTGAATGAAGGTATTATGAAAGAGCTTACTGGTGGTGATCCTATTCAAGCCAGAGGTTTGTATTCGGAATCTGAAATTTTCGAACCTCAATTTAAGCTTGTAGTTTGCACTAATAATTTGTTTGATATTGATAGTAATGATGACGGCACTTGGAGAAGAATTAGAAAATGCACATTTCCATCTAAGTTTGTTGATGAAGGCGAACATTATGAAGACGATACTCCTTATGTATTTCCAAAGGATAAATCTTTAAATGAAAAACTACATAAATTTGCTCCTGTATTTGCAAGTATGTTAGTTCATCGTGCTTTTGAAACTGATGGTAATGTAGAAGATTGTGAAACTGTTTTAGAAGCATCAAAGAAATATAGAAACGGTCAAGACCACATTGCTGCGTTTATTTCAGACAGAATTAGAAAAAATACTCAATCAAAGTATCCAATTAAGAAAAGTTCAGTATTGCAAGAATTTGAATTATGGTTTAAACAACAACAAGGCGGCAGAAGAATGCCAAAGGGTGAAGAACTTTATGAATATATGAATAAGAAATTTGGCGTTTGTAGTAAGAAGGGTTGGTCTGGTATTGAAATTATTCAAGAGGAAGATGAAGAAGATGTTATCGATCAGGTTTCTTAAAAATATTTAAGATTAATTAGACTATTAAATATTTTTTTTAGCTATAAACATTTTTTGGTAAGAATCCAAATAACCAATATACAATAAATATTATTTTTCCGAGTATAAATGTTGAAATAAAAGGAAGAATTACAAATACAATTATTAATGCTGATCTTGCGTACCAACTGCTTTGCGATGGATAAATTAGAGAGAAAACTATAAGGCATAATACAACAACTATGTAAATTAGCTATAAAATATAATGATAA
>Ga0129333_10006694_pt1 | contig 10893 bp, 8 predicted proteins | sample CPB6_08_DNA_FD_94474 | JGI IMG/M metagenome (GOLD analysis project Ga0129333, IMG submission 94474) | Freshwater to marine salinity gradient microbial communities from Chesapeake Bay, USA - CPBay_Sum_0.6_0.8_DNA | ecosystem: Environmental > Aquatic > Marine > Coastal | place: USA: Chesapeake Bay...
AGAACACGCCCCAGCGGTCGGCAGAGCTATGGGCGAAGGGATCGGGGGGCACCTGTCAGATGCTGGGGGCAAGGCTCTCGCCAGCGCAGTAGACAAGCTCAAGGAATACGGCAAAAGCCCTTACGTGCGGGGCACCGGCGCTGCGCTAGGTACGCTGTACGCGGGGTCTAAAATCTACGGCGCCCATAAGCAGAATGAGCGCGATAAGCGCATGGAACGGATGACAACGGCTCTTGAGGCCCTAGCAAATAAAAGGGACTGATCATGTCTGACCTCATCGATTTTGTAGAGAAGCTGGTAGTCCCTCACGAGAAGACTGCCTCGGGTCTTGAGCTTGAAGCCTTTGACGCGCTCCTTGCTCAGGCGGACGAAGAGGAAAAGGTCGCCTACGGCATGATGGGCGGCGGGTCTGATGACTGGCTCTCCCGCTTTCAGCACACGCCTCTTTACGAGAAGGCGATTGCGCTGAAGGAAAAGGACCTTGCGCTAGAGAAGCGCCGCATGGAGGAGCGTCAGCGCCGCGAGAAGGCGTACCGCCACGACGACTCTACGTGGAACGAGCAGGACAAGCTTTGCCTTGAGAAGGACAAGCTGACGCTTGAACTGCATAAGTGGCGCGCCTCACAAGAGGCGAAGGCCAAGATGGCGGCTGCTCTGAAGGTTGCCGGTAACGGCGATCCTCTTCGCGAGAAGATGAAGCGCCTTGGTCAGCTCAAGAAGGCCGAGCTAGTCGAGTACACGGGCCACGTCAACAACGGCGAGCCTCAGGCTCCTGAGTGGCCTCGTGCAGCCCTTGGCGTAGATGCAGCGAACCGTCGGGCCACTCCCGAAGAGCTACGTACTCAGACGTCGGTTCAGAGCCCCGACATCCAGCACGTCGAGCCGCACTCGGACGGGAGCGACTTCTCAAAGAAGGTGTCCGGCCTTGTTGTGAAGCTGGCGAAAGAGGGCGAGAAGGGGATGTTTGGCGTTAAGCACCCCCTTACGTACGGAGTCACCCACATGATCCATATGGGTGATGTTCCGTCGGCGCGGGAGTCGCTTAAAGCGCTGCAAGAGCAGGCCTCGTTCGCCAAGCGGGTTGGCGGCGGTGTCCTAGAGGCCCATACACGCGACGTAGAGACCCTCAAAGAGTATATCGCCAATCACTCCAAGAAGAAGTCGGCCGGCCTTGCTGTAAAGCGCGCGTCCTTAAAAATCAAGCCCCCCGAGGTAGTTGCTCGCGTTTTGGGAAAAACGGTGCCAGCTAAATCAACGGTGGGCGCGTCTCAGGAAGCCGCCGACGAGATTGTTCGTAAGATTCGGCACGCAATGGATTCCGGTGACGTAAACGTCGTTAGCGGCGTTTTCGGGAAGCGCGCGTCAGCGGCGGGCCTCGTTAATCAAGAGCTGGGGTCGTTTAAGAGCCTGCTTCACGGCGGATCTTCCCACATGGGCGACGTGGCAAAGGGTGTCGTTAAAGGTAAGGCGGGAGCGCCGCCTATTCCTGCGGCTGCACTTGCAAAGAAGCGGGGGCCGATGGCTGCTGCGAACGAGGCGCTGGTTGCGCGTTACGGAGCAGGCAAGGTTCCAGCGCACCTAGTAACGGTCTGACGTATACGTAGCCGATGCCCCACTACCTGCCCATCGACAAGCTCCGAGTGCGGAGCCTAGACGTGGATCGAAAGGAGTTCACTTGGGAAGTCAACGACACCCAAGAGGACGCCCTCGATTACACGTTCCAGGTTCTGCGCTCGGAGTCTCCCGAGGGGCCGTTTGATCCGATCACGGCTACGTTTGAGGACCGCTACATCTTTGTAGACGCGCGGGTGCCAAGCGGGGATAAGTTCCGTCAGCTCTGGTACAAGCTGCGCGTTACGCACAAGGCGTCAGGCGATCAGAAAGACTACGGAGCAGTCACGCACGAGGCGGAAGCCGATCTCGTTGCGCAGTTCATCCGCAAGAGCGAGATGACGCTGCTCTCTCAAGTAATCGGTCGGGTCTGCTGGCTCTTCAAGGCCCGCTCTTTTGGTACGCGCTGCCCCTCGTGCTGGGACTCAACGAGCCACAAGCGAACCCGCGCCAACTGCCTGGATTGCTACGACACGGGCTTTCTTCGCGGGTATCACAGCCCAATCGAGATCTGGGTCCAGATCGACCCTCCTGCGAAGGCGCAGCAGAACAACGCGCAGCAGATCGCGCAGTTCATTCAAACGTCAGCCCGCACGTCGTTCTACCCAAACATCAGTCCGCGAGATGTCCTCGTAGAGGCCGAGAACAAGCGCTGGCGCGTGAGTAGGGTGTCTACTTCAGAGCGGCTGCGCGCGCCGATCAAGCAAGAGATGATCTTGTTTGAGATCCAGAGTACGGACATCGAGTACCGTCTCCCGGTGAACATCACAGAGGCGCTCAAGGACATCCAGCCGAGCCCGCCCAAAATGTTTACGAACCCAACGGATCTCAACTCCTACATCGACGAGCGCGTCCCGCATATCTTCGCTAACTACCCAACGTACCCACGGAATGCGGGCGGAGAGTAAGATGGGTAAGTGGAAGACGCCGGACGAGTTTCCTTTACGCGTCCAGATTCGTGGAAAAGAGTACGTGCGTTCCGTGGGGCTGCCCTCCCCAGGCGTTGTTGCGCAGTATCGCGAGAACAAGCCCGAGCACTCAGGGCATCTTTATGTGACGGATAAGGGCACGTACCGGGTCGATCATTTAGACCGACACAACCCACACTACTCGCCGATCAAGCACTTTATGGAGGACGTCGTGCCGGTTCTTACGAAAAAGGAAGCAGCTAGCCGACAGACGGCCTCCAGCGAGAAGGCCCTCCATAAGAAGATGGTGGAGAGCGAGACCGTTCGAGAAGGCCTAAAGGGCACGGCTGCGGGAACTGCGCTCGGCGCGGGTCTTCGTCACTTGGGCCATGCGGGAAAGAACGCGCCGCTTTACGGCGCTGCGCTGGGTTCTGCGTTTGGGGCTATCTCAGGGTATCATCGCGGGAAGGAGCGGGCCCTCCGGGATACCGTTCAACAGGAGCGTCAGCATATGCGCACAGAGGCTCGTACGAAGAAGGCATACAACGAGACGCTGTGGGCGGCGTTCTCTGATGAAGTGGAGAAGAGCGCGGCGGGTCCCGGCGTGCTGCGGGGTATCGGTCAGCATGTTATCGGTTTTGCCAACCGTGGCGCGAAAGCCTTCGGTAAGGCCGGTAAAGGCTCGACCTACACCGACCTGCTACGGCAGGGCATGGAGGCCAGCGGCGGGGCGGCCAAATTCCAGCGGAACGTCGGCATCGGCGCCACCGCCCTTGGCGCCGGGGGGCTTCTGATGGCCGGCCGCGCCATGGCTCCCTCTTCTCCCGGTTATTGACATGCACTCTCGCACGTTTAGCGCGTTTGTAGACGAACTCGTAAAGGTGGCCGACGCTTCGGCTGCCTTTGCTGCGCTTGATCGTGCAGGGCAGATGTCCGGCTCTGGTATGGGCGACGAACATGAGGACGACGTTCCGCGCCCGCCCCGTATTGGTACTTTCGGCGTGCGCACCTATGCGCCTAAGCTAGCGGAGTACTCACAGCCCGGAGTCGTGAACGCTGACTCCAAGACGACCGCAGAGGAGTACGTGGCTCCCGAGCCCCGTCCGCTTCGTCGTAAAGAGGCGGCGGAGAAGATGGACCGCGAGTCTTGGAAGCAGACAGCGAAGGACATGCCGGTTGTTATCGCCGGTACTGGTCTTGGCTACGGGCTTGGTCGCACGCTGGCTGAGGAAGTCGGCAAGCGCACCGCAAAGAAAGTCGTCGAAGGCGGAAAGCCGCCTGGGTGGCTGAAGCACGTTCCGCTCGCCACTTCGCTAGCGTCGTCCGCTAGCTCCTACGCTTTTGGCCGTTCCCGTGAGGCGTTGAGGAAAAGGCGTGAGGAGGCGCGTAGTAAGAAATGAGCGCCAACACCCCGACCACCCCTGAAGCCCCGTATCTTGGCCGAGACGTTTATCCCCCGACGTACCAGCTCGTTCGCCACATCATCAGCTTTTTGAAGTGGCGCTTCTCCAAGCTGCCCGCTGGGGCGTACCAGTGGAAGCCGGAGACGGAGTCGACTCCGGATCAGGCCGGTTCTGAGATCTTCATCGGCGCAGATACGCCGATTCAGGTTCAACAAGTCGGGCAGCGCCCGGCTATCACCGTCTTACGCGCACCGGCCGTGTTCCAGGGGGTTGGCATCGGAGATTGGGCCTCGACCAATCTAGCTACGGGTGCCCAGTCCCGCATGGACATCATTCCCACGAATGTGGTGATCAACGTCCTGAGCCGCCTGCCTGTAGAGGCAGAGCGGTTGGCGTGGTTCTGCGCCGAGCAGATTTGGACGTTTAGAGAAGAGATCGTGAAGTCGGAGCCGTGCATCCTGTACGTCGGCGCGCGCCCTTCGCTCTCTTCGCCGTCCCCGGCAGGCGCGCTTGTCGACAGCACAGATTACGAATGGACGGGCATCGTCGTCACGTTCCCTGCGTGGCTGCACCACGGCACGCATAAGCTGCCGCTCAATCAGAAGATTCTCGGCAAGATCGATACAAACATCACTACGAATAACAAGTAACCACCGCGTCACGTTTGGCCCAAAAGGTTGGGCCGTCCTTCCACAGACGGGGTCTGACGAGGCACAATACTCTGAGCCTCTGACGGTCACCAGAAAGACCACCCAGGAGAACGCGCATGGCCACTACCATCGAGAGGCCCGGAGTCCAGGTTATCCAGGAGTTCCGGACCACCAGCCCGACGATCCTTGTTCCGGCACTACCGGCCTGCGTACTCGGGCCCTGCTTCCAAATTGTTGAGGCCGTTCAGGATGACGGCTCGCTCAACACTTCGGCGCAGGTGACGACCCCCGCTCGGATTGCTTTCTCGTTCGTCGGCGGCGGGTACAACGTCGGCACGCTGGCGCTCCAGCTCTCCGTCAACAACGCCGCGCCGGTTACCGTGACGTTCTCGACGGGGCCGTCGCTTACCCCCGTGCAGGTTGCGGACGAGATCAACACGGCCGCAATCGCGGGCCTCGTGGCTGACGTCGAGGTGGGCAGCAGCACCTCTCGCGTTGTCCTTCGGACGACGTCGACGGGTGGCAACGCCTCGATCGAGATCGGCGCTGCGACCTCGGCGGGTGTTCTGACCGAGTTCGGCGTCCTGATTGGGTACCGCGCGGTCGGGTCGCTTGGCTACACGAACTACCTGAACTTCGACGTGGCGCAGCCGAGCTACCCCGACCCCCGGGCAAACCTCGCCAGCCTCGACATCGACTACTCGACCGTTCGCGTGTTCATCGCGAATGGTGCCGGGAGCTTTGTGGAGGTTCTGCGGACGCAGTCGTTCCTCGACGGCGACTCGTCGTCGGTCACCGTCTTTGACGACGGCGACGGCGATAACCTCTCGCCGTACCTCGACTTCGCAGGGGCGAACTTCAAGGTCTCTGCTGCGTCGCTTACCGGGTCGGTTGACTGGACCACGCTAAGCTACGCCGCGTCTCCCGCGGGCGACTTTGACGGCCTCATCCTCGACCTTGAGGTTGATGGCGTGTCGGTCAGCGTGACGTTTGCCCTCCCCGCGGACGCCACGGCTGCCGCCGCGCAGATCAACGCTGCGCTGGGCATCAACGGCACCTGCGTGCTGAACGGCTCTAACCAGCCGGTCATCACCTCGGCCTCCACGGGCGCGGCAAGCTCGGTCCAGATCATGGGCACGAGCACAATCATCCTGCCGACCATCGGCTTCTCGATCGGTGATTACGCTGCTGGTAAGCCCGCTCCGGCGCGCGCGCAGGGTACCGCCGATCTGACGGCGCTGGTCTACCCGGACCCGGCCAGCGTGGTGAATCGTGTTCTGCGGATGGCGGTCGACGGCGACAGCTTCCAGCAGCTCAAGTTCCCCGCTACGGGCATCAACTCCGAGGTCGATATCGCGCAGGCGATCAACGATCTCTGGGGTCCAGTCGCTTCTATCAATGATGCGGGCCAGCTCGTTCTTACGAGCCTTGCGTCGTTTGGTGGACGCGAGTCGACGATCCGGCTCGACAAGAGCGTGTCGGACGCGACGCTCGTATCAACCCTCGGCCTTGTTGGCGCGGGCGCCGAGCCGTTCGGTCCGGCGTACGCCCCCGGCGTCCCGGCGACGGCGGCGGTCTTCGGCGGCGCGTACGCTCCGGAGGTCGGTGACGAGGTGTGGGTCAACGGCCTTCGCCTTGGCGACATCGTCGAGATTCCGGTGTCCCCGGACAACCGGCTGCGCATCTCGAACGAGCAGCGCCTCCCGCCCCCGGCGACGCTCGGCACGACTTGGTACATCGTTGCCAAGGGCCTCAGCAACTCGGCGGCGACGGCTACTCGTCCCAGCTCGGACCTGATTGTGGACACGGCGACCGGCGCTGTCCGCGTCAAGCATGAGCTGTTCCGTGACACCGCTGGTGTTCCGACGCTTGCCGGGCCGCTGTCGACGTACCTCGGGTACAACGCGCTCCGTAAGGACGTCTCGCCTGCCGAGGAGGACTTCAACCTCCTGCGGATCGGCAGCATCACGGACCTAGAGACTCAGCTCTCGCCCATCGACACGCAGAATCCGCTTGCTCTCGGGATGTACTTCGCGATCCTCAACGCGCCGACCCTTGAGGTCACGGGTTGTGGCGTTGCGGAGGTCTCCACGGCTGAGCCGGAGGGCACGCTGGACGCGTATGCGAGCGCCTTCGAGTTCATCGAGTCGAAGGACGTCTACGCAATCGCGCCGCTCACGCACTCGCTTGACGTGGGCGACATTGCGCAGGCGCACGTAGACGCGATGAGCCTTCCGGCCAACGGGCTTGAGCGCATCGCGATCCTCAATCCGACGCGCCCCACCCGCAAGAGCGCCACGCTCGTAGCGAGCGGTCCTACGGCGAACGTTGCTGGTGCCCCGACGAACGACGTCAACACTGGCGTCGCCAACCTTCAGGCGCTTCTGGCGGCGGCGGGCCTTCCCGGCCCCTCGTACACCATCTCGGACGCGGTTTACCTGGAGATGGAGAACGACACGAACAAGTACCTTGTTCAGTCGGTCTCGGGTGGTCTTGTGACCATCAACAACGGCCCGCTTGTCACGGGCAACGACGACGACTTCTACTACGACGCGACCGGCGGGTCCGTCTTTACAAGCGTCGTCGTCGATCGTCCGTTCAGCATCAAGATCCGTGGTGCGGTCATCGCCAACCGCACTGACGAGGCGACTGCTTACGCGGACATCGCTCGTGGGTTCCTTGACCGCCGAGTCGTGTGCACGGCGCCTGACAAGGCGAAGGCGACGCTCGACGGCCTAGAGACCCTCATCGAGGGCTACTACCTTGCGGCGGGCCTTGCGGGCCGCATCTCGTCGAAGAACCCCCAGCAGCCCCTTACCGAGGACACGCTGACGGGCTTCTCCGGTGTGGTGGGTTCGCAGGACCGCTACTCCGAGGCCCAGCTCCAGATCCTCTCTGGTGGCGGTCTTTGGGTGTTCTACCAGCAGGCGGACGGGCAGCCGGTGCGCAACCGCCACCAGCTCACGACCGACATGACCTCGATCGAGAAGCGGGAGCTGTCGGTGACGACGGCGCTCGACTTCGCCTCGAAGCTCATCCGCTCGTCGCTCCGTAACTTCATCGGCCGGTTCAACATCACGCAGTCGATTCAGGACGCCATTACGACGACCCTTGAGGGCCTTCGTAACTTCCTGCTCCGCCTCGGGGTGTTCAAGAGCTTTGAGGTTAACGCGATCCGTCAGAGCGCGTCGCAGCCGGACACGCTTGAGATCGACATCACCATCGGGGTTCTCTACCCGCTCAACTACATCCGCGTAACGCTGGTGGTCTGATGACTGAGCACCGCTACCTCAACCACGCCTACTCGTTCGACGACAGCCTTGCCGCCGAACTCAAAGAGCATCGCGACGCCTCCGTGATTGCTCAGGAAGAGAAGCGCGCGGAGCGCGAGGCTGCCCGTAAGGGCGGCCTTGACGCCATTGTTGGCGGGACGCCGCTAGACCAGGTCAAGGCGATCATCGAGAAGAAGAAGGTCTCCCCCACGCAGCTCCTTAAGGAGTACGAAGTGGGGGAGAAGATGAAAGCGATGAGGGACGCGTCAGACGCGTCCGAGATCGCGCTGAAAGACTAATCGTCGTCCCGACTAGGAGAACGTCATGGCCAGCTACGCAAACTGGAAGCCTTACGAGAACTACGTACAGTCGGGCGGTGAGGGCCCTCCGCCAGAGATGGTGGACGGCAAGTTCATCTCGGGTGCCTTCATGGGCATCTTTGCCGGCCCGTCGCGCCTTGCTTCTATCGGCGGGGTGGTCGGTCTGTCTACGGCGGTTGAGAACCCTGCGGCGGCTAGCCAGATCGTCTACCCGGTCGGCATCACGCAGAACATCAACCTAAGCCACAACCGGCAGTTCAGCCGCATCTTCGAGCTTGGCTCGGAGCGGTCGTACTTCATCTCGGGCCGCACGATTGGCCAGCTCGGCCTTTCGCGCATCCTCTACCACGGGCCGAGCATCCTTCGCGTGCTTTACGCGTACTACCAGGATCTGCTCCCGTCGACGATCGTACCGGCAATGTTCCCAAACGTGGGCGCAGCGTCGATGCCTAACCCGCACGACGTCGTCATCCCGCCCGGCTACGAGAACTTCTACATCAACCTCGCGTCGGATCTCTTCAGCCAGCCCATCGGTCTGCTGATCATGATCAAGGACAGCAACCTGTCCACGTACGGCGCGTTCTACCTAGAGAGCTGCTACATCCCGAATCACACCTTCGCGACGGACGCGCAGGGCGTGGTTGTGCAGGAGTCGGTCGCGGTTCAGTTCGAGCTTGCGATTCCGATCTCGCTGCGCAGCGTTGCGCTCGTGACCTGAGCTAGGCAAAAGGTTAGTTGTGCAGGCCCCCGGGGATCTCTCCCCGGGGGCTTTGTCTTAGATGAAGGCGGCTAGCCACGCAGTGGCCAGCACGCCTGCAAGTGTAAGGAGGCCGAGCATGATTTGCCCGACCTCTTCGCGGAACTCCGCTGCTTGGCGCTCGCGCGCTAAGTCGGCCAATCGTCGGTTTCTTCGCATTCTTTCCTCCATATGCTTATAGGGAGGACCTGTGCTGATTTTTGGCCTGAAGCCTAGTCGTGTTATGCTGGGCACCGCACCTGCATGGCCGCCCACCCCATAAAGAAGCGGATCAAGCTCCATGGGTTCGACATCTCGGTCGAGAACCCAAAGGGGTCGTCGCGCCATTGGAAGGACCCCCACAGCGGGGAGTCCGGCACAACGGTGATGAAGCACGACTACGGCTATTTTCGCCGCACAGAAGGAACGGACGGCGATCACGTCGATGTCTACGTCGGGCCTGATGCAGCATCCCAGTCTGTGTTCATCATCGACCAGATGAAGAAGCCGGACTTCAAAAGGTTCGACGAACAGAAGGTGATGCTTGGGTTCAAGGACGCCAACGCGGCCAAGGCGGCGTACCTCAAGCACTATAACGACCCCCGCTTCTTCGGCTCAATGAAGGAGATGGGGATTGAAGAGTTTAAGGGCAAAGTTCTCGACAAAGAGAACCACGGCCAGAAGATCGCAAAGAAAGACGACCGCCAGGAGCGCTTCCGTCGCGCAGGCGTCGCAGCAGGCGTGGCTGCTATTCCTTTAAGCGCCATGGCTATGCGAGAGGCTGTAAAGAGTCCTGACGCGTTTCCTGCGTGGGGGCTAGCAACCGCCACGGCAGCAGGGACGTCGGCCCTGTTATCTGCGCTGGCGCACGAGCGCAAAAAGAAGAGTTCTGAGGAGAACAGCATGCCCTTCACGTCCAAGCGTCAGCAGCGCGCCGCATTCGGCGGGCATATTCCTGGCTTCTCCAAAGAGAAGGCAAAGGAATGGGCAAAAGAGACGCCAGATATGAGGGGTCTCCCTGAGCGTGCTCCGGCTGAGAAGGGCAAGCACACTCTGCGGGCGAAGAAGGCAGAGCTTGCCCACGCGCACGATAGCGGAAAGGGCTTGAGTGAGGCAGCGATCGCCCGTGGTGTAAAGGTTGAGCTAGAGCACACAAAAGATCCGGGCGTCGCGAGGCAGATCGCCATCGACCATCTTCGTGAGCGCCCCGACTACTACGCGCGCTTGGCTGATGCGGAGAAATCTACGATGCGTAAAAAGTCTTCTCTCCAGAGCCGATCTCAGGCGCACACCTCCTACTTCGTCGAGATGAATCTGGCCAAGCTCGCTGCGGGCGAGCCCGTCGCTCCCGTTCTTGGTGAGAAGCGGCGTATCGCGGGCGTGGGGGACAACATCCCTCCGCAGACAGACTTCGCCCAGGCTGTCGAGGGTGATCCGGTCAAGGCGGCTAGTGACGACCGCGCTGGTCGTATCTCGGATCGGATCGACGATGTTGGCATTGGCCTCCTTGCCGCCCCGTACGCCGCTTCCATGGCGGGGCATGGCCTGGCGAAGGCGAAGAACCCGAAGCTCCGCGCTGCGGGTGAGGCGCTAGAGAGGGCGCTCGGAACAGAGAGCGCGTTTGGTAAGAGCCATGGTCGCGAACTGGCGGGGCTTGCCATGGTCGCGCCAGGCGTGACGCACACGCTTGCAAAGGGCGTCGACAAGGCCCTGCCTGAAAAGAAAAAGAAGGCTTCCCAGACTGTTCTTTCGGACCACAGCGACCCGCCCGGGTACATGATGGTCCAGAACCTGAATCGCCTCGCCGACCAGACAAAGCGGCTGTCGAAGGCCGTGTCGGTCAAGGACAACGCGGAGCCATGGGTCGAGAGCAAGATCGAGCGCGCTGCGGAAGCCATTGATGCCGTTCACGACTACATGAAGTACAAGGCCGACCGCCCCAAAGAGGCGGCTGTCGACTTCTTCTTGAAGATCGGCAAGGACACGGCGGGCG
>Ga0129333_10006695_pt1 | contig 10893 bp, 8 predicted proteins | sample CPB6_08_DNA_FD_94474 | JGI IMG/M metagenome (GOLD analysis project Ga0129333, IMG submission 94474) | Freshwater to marine salinity gradient microbial communities from Chesapeake Bay, USA - CPBay_Sum_0.6_0.8_DNA | ecosystem: Environmental > Aquatic > Marine > Coastal | place: USA: Chesapeake Bay...
ACTCGCAATCCGATCGTCCGAGATGTAAAGCCCGAGCTGAGCTTCAAACGTATCGCTTGGCGCCCAGATCAGTGAACCGTTGAGCGTACGGTAACGATATCCGCCGATATCCTCGCGGCGCCCGCTACCACTATATTGATTCTCGTACGAACCATCCCACTCGTCCTGCGTCACCGACAGACGACCCGAGAGGCCCGCTTCGGTCAAAGGTCCGCTGACGGTCAGCGCTGCCAAGCGCTTGCCCTCGTTACCGACCGTCACCGTGGCTTTACCCGAGAACTCATTGCTTGGGCGCGCCGTGACATAGTTGATGGCGCCGCTGAAGGCGTTGCGCCCATACAGCGCGGCCTGTGGCCCCTTCACCACCTCGATACGCTCGAGATCGAGTTGATTGAAATTGATACCCTCGCGACCGGCCACGTAAACGCCATCGAGGAAGATCGCGGTGTTGAGCTCACCGAAGATATCGATGGGAGCAACACCACGAATCACGGGAGCCGGTAAGAACTCACCGAGCACGTTCGAGAAAGTGAGACCCGGCGTGAAAGCCGCAACGTCATCGAGATTCGCAATACCGCGCGACTCGATAGCCTCGGCAGTAAACGCGGTAATCGCGAGCGGCACATCAAGCAGTTGCTCACTCGTCTTTCGGGCGGTCACCACCACCTCTTCGAGGACAGCAATGTCCGTCTCGACTGCTTGCTGCGCCGACACCGTGGAACCTGCAGCGCCAGCGAGTAGCGCAGCTAGGTAAGTTGCGATAAGACCGTGGGGTGAACGCGGTTGTTTCATGATTCAGCTTCCTCAACATCCATGCACTTGTGTTTTAGGTTTCGCTATGCGAAACGTGCCCTGTTGCGGTCGTGAAAACCGAGTGACGTTCCCCCTTCCCTGACATCACCCTTCAACAGGGGCGGAATTGGAACACGGATGGCACCACCGGAGCACACTTTAATAAGACTAATTCTCAATTAACTGCCCGTAATCGACCACCCCGCGGTCGTTCTGGGGCCAGAGGATACAGAGCCATGGGTAAAAAAACCTCATCCAAAATCGATCGTCGCGCCCTGCTGACGGGGGTGGCCGCAGCCAGCGTCGCGGCCGCGACGGCGAGAGCGGACAGCCCGGCATCGTCAGCCGCAGCGAAAACCGAGGCGGCCGGATCGGTCTCCGTCGCGCAGCGCGGTGCTTACGAGAAAGTGGCGCTGAAGCAGGACTTCGTGAACGTCGCCGCGATCCAGTCCCAGCTTTATTCCATCGATCTGCGGGACAAGGCCGCCACCAACAAGCGCAACCTGCAACGCGTGCTGCGCTTGATCGATCTTGCACAGAACTCCCCGGAGGAATGGAACGGAGAACGTCGTTGGGGATCGAAGGTCGATCTCATCTGCATGCACGAGTTCCCGATTCAGGGATTTCAGCCTTGGACTCGCAAGGAACTCAACCAAATCGCCTACGAGTTGCCGGGACCCGAATCGGAAGCGATTGGTGAACGCGCGAAACGGTACGGTTGCTACATCTCCTTCGGTTGTTACGCCAAAGAAAAAGACTGGCCGGACCACGTTATCAATATGTCGGTGTTGGTGGGTCCAGATGGCAAGATCGTGAGCAAGCAGTGGAAGGCCCGTAATATTTTGGGACTCTTCGGCGACGGCGCCCTGATTGGCACAACGGTTTATGACGTGCTTGACCGATATGTCGAAATGTATGGCTGGGATGCCGTTCTGCCGGTCGCACGCACTGACATCGGCAATATCGCCATCACCGCTGTCGGCGCAGAACCCATGCTCTACACCTGCCTCGGGCTGAAAGGCGCTGAAATTCTCGTCTTGTCCGTGACAGGCGGCAGCAATGCGGAATCGGCCATCCAGACCGCTCGCGCCAATCGGCTTTACACGCTCGGTGTCGGCAACGCCGTGTCACCAAACAATATCGGCTTTCCGGAATCCTCGGGCACGCGCGATGAAGGAACGGTCATCGTCGACCCGCGCGGCACCGTCCTCGCCAAGACGAATAATCACCACGAGGACATCATCACGGCTCGAATCCCGATCGCCGACTTCCGCAAGACCCGTCGCGTGCAAGAGTTGCCAATGGCTTTGATGCTGCCGGTATTCCAGCAATATCAACCGACGTTCCAACCGAATGCTTTCATGGACAAACTGCCTGCGACCTATCAAGAAGCCGGTGAGATCGTCCGCAAACGTATGTCGATGAAGTCGGGCGGCTAACATGACGGATAATGCGGCGCTCGGTGCTGCGCTCGGGGCACTGCAAGCAAAAGTTGGTACCGAAGTGCATGTCAGCGACTGGATGACGATCACCCAAGATCGCATCAATCAGTTTGCCAAAGCGACGGATGATCATCAGTGGATCCACGTCGATGCCGAACGGGCCTCCCGAGAATCACCGTACGGCAAGGCGATTGCGCATGGTTATCTCACGTTGTCCTTGCTCGTTCCGTTGCGCGGGCTCGTCGATGAGAGCAAGCCCTATGCAACCGGCGTACGGAGCGTGATCAACTACGGACTCAATAAATTGCGTTTTCCAAACGCTGTTCGAGTCGATTCTCGTATCCGCGGTCGATTCACTCTCGTGGCCGTCGAACCAGTAGCGCCATCGGTGCTACAGATCACCGAGCAATACCAGGTTGAGATCGAAGGTGAAAGTAAGCCCGCTTGCATCGCCGAAACGGTGATGCGTCTGTTTTTTTGAGGTCGCGTTAAATATGTCGGCTGTTTTTTTGGACTATGCAACCGTCGACGACGGCGATCTCGATCCTCGCAATATGCAGGCCAGTGCGCCTGGGCTGCGCCTTTTGGCCAATACACCACAAAGCGGCGTGGTAGAGGCCATAAAAGACTGCGAGATCGTGTTGCTCAATAAGCTCAAGATCACAGCAGATGTGATGGCCGCGTCCCCCAAATTGCGGCTCATCGCACTCTCAGCTACCGGCACGAATAACATCGATCTCGTGGCCGCCGCCGAGCGAGGTATCGCGGTATGCAATATCCGCGACTACTGCACGCCGTCGGTTGTCCAACACGTGCTCGGTACATTGCTGATGCTCACCCACCGACTGCGTGAGTATTCGAAGATGGCGGTTGATGGAACGTGGTCACGCAGTCAACACTTCACACTACTGACGCATCCGATTCGCGAACTGCAAGGCCTGACTCTGGGCATCGTTGGCTACGGCGTACTCGGACAAGCGGTTGCCAACGCCTGCCAAAGCGCGCTCGGCATGAAGGTGCTGGTTGCCCATCGTCATGGCGAAGCAGCACAAGCCGGTCGTGTAGCGCTCGAGGATCTGCTTCAACAAGCCGACGTCGTGTCTCTACACTGCCCGCTGACTGAGCAAACTCGCCATCTACTCGATGCGCGGCGGCTTTCGCTCATGAAGCGCGACGCGATTCTCATCAATACCGCGCGAGGTGCGCTGGTAGATCTCGAGGCACTCGCTGCAGCGTTACGAGAAGGCCGCTTAGGCGGTGCCGCAATCGATGTGCTGCCAGAGGAGCCACCCGTCTCGGGCAGCCCGCTATTCGCCGACGACTTGCCCAATCTGATCGTCACGCCACACACCGCTTGGGCTGCGCGGGACTCTCGGCAGCGCTGCCTAGACGAAATTGCGGCCAACATCAGTGACTGGCGCAAAGGCGGTCGTCGTGGCCGGGTGGTTTGATCATCACCCATAAGTTTGGGTAATACACCCCTACGGTGGTTACCGACTCGCTGAACATCGGGAATAGGCTAAAATCCGCCTCCCCGAATTCCCGGGGCATTCTTTGATCAGTAGGCTCCTCATCATGCTCACCGTAACTCGGTTCCGACTGACTTTGCTCGCCGTCGCGCTGATACTGACTGCGTGCTCGGAATCTCCGGCGCCCGGTAACGGCAGGCCGGGCGGTGGTCCGGGCGGCCCGGCTGGCGCAGCGCCGACCGTGATCACAGACACTATAGAAAAACGCCCCTTTGGCGTGGTCATCGAAGCCGTTGGTACGGCTCTGGCCAAAGAATCGGTCGAAGTCACCTCGAAATCGAGCAATACGATTACCGCCATTCGATTCATTGAGGGCCAGAATGTCGCCGCTGGGGCCATACTCGTGGAGTTCGATCGCGCACAAACAGCGGCTGCATTGGCCGAAGCGGAAGCGAATCTGATCGAGAGTCGCAATCAATTCAATCGCGGTCGGGATTTGTCGGTCACTCAAGCGCTTTCCAAAGCGCAACTCGATCAACTCGAGACGGCGGTCAAAACAGGTGAGGCGCGCGTCGCTGCGGCGAAAGCCAGATTAGCTGACACCGTCATCCGTGCGCCGTTCGCCGGCCGCACCGGATTTCGTCGGGTTTCTTTGGGCGGCCTCGTCAATCCAGGCAGTATCATCACGACGCTCGACGACACATCCATCATCAAACTCGAATTCTCGATATCTCAAACCTACCTCAATGACCTCAAGCCCGGACTTGCCGTAGAAGCGGTAGCAGAAGGTTTGGGAACACGTGTATTCGGCGGCAAGATCAGCGCCATCGACTCGCGTGTCGACCCGGTGACTCGTTCAGTCACCGTGCGCGCCGAATTACCGAACGCTAACGGCGATATCAAACCGGGCCTTTTCATGAAGGTTCGCGTACGCGGCACCGAAAGACCCACTTTGATGATCCCAGAAGAGGCATTGGTACCTGAACAGGGCCGAACGTATGTCTTCGTCGTCGAAAATGGTGAAGCAAAACGTCGTGAAGTCAGTATCGGTGGACGTGAACCCGGCAGCGTCGCGATCACAACTGGACTCGAGGGCACCGAAATCCTCGTGGTCGAGGGTATGCAGCGTATCCGCGACGGTGCTCGCGTGACGGCAACGACCCGCTCATGAATATCTCAGAATTTTGTGTTCGTCGGCCCGTCTTCGCGACGGTGTTGAGTGCACTACTCGTTCTTTTTGGTCTCGTCGCACTTGACCGACTTCCGCTGCGCGAATATCCCGATATCAATCGTCCGGTCGTCTCGATCGAAACGACCTATCGCGGAGCCTCGGCCAACGTCGTCGAGAACAAGATCACGCAGGTGATCGAAGATCGCATTGCGGGTATCGAAGGTGTGCTCAAGATCGAGTCGGACAGCCGCGACGAACGATCGAGCATCCGTATTGAATTCGACGTTGAACGCGATATCGATGGCGCTGCCAATGACATCCGCGATCGCATATCGCGAGTGTTACAGCAATTGCCACCCGAAGCCGACCCGCCACAGATCGCTAAATCGGACTCTACTGCCGAATCGGTGATGTTCCTGAGCTTCAACTCGGAAAAGATGACCGAACTTGAGGTCACCGACTATGCCGAGCGATACATCCTTGATCGCTTGTCCACGGTACCTGGTGTCGCACGTGCCTCGCTCAACGGTGCGCGCCGTGCCGCCATGCGTGTCTGGATCGACCGCCAGTCACTGGCTGCGCGTTCACTCACCGTCAACGATATCGAGTCTGCACTGCGTCGAGAGAATATCGAATTGCCGGCGGGACGCATCGAGTCGATTCAGCGAGAGTTCTCGCTACGCACGGAAGTTGGACTCGATAACGAAGAAGATTTCCGCAATCTTGTCATCGGCAAAGGCCCCGAGGGGCATCTAGTACGTCTCGGCGAAGTCGCTGAGGTTCGTCTCGAAGCCGAGAATGATCGTTCGCTGTTCCGTACCAACGGCCGTGCAGGCGTTGGAATTGGCATCGAGGCCCAGTCCAAAGCTAACGTGCTTGAGCTGGTTAGAGGTGTGCGCGCAGAGGTCGATCGCATCCAGGCGGATTTGCCCGAAGGTGCAGCGATCGTCGTAAACGTCGACAACGGTGTCGCTATCGAAGCCGCCTTGCGCGAAGTATTGATCGCCGTGATCTTCGCGTTCGTATCAGTGCTTTTCGTGATCTACGGATTTCTGGGCACGCTGCGTACCACCATCATCCCGGCCGTCACCATTCCCGTGTCGGTCATCGCCGGTTTCATGGCGGTCTACGCGCTCGATTACTCGATCAATGTGCTGACGCTGCTCGGCATCGTCCTCGCGATCGGACTCGTTGTCGACGATTCGATCGTCGTACTCGAAAACATCCATCGCCGCGCCGAACTCGACGAACCGCAGATGGTGGCAGCCATTCGCGGTAGTCGCGAAATCGGCTTTGCAGTGATCGCCACCACGCTGACCTTAGTTGCCGTATTCGTGCCAATCTCTTTCTTGCCGGGTGATGTCGGACGCTTGTTCCGCGAGTTTGGTCTGACTTTGGCTGCAGCCGTCCTGTTCTCAGCGCTCGTTGCATTGACGTTGACGCCCATGCTCGCGTCGCGTCTGCCACCGGAGCGCGACATGAAACATAGTCGATTCGCCCAAGCGGTCGAGCGCTTCTTCAAGCGTCTCGCCGACGTGTACGAGCGACGTCTGCGCCAACTCAATCGTCGTCCGTTGTTAATCGTCAGCTCGGTGCTGGGCTTGAGCGTGCTCGGAGTGCTGACCTTCCGTGCGATTCCCGAAGAATTCGCTCCGAGTGCCGACGTGGGCCGCATCTTCATTTCGCTGCAAGCACCCGAAGGATCGAGTTTCGAATACACGGCCGAATACGGTCGCAAACTCGAGGCAATCGTCAACAAGCAGATGGCGTTCGGCGATATTCAGCGCGTCACGCTGCGTGTTCCGGGCGGCTGGGGTGGCGGTGGCGAAGTCACGACGGCGCGAGTCATCATGGTTCTCAAACCTTGGAAAGAACGAAGCCGCTCAGCGCAAGATATCGCAGGCGCATTGCGTAGAGAGCTCGGCTCGCTGCCGGGTGTGCGTGCCACCCCCATTCTGCCCGGCGCGCTGCGCGGCGGCTTTGGTTCGCCAGTGCAGGCGGTGATCGGAGGCCCCGACTATGAAAGTCTCGCTAAGTGGTCAGATCAATTAGTAGCGCTTGCTGAGAAGAATCCCGGCCTCACCGGCGTGGAGAGTAATTACCGCCCCCGTAAGCCGCAGATCAAAGTTGCCATCGATCGCGATCGTGCAGCGGACCTCGGCGTATCGCTGCAAACGGTCGGGCGCACACTCGAAACCATGCTGGGGTCACGTATCGTGACCACCTTCATCGATCGGGGCCGTGAGTACAACGTCGTGCTACAGGGTCGACCGGATGAGCGCGCTACGACTACGGATCTCACAAACTTACAGGTTCGATCCGATCGCACCGGCGAGCTCGTGCCGCTTGCCAGCGTCGTGAAGTTGAGCGAAACCGCTAGCGCTACCGAGCTCAGTCGCTTCAATCGTCTTCGTGCCATCGAGATTCGTGCGGATCTCGCCGAGGAATACACCATGGGCGAGGCGGTCGAGTGGTTCGAAGACACCGTGCGGCAAGAACTGCCCCCGGGCGCTACTTTGATGTGGGACGGTGAGTCGGCCGACTACGTACGTAGTGGCGGACAAATGTGGATCACCTTGCTGTTCGCAGTCATGATCGTTTTCCTAGTGCTCGCCGCGCAGTTCGAAAGCTTCGTGCATCCAGCCATCATCATGGTCACCGTGCCACTGGCGATGCTCGGCGCCGTCTTCGGCCTGAAGGTTCACGGCATGAGCATCAACATCTTCAGTCAGATCGCCGTCGTGATGCTGATCGGTATCGCTGCCAAAAATGGCGTGCTGATCGTCGAGTTTGCTAACCAACTGCGAGATCGTGGCAAGGAATTCTACGAAGCCATCATCGAGGCATCCGTGACACGCTTGCGCCCCGTGTTGATGACGAGCCTCTGTACCGCGTTTGGTGCGATCCCCTTCTTGCTAGCGAGCGGCGCGGGTGCCGAGCAGAGACGTCCGATCGGTATCGTGGTCTTCTACGGCACGATTGTGTCGGTGTTCCTGACGCTCATCGTGGTGCCTGCCGTTTACTCGCTGGTAGCGAAGCGAACGAAGCCTAGCGACTACACTACCCGTCTCGTTGATCGATTACTCGGTGCGACCACTGAAGAACGCGCAGAAAAACTCGAGGCGCGCTAGCTAGCGCGTCTCGAGGCGCTGGCCTTCGAGGCAACGACCGTCAAAAAGTTGGGTTTGGCAGAGTGTGAAATGCGTGTCGCAGGCTGTCGCTCCAGCCGGAGCGGATCATACGAAAGTATTCGTCGTCGGCCGTAATGCTCCGATGGAACTGAATCTTGAGCGCATCGCGTCGTATACAAACCAAATCGAGCGGTAGACCGACTGATAAGTTCGAACGGATGGTGGAATCCATCGAAATGAGCGCGCATTTGGTCGCTTCGGCAATGCTGGATGAGCGCGTGATGACGCGATCGAGAATGGGCTTGCCATATTTCGATTCGCCGATCTGGAAATACGGTGTGTCTTCAGTTGCCTCGATGAAATTGCCGGCCGCATAGATATGGAAAAGGCGGGGTGCTTCGCCACGAATCTGACCGCCTAATATGAATGCCGCATTGAAATCGATGCCATGCTCTTTCAATGCAGCGGCATCACGTTCGTGTACTGCGCGCAGTGCTTCACCTACCAACGCCGCCGCATCAAAGCAGCTTTTGACACTATACAAACTATGCGCATCATGCTGCGCGATACGTTCGTGTAGGTCATGAACTACCGCCTGCGACACTGCGAGATTTCCCGAAGTCATTAGCACGAGAACACGATCACCGGAGTGTTCGAATACGTGCATCTTTCGGAAAGTATTGACGTGATCGACACCGGCGTTAGTTCGCGAATCCGACAGGAACACGAGACCCGTATCGATCAAGGTGGCAACGCAATAAGTCATGACTAATTCTACTGCGTTACTGCTGAGCCTGTCGTTGTTGCAGTAGCCGAGGTCTCGGGGCGGCGGTGCGTCGCGGCGCCTCATCAGATGACACTGCTACCGTTGCGGCCATGGTTTCGACGCCACCGCCGCGGCGCACACCTCTCACAGGACAAGCGTCTAGATAGTCTCGCCCAACGGCAAGACGGCAATGGTGAGGGCCACCAGGAACACCGTTCGTCACATCGACCGCGAACCATCGTTGAGTTTTCTCGACCCACACATCGACCCAAGCATGGCTCGCAATGTGGTCGTCGCGCTCAGTCAAAAGATATCCACTCACATAGCGCGCCGGAATACCGAGGCTACGGGAACAGGCGAGCATGATGTGCGCGTGATCCTGACAAACCCCGCGACGCAGAGCGAAGACGCTCGCTGCGGGGTCCGAAACATCGGTTGATCCCGGCACATACTCGATCTCGTTGCGAATCGCCGCAGCGAGCTCCAACACTTCGTCATGCCCAAGCGTGGATGCACCGAAACGCCGAGCGAAAAGCCGCAGATCGTCATCTGCTCGAGTGAGCATCGTCTCAGGAAGATAAACAAGCGGCGAGAGACGCCCGCGATTAGATGGAGCAGCATCTGCAACCGATTCGGTATCAACAGTGCCTGTTACATGGATTCGAATCTCTACGTGAGGCTCGTCAATCGTGAGCAAATGCATCACGTTGCCATGCGCATCGATTTGCTGCGACTTTTGACCTGGCGTTTGCAGGTTCCAACTCAAGACGCGCTGGCCCGCTTCTGTTCTCGGCGTCAATCGTAAGCTCTGTACGCTGTGATTAACTGGCCGGTCGTAGCGATAGACAGTTTCATGTTCGATATGTAGCAACATGTCAGACCGTCGCCTCCGAAACGAGAAAGTCGTGTGCGATGCGCGCACCGAGATCGCTGGTTCGCGCCAAGAAGCTGGCGAGATAATCGCGTACTCCGATATCGAGCACCTCGTCGATACGTCCGTATTGCAAGCTCGCTTGGATTTCTCCCGAGCGTCGCGTCGTCTCGCCGGAACGGACGTTGGCGACTCGGACGAGCGTCTGGTGAACTCGATTCATACAGTGACGTAGAGAACGCGGCATGGCGTCGTGGAAGATCAGTAGCTCTGCGACTCGTCGTGGCGTGATGAGATCGCGATAGACCTTTCGATATACCTCAAAAGACGACACGGAGCGCAGCAGCGCACTCCATTCGTAATAGTCGACAGCGGCATCGGGAGCGGCCGCAGCCGGCATCAACAGCTCGAATCGGGCATCTAAGATGCGCGCCGTGTTATCAGCGCGCTCGAGATATGTGCCAAGCAAAGTGAACTCGAGCGCCTCATCGTGCAACATCGTGCCTTGAATAACGCCACGCGCGAGGTGCGAGCGAAACTTCACCCACTCGAAGAAATCATCTGTGTTCCGACGTCGCGCAGCAACGCGCTTATAACGCTTCAGTTCAAGCCAGGTGGCGTTGAGCGTTTCCCACGTTTCAGAAGTCAGCGTGCCTCGGACAGCATGTGCGTTCTCACGTGCACGATCAAGACAGTGCTCAATACTGCCGGGATTGGCAGCTTCGAAGGCGATCCACTCGATAGCGGCTTCTTGAGTGATGGTATCGCGCGCAGCGAGGTAGGCGTCTATCTGACCAACCGTTGCGAGCGTCGATGCCCAACGCTTGCGCGTGACGTCTTCTTCTTGGCGCAACAGCGTCATACGGCAATTCACATCGAGCATACGCGCGAGGTTTTCAGCGCGCTCGGTGTATCTCGCCATCCAATAGAGATGGTCGGCGGTACGACTCAGCATGCCGCGCGCTCCAACACCCAAGTGTCTTTGGTGCCGCCACCTTGCGACGAATTCACGACCAAGGAGCCTTCACGCAAAGCCACTCGGGTCAATCCGCCTGGCACCATCGCCACATCGCGCCCCGATAGAACGAATGGTCGTAAGTCGACGTGACGAGGCGCTAAACCTGCCTCGACGAAAGTGGGGCAAGCAGATAGTGATAGGGTCGGCTGCGCGATATACCGCGCGGGATCGGCCAGAATTCGCAGACGAAACGCTTCGATCTCAGCGTGGGTTGCTAGCGGCCCAATCAACAT
>Ga0129333_10006697_pt1 | contig 10893 bp, 11 predicted proteins | sample CPB6_08_DNA_FD_94474 | JGI IMG/M metagenome (GOLD analysis project Ga0129333, IMG submission 94474) | Freshwater to marine salinity gradient microbial communities from Chesapeake Bay, USA - CPBay_Sum_0.6_0.8_DNA | ecosystem: Environmental > Aquatic > Marine > Coastal | place: USA: Chesapeake...
ATCCGGCGCTCGGCGCCAACACCGAGACCGCTTCCTACCTTGCCCATGCCATGTCGCCCACCCTGCAGCGCGCCCATATGGTGGAATATCTCGAGGCCTTTCTCGGTCCTCGCGGCAGCCCGGCCTGGCGGGACCCGGTGGCCCTGCCCAACCTCGCGACCGACGTGTCCGGACTGCCTCCCACCTTCATCAGCGTGGCCGGCCATGACCCCCTGCATGATGACGGGGTGATCTTCCACGACAAGCTCAGGGCGGCGGGGGTTGCCTGTGTACTGCGGCATGAACCCGCGCTCGCCCACACCTATATCCGCGCCCGCCATGCCAGCGCGGCGGCGAAAGCAGGATTCGCGGCCATTGTGGAGGCGGTGCGCCAGCTGGGGCACGAGGGGCTTCTGTCCTGAGCCGGGGCGGGGCCGCACGGGAGCGGTTCCATCGGGCCGGTCGATGCTCTAACCTGCGGCCAATGAACTCCGAACAGACATATGAATGGCTCGAGGACCCCGGCATCCGGGACTTCCTCATCGCCGGGGAGCGCTTCTATCCGCCCGACGCGGTGAACTTCACCATGGCCGAGCAGCGCGCCTTCTATGACCGCTATTGCGCGCATTTCCGGAAGCCCAGGCCTCCGGGGGTCGTGAGCGAAGACCTCTCGCTCGGCGGCGTCGCCTGCCGCCGCTACCGCCGGACGGCCGCCGCACCAGCGCCGGTGATGATCTATCTCCATGGCGGCGGCTTCGTGCTGGGCAGCCTCGAGAGCCATGACGATATCTGCGCCGAACTCTGCGATGGCGCCGGGATCGAGGTGGTGGCGGTCGACTACCGGCTGGCCCCGGAGCACCCCTTCCCCGCCGCCTTCGAGGACGGATGGGCGGTGCTGCGCGCGGTGGCCGGCACGCATGAGCGGCTCATCATCGGCGGCGACAGCGCGGGCGGCAATCTTGCGGCGGCGCTTGCCCTGAGGTCCCGCGATGCGGGAGGACCCGCGCTCAGCGGCCAGGTCCTGATCTATCCCGGCCTCGGCGGCGACATGACGCACGGCTCCTATGTGAGTCAGGCCACGGCCCCCGGCCTCTCGACCCGCGACGTCATCTATTATCGCGATGTCTACGCAGGCTGTGGCAGCAAATATGCCGAGCCTCTGCGCGAGACTGATTTTTCAGGCCTGCCGCCTGCCTTCCTGGTGGCGGCCGCATTAGACCCGCTGCATGACGACTGCGAGGCCTATGCCGAAAAGCTGCGCGCCGCCGGTGTCGCGGCCCGGGTGCGCGACGAGCCGCTGCTCGTTCACGCTTTCCTGCGGGCCCGCCACATGAGCAAGCCCGCCCGCGACAGTTTCGCCGCCATCACCGCCGCCTGCGCCGCACTCGCGCATCACGGCCAACTTCCCGCCTGAGTTCACCAGAGGACGCACATGACCATCACGACCATCACGGAGTTCCCGCGCAAGGTGACGGAGATCGAGAATCTCTGGATTCCGCTCTCGGACGGCACCCGGCTCGCGGCGCGCATGTGGCTGCCCGAGGATGCCAGGGACAATCCGGTTCCAGCCCTTCTCGAATATCTGCCCTATCGCAAGCGCGACGGCACGCATGTGCGCGATGCGCTCACGCACCCCTATTTCGCAGGCCACGGCTATGCCGCGATCCGCGTCGACATGCGCGGCAATGGCGAGTCCGACGGGCTGATGGCCGATGAATACGCCAAGCAGGAACAGGATGACGCGCTCGAGGTGATTGCCTGGATCGCCAAGCAGAAATGGTGCACGGGCAAGGTCGGCATGTTCGGCATCTCCTGGGGTGGCTTCAACGCGCTGCAGGTGGCGGCGCGCAAGCCTCCGGCACTGAAGGCCATCGTCACCATCTGCTCGACCGATGACCGCTACGAGGATGACGTCCACTACAAGGGCGGCACCGTGATCAACGAGATGATGGGCTGGGCGGCGACCATGCTCGCCTATTCCTCGCGTCCGCCTGACCCGAAGATCGTCGGCAACCGCTGGCGCAAGATGTGGATGAACCGGCTGGAGAACGAGCCCTTCCTGGTGATCCCGTGGCTCTCGCATCCGCACCGCGACGCCTACTGGAAACACGGCTCGGTGTGCGAGACCTTCAGCGCGATCGACGCCGCCACGCTGGTGGTTGGTGGCTGGAACGATGCCTATTCCAACGCCGTCCCGCGGCTGATGAAGGGGCTGCGCTGCCCGCGCAAGGCGATCATCGGACCCTGGGCGCACAAGTATCCGCATTTCGCCGTGCCCGAACCGCGCATCGGTTTCCTGCAGGAGGCGCTGCGCTGGTGGGACCAGTGGCTCAAGGGCGAGAACACCGGCGTCACGCGCGATCCCGACTATCGCTACTATGTGATGGAGCCGTGGAAGCCCGGCACCTTCCCTGAACGCATCAACGGCCGCTGGCTGAGCGACGGCTACTGGGGGCTCGGCAATGTCGAGACCAAGAAGTGGTGGCTCAACTCGGGCGGCATCGGGCCAACGGCGGGAACCGAAACGCCGCTCAGCATCTGCTCGAAGCAGACCACCGGCGCGGATGGCGGTGAATACTGCATCATCTGGCTGGGCCCGGAATTTCCGGGTGATCAGCAACGCGATGACGCGCAGTCGATCACCTTCGACACGCCGGAACTCATCACCGACATCGACATCGTGGGCCAGCCCGCCGTGGAACTGGAATTCTCGGTGGACAAGCCCGTTGCGCATATCGCGGTGCGCCTCAACGACGTCTGGCCCACTGGCGAAGTCTCGCGCATCACCTATCACCTGCAGAACCTGTGCATGCGGGACAGCCGCGAAACGCCGATGCCGCTCGAGCCGGGCAAGCACTACCGCATGAAGATCAAGCTCGACGACATCGCCTTCCGGGTACCGAAGGGCCACAGGCTGCGGGTGTCGGTCTCGACCAGCTACTTCCCCATGATGTGGCCCGCACCCGAGCCCGTGACGCTCACCCTCCATGCCGGCAAGTCGCAGCTCCACCTGCCGATCCGCAAGGAGATTTCGGGCGAGGCGCCGCTGTCCTGGAAGAGCGCGGAGGCCGCGCCGCCCGCCGACATGACGGAGCTGAAGAAGCCGTGGAACAGGCGCGAGACGACGATCGACGGAACGAGCGGCGCGCTGAACATCGCCATCGAGGATGATTTCGGCGAGTATGAACTGCATCCGCACGGCCTGATCGTGGGAGGAGCGGGCCGCGAGACCTACTCGATCCTGCCCGACGACCCGCTCTCGGCGAAGATGGAGACCCACTGGACGGAAGAGCGCCGGCGCGGCAACTGGCACATCCGCACCGAAACCTATGGCCGGATGACGGCCACCAAAACGCACTGGGTGATCTGGGGCAGGATCGAGGCCTTCGAGGGCAAGAAGAAGGTATTCGAGAAGGAGTTCAACGAGGAGATCCCAAGGCTGCTGCAGTGAGGGACGAAAAGCCGATGCCCGGATCAAGTCCGGGCATGACGGAAGCAGGGTCGAGGAATTTTGTCCTTGACTTTTATTCCTACAACGTGCTAGTCATCGCCTCATGTGGATGGCGCTACACCAGTTGCTGCACCAGCTTCGCCATGAAGCCCTCGCATTTGCGCAGCTCGGACATGTCGATGTACTCATCGGGCTTGTGCGCCTGTTCGATCGAGCCCGGCCCGCAGATGACCGCGGGAATGCCGATCTGCTGGAACAGCCCGGCCTCGGTGCAATAGCTGACCGCATGGGTGGCGTTGGCGCTCGCGAGATGCAGCGCGAGACGCTCGGCGGGCGAGTCCTTCTCGGGCGCGAGACCAGGCACGACGTTGACCTGTTCGGTGGCGATGCCGGTGTCGGCCGCCACCTCCCGCATGGCGGGCTCGAGGCGCCGGGCGAAGGTCTCGAACCGGCGCGGCACATAGGCCGGGTCGGCGGTGGGCAGAAGCCTGGTCTCCCACTGGAAGGCGCAGCGGCGCGGAATGATGTTCTTGGCGGTGCCGCCCTCGATGACGCCGACATGGATGGTGGAATAGGGCGGATCGAAGCGCCGGGTGGGGTCGCCCTCGGCAATCAGATCCTCGCGGATGCGGCTGATCTCGGTCAGAAGCTCACCCGCCACCAGGATGGCGTTGACGCCCTGATGGGTGAGGCTCGAATGCGCCTCGTGGCCGATGACCTCGGTTGCGAAGGTGACCGCGCTCTTGTGGGCGTTGACCACCTGCATCGATGTGGGCTCTCCGACGATGACGGCGCGGGGCCTCGGCAGGTTGTCGCGCATGTGTGCAATGAGCGGGCGCACGCCCTTGCAGCCCACCTCCTCGTCGCAGGACAGCGCGAGATGGATGGGAGCCTTGAGGCCGGCCTTCAGGAAGCGGGGCACCTCGGCGAGGCACACGGCGAGAAAGCCCTTCATGTCGCAGGTGCCGCGACCGAACAGGCGCTCGCCGCGCTGGCTGAGGCTGAAGGGATCGCTGGTCCAGGACTGGCCGTCGACCGGCACCACGTCGGTGTGGCCCGAGAGCACGATGCCGCCCGCAATGGCGGGTCCGATGGTGGCGAAGAGGTTGGTCTTGCGGCCAGCCTCATAGTCGACACGCAGATGCGGCACGCCCCAGCCGTCGAGATAATCCTCGACGAAGGCGATGAGCGGGATGTTGCCATCGCGGCTCGTGGTGTCGAAGGCGACGAGGCGGGCCAGCATCTCCTCGGTGGAATAGGTCTGTCCGGTCATGGTGCCTCAGTTGATGGCATGTTTCTCGTGCGGGCTGTCGAGCGAAAAGGCGGGGATCTCGACATTGAGAAATTCACCCGAGTCGAACTGCATCTGATAGGCCCCCACCATGAAGCCCGAGGAGGTCTTGAGAGGACAGCCCGAGGTGTAGCTGTAGCTGTCGCCGGGCTTGAGCGTGGGCTGCTCGCCGACCACGCCCGCCCCGCGCACCTCCTGCACCTGGCCCAGCGCATCGGTGATCTTCCAGTAGCGGGTGCGCAGTGTCAGCGTCTCGCGCCCGTGATTCTCGATAGTGATGGTATAGGCCCAGACGTAATGGCCCTCCTCCGGCCTGGACTGGCCGTCGAGATATTGCGGGCGGACGATGACCTTCACACCCCTGGTGATGCACTCATACATGCAGTCAGTTTACCTGATCAGCCGGGGTTTTCCACAGCGAAGCTTGCCAAAGCCGCGGGCTTTCCGCCATGTGGTGGCGATGGACACCCCCAACGACCGCCAGGGCATCCTGCCCGCCCGCCGCATTGCCGCCTATTGCGAGGCGGGGCAGATCCGGCTCGCCCGTCCGGCTGCGCCGGATCAGATCCAGCCGGCCAGCCTCGACCTGCGGCTCGGTCCCTGGGCCTATCGGGTGAGGGCCTCGTTCCTGCCAGGCCCGCGCGCCACCGTCGCCCAGCGCGTGGCAGACCTGGCGCTGCACAAGATGCCGCTCGGCGATGGCGCAGTGCTGGAAACGGGCTGCGTCTATATCGTGCCGCTGCTCGAGCAGCTGGCACTGCCAAGAGGCATTGCCGCCGCCGCCAATCCCAAGAGCTCCACCGGGCGGCTCGACATCTTCACCCGCGTCATCACCGACTATGCGCAGGAGTTCGACAAGGTGCCGGAGGGCTATGAAGGCCCGCTCTATGCCGAGATTTCGCCGCGCACCTTTCCGATCCTGGTGCGCGAGGGCTCCAGGCTCTCGCAGATCCGCTTCCGGCAGGGCGCTTCACTGGCCAGCGACCAGCTGATCCGTGATCTCCACGCCCGCGACGGACTGATCTCATCCGGAGAGGTCAACATCGACAATGGCCTCGCACTTTCGGTCGATCTCTCGACGCTGGAGGACTCGGGTCCGGTGGGATTCCGTGCAAAGCGCCATGCGGGGCTCATCGACGTGGACCGCAAGGATGCTCTCGAGGTGTCGGATTTCTGGGAACCGATCTGGCAGCGTGGCTCGCTGGTGCTCGATCCCGACCAGTTCTACATCCTCGCCTCCAAGGAGGCCGTGCGCGTACCGCCGGCCTTCGCAGCCGAGATGACGCCCTTCAACCCGCTGGTGGGTGAATTCCGCGTCCATTACGCCGGCTTCTTCGACCCCGGCTTCGGTCACAGCGCAGGCCACGGCGAGGGGGCGCGCGCCGTGCTGGAGGTCCGGAGCCATGAAGTGCCCTTCATCCTCGAAGACGGGCAGATCATCGGGCGGCTGGTCTATGAGCCTCTGACCGAGGCGCCCGAGCAGGTCTATGGCCAGGGCATCGGCTCCAATTACCAGCGCCAGGGCCTCAAGCTCTCCAAGCACTTCAAGGCCTTCATCCACCACAGGCACTGAGAAACAGGCCGCGGACCATGCACGCCCGCCGCGTGCCTGGCGGGCAGCCGCACCCGTGACGGCAATGATTGACATAACTATTGGAAATTGTATATTGAAAGCCTGATCTATTGGAGGCCGTGCAATGACCCGTTCAACCTCCCTGTTTCTCGGCGCATTGGTGTTCTCGGCCTGCGCCGTCAGTCTCGCAGGAACCGCAACTGCCCAGGATGCCAAGATCGGCCAGGAAGAATACCGGCAGCATTGCGCCGCCTGTCATGGCCTCGAGGGCCGTGGTGACGGCCCCATCGGGCAGATGCTCAAGACCCCTGCCCCGAACCTGGCGATGATTGCCCAGCGCAACGGTGGCACGTATCCGGTCGAGAAGATCTACGACATCATCGAGGGCAGCAGTGTCGTGGCGGCGCACGGAACGCGCGACATGCCGCTGTGGGGCGACCGGTATCGCCGGGACGCCAAGCCTCAGACGCCTGACCAATCGGATGTCGCGACCCAGCAGGCGCAGCAGCGCATCCTGTCGCTGGTCTACTACCTCGGCACGTTGCAGTAGGAGCGAGGCTCAGTCCTCCACCCGCGCCGCCTCGCGTTGCAGCGCGCGGCGGTCCCTGATGCGGATGCTGCCATATTGCAGTTCGACGATGCCCTGATCGATCAGGTCGGCAAAGCACCTGCGGAACGCCGAGCGGCTGAGGCCGACCATGCGGCCCAGCTCCTCCTGGGTCATGCGCACGGCGCTTGAGGCGTCACTCAGGCGCAGCAGGGTGCGCGCGAAGCGCACGCGGGAGGGCAGTGCGATCACCTCGGCCAGCCGGGTCAGACCGGCATTCACATGGCCGTGGGCCAGCCGATAGAAACACAGCCAATCCTGTGGATGGTGGCGGAGGCTGCGCTGCAAGGCAGCAGCAGAGAGCCGGAACAGCCGGCCATGGCTGGCGGCATGGATCGACACCGGAGAGCGCGCGGCCGGAAGGAGAGCTGCTTCCCCGGTCCAGAAGCCGGGCGCGGCGCGATGCACAACAACTTCGCGGCTGGCGCTGACCGGAATCGCGATATCGAGCAGGCCATCGCCAAGGCCGAACACCGCATCCGCCTCATCGCCCGCCGAACAGATCACGTTGCCGCGTTTCATGCCGATCCAGCGGCCCAGCTTTGCCATGCGCACCTGGAATTCGGCCGGCTGCTCGGAAAACCAGCCGCTCGTGCTGAGGCCAGGCAGGCTGCCCGCGTGCGCCGTCACCAGCTCGTCCATCGTCACGTCACCCGGATGTGGCCGCCGCCCGAGACGGACGGGGCTTCTGCCGGGAGGTTAGGCAAATTGCACCCAAAAGTCGAGTATTGCTGCGTCCGGCCAGATCATCCGTTGCACATGCCGCAGTGGTCGATGCACGTCTGGCGGGTGCTGGACCCCGCCTGCCCGGCCAGTCTCACAGCAGCGGAGGCGGTGCATTTGACGCCTCCTTCATCCATGGCAGTCGCCTGCCGGTGCAGCAATGAAATCTTTGCGCCCATTCGCGCTGGATCCTGGAAGCAAAACTCGCCAGCACTCTCGCCATCAGGCACCACCATGTCGCGTTATCCGCCGGGCACGCGACTTGATACGGCTTGAGCGCGCCGAAATGGCGTCAGTACAGTATTTCGAAGCTCACCCATGTCGGCAGGCAGCCCGTAAGTTTCTTTGGTGGCGTGCGCTGCTGGCTGGTGTCTCCGGAAAAGCTGGGACCGGACGGCTTGGGCGCGCCGTTCAGATTTGCACTGCTGTTCCCGGCCAGGAAGACGTGAAGGCTTCTATGGTGCGAGGCCAGGCCCAGAGCAAGGTCCGGCCTGACTGAGCCGCACCGTGCGGCGGCATGAGATGGCTTGCGGAGTTTATTCCTCTCGCGCCTGATGCCGGCGCGGCTTCCGCCGGGACGTTCGGCAGGGAACACCACGACGCCGTGTATTGAGGGCCCCTACCAGCTCATGCAGTTGCGCATGTAGCGGTCGTAGATGGAGGTCCATCTGGCGTTGGACGTCGCAAGCCCGGCGCCGCCCCCGGCCAGCGCGCCAAGGCCGGTGCCGCGACGGTTGCCGCCGATGATGCCACCGGCCGCCGCCCCTGTGAGGGCACCCGCCGCCGTGGTCCGGCGTGTCTGGAGGTTTGCATAGCGTTCGGCCCGCTGGGAGCAGTAGCGCTGCCGGTCGGCCCGCGACCAGTTCTGCGTCGTATGGGCCGCTGCCTTGCCCGACAGAATGACCGGGCTTGCAGCGGGCATGACGACAAGCACAAGACCCACAATGGCAAAGGTGAGAAGTGTGGCACGCATGGGACTCTCCTTCCTGTCGAACTCCGGCCGGGACGCGAAGTCAGGCATCAGGATAATCGGAGGGCAGATCCATGAATGCGTCAGATGCAGCGATCGGCGCCAAATTCTCACGACCGGGTTCCGACTGGCCAGGCGCTGCGGCAGGGCAAATCACGGCCGAACGAGGCCGCCTTATTTTGTGATACTTGGTATGAATTAAGTTGACAATCTACAAGTGGGTTTTGCTAGTTGCTTTCACGACGCAACTGAGGAGAACCCCATGACCACCGCTCGAAGGACCTTTGCCTGGATATTCGTTGCAATCGCAATCCTGTTCGCGCCGAATGCGGCACTCGCCACCGGACCCGTTTACACGGCGATCGTGGATGCGGGGAGCGGCGGCACGCGGCTCTTCTTCTACAAGGTCACCAAGGCGCCCTATCCGGAACTGAAGCTGCTGTTCAAACAGGTCGTCGATGACATACCCGACGCCAGCTATCAGCCCGATGACGGCATCGACAATTATGCCTGCCCTCCCGGTGACGATCCCGCGGCTCAGGCCTTCTATGCCACCAAGAACGTCAATCCCAATGTGATGTTCCCGCTGTGGAACGGCTTGAAGGCGGAACTGAGCGCAATGACTCCGGCCGTCAACCCAGCCGATGTGATCGTGAAGGTCTTCGCCACGGCCGGGATGCGCACGGCCAGTGAAGTGTGCGGCAAGGCGGCCGTTCAGGACCTCTATACCGTGATCCGGGCCGGCATGACCGAAAAGGGCCTCACCAACGCCGCAAATGAAGCCCGCACCATCAACGGCGCCAAGGAAGAAGGGCTCTGGACCTTCATCAATACCAATGACGAGTATGCCAACGCCTTTGAACGTCCGAACCACCTCAAGCCGCGGGCTCCGGCAGTCGGCACGCTGGAAGTGGGCGGATCCTCCATTCAGATCGTCTATCCGATCGGCGGCGGCAGCACGGATCCAAAGGCGATCAACTTCAAGATCAACAACCGGTCGATGACCGTTCATGCCGACTCGATCCTGCATCTCGGGCAGGACGACATGCGCAAGGCGCTGCGCGACGCGCGCGACACAAGCGGGAAGCTCATGGCCTACAAGTGCTGGGCAACGGGCTTCGACCATCTCAATGACGTGAAGGACGAAGGCCACAAGGGCCTCTCGCAGGATGGCGCCTTCACACCGTCGAAGTGTCAGGCTTTCATGCGCAGCTACATCGCGCAGTACATGCCGAAGCCACTCGACCTGACAGGGGTCACGGCAAAGTTCGTGGGGCTGGGCGGCGTCAAATACACGCTCGACGCCTTCGGCCTGGTGGCCGATCCCTATTCCGGCGGCAACAACTTCAACAGCACGGTGAAGACACGTTGCACGGCGGATATCACGACATGGACGTCCATCAACACCAATGAGAACGTGCAGCGCGCCTGCCCGCATGGCGCCTATATCGCCACGCTGCTGAGCGATCCGACACTCGGCCTGTTCCGGCAGAACCGTCAGCGCTTCGAGCGGGCGCTCGTGCCAGCCGACGTGAACGGTGCCGCACTGTCGTGGGTCGTGGGTTACCTGCTGCTGACCTACAGCAAGTAACCGCCGCGCCGCCAAAGCACAGCCGCCCGGGGATGTTCTTGACATCCCCGGGCGGACGGCCATGGAATGACTGGCAGACAGTCACCACACTCATGCGGTGGCGTCAGTCACGGGAGCGGATCCAGCCATGACAACGTCGACAGAGCTGTATGTCTTCAACTGGCACGCCATTCTGCTCGGTGGCTTCACACTGCTGATCTGTCTTTCCGTGCAGGCCTGTTTCGTGACGCTTGTCATGGTTCTTGCAAAGTCACGGATCATCAGACTGATCCGGCAGAAGAGCTTCAGGCGGGCGCATGCCGTGTTCTATCTCGGAATCCTCATGTTGCTTGCCAGCCATCTGCTGCAGATCTACATCTGGGGCATGTCGCTGAAATGGTCCGGCATCATGCCCAACGGGCACATGGCGGTGATGCTGGCCGGCAGCTCCTACACCACGGTAGGATTCATCAGCGACGCCCTGCCGGTGGAATGGCAATTGCTGATCGTCATCATGGCGACGTCTGGCGTCTTCGCCTTTGGCTGGAGTACGTCGATCATGTTCAGCCTGTCGCGCTTCGTCTACCCCATGACAGATTGACCGACGCAGCAAGCGGCAAGGCGCCCTGCACGGAGCGGCCCTGCGAATGCGACGAGCCTCAACTGGCTAGCAGAATCCTGACAAAGGCGGATGGAGCGGGCGATGGGAATCGAACCCACGACATGCAG
>Ga0129333_10006698_pt1 | contig 10892 bp, 10 predicted proteins | sample CPB6_08_DNA_FD_94474 | JGI IMG/M metagenome (GOLD analysis project Ga0129333, IMG submission 94474) | Freshwater to marine salinity gradient microbial communities from Chesapeake Bay, USA - CPBay_Sum_0.6_0.8_DNA | ecosystem: Environmental > Aquatic > Marine > Coastal | place: USA: Chesapeake...
CAAAGCGCCAATCACTATCTTTCCATGGCGATCTTTTGCCTTATCGACCGCCTCAACACCGCCTATTCCAAGCGGAGGCTGCGCGTTGCAGTCTGCCAGAAGCTCAACGGTTGGATCATTCTGCCAATCCTTCTCATCAAGCAACGGAACGCCAATCGCTCCTGCAGCAAAAACGATCTGTGCGCCCTTAATCGCTTTGGCGCGCGCAGCATTATCCACCGCCTCGATGGGCGTAGGGGTGAACCCGAACCGCTCTTGTATTGCCTTAGACGCCGCATCAGCCCGCGCCTTCTGACGAGATGTGATCGCGACTTCCGCACCTTCAATGTTTAACATTGCGGCTGCACGCATGCCTACCGGCCCTGTTCCAGCAAGCACAACTGCTTTTTTCCCTGCAAGCGGACGCGCTTTCGCCAGCAAGGCCACGCCGGCCGCAGCCGTTGTGTTTGAACCATTGGAGTCCAGCATGGCTGAAACGCGAAAATTTGAGAAAAAGCGTTTTTTTACAGCCTTAAACACCGCCTCGCCTGCGGTCATATCGCCCCCGCCAACAAAGATGGCCGTAAATTGCTTTTCTTTCGGTCCACGGGTGTAAATACACCCATCAACAAGCGCGCCAACATTAGCCGGGGTTACGCCGCCATACCCAATGATATGATCAGCGCCGCCATCATAACCGACAACCGTATCGAAAACGCTTGCAACCGGGTCTGTATCGAATAAGAACAGCAGCTTTTTTGTCATGGACATCTCATTTTAAAACATGACCCATTTAGAGCCGAGAACGCACTGACGATGTTGAGACATCAACGCTCGTCAAATCTTGCATCACGCGCATCCGCAGCGCGAAAAGTCGTCTTGAAAAAGATCAAGACAAATATTTAAGCGGTGACAATATTTCGTGGGGCGCCGGCAACAAAGGCGTCGATGTTATCGATCAGCTGATCCGCCAACACTTGCATCGCCTCCTTTGAAGCCCAAGCCACGTGCGGAGTAATGATCAAATTCGGGATCGTGGGATCAAGTAAAATGTTCCCATTCTTTGGTGGCTCAGCTGTAAGCACGTCAAACCCGGCCCCTGCGATGACCCCTTTGCGTAAAGCATCGGCTAACGCCGCTTCATCAACTATGCCGCCACGCGCTGTGTTGATGATACACGCCGATTTTTTCATCGCCGCCAATTCTTTTACGCTGATCATATTCTTTGTATGCGGCGTCAAAGGTAAATTCAGCGTCACAACATCAGATTCGCGAAGTATCGTTGCGAGATCAACTATGTTTGAACCGGGCGCAACGTCGTTTATCAAGACTTTCATCCCGAGCGCCAGGGCTCTTCTTTCTATCTCTTTTCCTAGCGCGCCATAACCAATAATGCCCAGCGTTGAGCCGGCAATGTCATATATTGGATAATCAAAGTAGCAAAACTGATTAGCATATCCCCAGCGACCATGCTGAACCGAATTATGATAATTAACTAGATTCCGACGCAAGGCGAAAAGCAAAGCGAACACATGCTCAGGCAGTGTATTAAAAGCGTAATTCCGAATATTTGATACAATGATGCCATTGGCGGAGGTATAGGCTTTATCGATGACATCAGTACCAGTCGCCGCAACGGCAATTAGTTTCAAGTCAGGTAATTGTTTGAGCGTCGCTTCGCGTAGGGGTACTTTATTCGTAATACAAATATCCGCACCCCTTAAACGCTCCACCACCTCATCTTGAGAAGTTTGAGCGTATTCCTTGTAGTCATGCGGGAAATTAGGCGTTCGCACATTGGCGTCGAGCGTTTCACGATCTAGAAAAACAATTTTATGCGACATAACTTCCCCCAACGGCGCCCAAAATTAAGTCCCTCCCCCCACTATGAGGGGAGGGCTTTTTTTATGCTTACATCTTGAGAAGCGGATTGGCGCGATAAACCGCTTGCGCAGCCGCTACGCCTGATCCTGGCTGGATTTTTATGCCATTATCAAGCATCGCCATTTCTGCGCCAGCAATCGCTCCAAGCAGCATTAACTCATTCAGATCGCCCAAATGCCCAATACGGAAAACCTTTCCAGCAACCTGAGAGAGACCCGCGCCAAGAGCGAGATTATAACGCTTATAGGCGGTTTCAATAACCTTAGCTGCGTCGAAACCCTCTGGCACAACAATCGCTGTAACCGTATCTGAATTCCATTTAGGTTCTTTAGCGCATGTCTTAAGACCCCAGGCCGCAACAGCAGCGCGCGTGCCTTCAGCAAGATGATGATGCCGCTTGTAAACCTGATCCAATCCCTCTTCAAAAAGAATCGACAGCGACTCTTTAAGTCCATAGAGCAATGGAACGGATGGCGTATATGGGAAGTAGCCATTGGCGTTTTGCGCGATCATATCTTGGAATTCAAAATAAGCGCGACGCCCTTTATTTGTCTTGCCTTTTTCGATCGCTTTCTGACTAGCGGCCATCAGTAACAGACCTGCAGGCAGCATAAATCCTTTTTGGGAGCCAGAGACAATAACGTCAACGCCCCATTCATCCATTTTGAACTCAAGAGAAGCGACAGAGGATACGCCGTCAACAAACAGCAAAGCTGGATGCTTGGCATTGTCAATCGCCTTACGGACTGCGGCAATATCTGAGGTCACGCCAGTCGCGGTCTCATTATGAGTCGCCAGCACGGCTTTGATTTCATGATTTTTATCAGCCTTGAGCGTCTCTTCAATTAGCTCAGGATCATTGCCCGTGCCCCACTCGCGCTCTTGCACGACAACTTCAAGGCCCTGGCGCTTACATAAATCAATCCAGAGATGCGAAAACTGGCCAAAGCGCTGGGCGAGAACCTTATCGCCTGGCGAAAGCGTATTGGTGATTGCAGCTTCCCAGCCGCCCGTGCCTGATGCTGGAAAAATAAAGGCATGGCCTTTTTCTGTGCCAAATACCTTTTTAAGCCCAGGAAAAAGGGGCTTTACTAAATCAGGGAAAGTTGGCGAGCGATGATCTTCTGAAGCGACGGCCATGGCGCGCACGACACGATCGGGCAAATTGGTTGGACCCGGCACGAAAAGAAAGTTTTTACCGGGAACTCTAGAATTCAACATGTTTGGCTCCTTTTGAGCTTTAGGCTTCCTCAATAATGGACTAGCGATACTCAAATTTTGAACATCGCTAGTTTTCTTCTTCGAAGTTCAGATTAAAACAGACCGGAAATCCGGCCGTCGCCGCCAACTTCAATATTATTTGCAGCAGGCGTTTTAGGCAGACCAGGCATCGTCATGATGTCGCCACACACCACGACAACGAATTCAGCACCAGCAGAAAGACGCAATTCGCGGATGGGAATTGTAAAACCTGACGGCGCGCCTTTAGCGTTTTGGTCGGTTGAGAAACTATATTGCGTCTTTGCAATACAAACAGGAAGATGACCAAAACCTTCCTTTTCTAATTCAGCAAATCTAGCCTTTACGCTAGAGTCATAGGCTATATCGTTGGCGCCATATAACTCTTTTGCGATCGTTCGGACTTTCTCAGCCAAAGGCAATTCATCCGCGTAAAGCGGCTTGAAATTAGAAGGCTGCGCGTCGATTGTCGAAACGACAGCGCGCGCCAAATCAGCGGCACCCTCTCCGCCCGAGCCCCAGTTATCAGCAACAACGCAATCAACGCCCTCTGATTTACAGAGTCGCTCAAGCGTAGCCATCTCAGCAGATGTGTCAGAGGAAAATTTATTCACCGTAACAAGAACAGGGACGCCAAATTTACGTACATTAGCGATATGACGCTTGAGGTTTGCAAAACCTGACTCAACTGAGGCGACATTCTCGCCTTTAAGATCATCCTTCGCCACGCCGCCATGCATTTTTAGCGCGCGGATAGTCGCGACAATCACCGTTATGTCCGGCTTTAGTCCCGCCTTACGACACTTAATGTCAAAGAATTTTTCTGCGCCAAGATCTGCGCCAAATCCCGCCTCGGTCACAACGTAATCGGCAAGTTTAAGTCCAGATTTCGTTGCGATGACAGAATTACATCCATGCGCAATATTAGCGAACGGGCCGCCGTGAATAATGGCTGGGTTATTTTCTAATGTCTGCACAAGATTAGGCGCGATTGCGTCTTTCAAAAGCGCCGCCATCGAACCTGCGGCTTTAAGCTCAGAAGCGCGAATATTTTTCTTCTCGCGCGTTTGCCCGACAACGATATTGCCAAGTCTCTTTTGCAAATCAGAGAAGTTAGAAGCGAGGCAAAATATAGCCATTACTTCTGAAGCAACCGTAATATCAAAACCGTCTTCGCGTGAAAACCCGTTTGAAACGCCCCCTAAAGACGATACGATCGAACGCAAAGCTCTGTCATTCATATCAACAACACGTCGCCAACTAATGCGCCGCGTGTCGAGACCCAAACTATTGCCCCAATACACGTGGTTATCGATCAACGCCGCAAGGAGATTATTCGCCGCACCAATAGCATGGAAATCGCCTGTAAAGTGAAGATTGATATCTTCCATTGGAACAACCTGGGCATATCCGCCGCCGGCCGCGCCGCCTTTCACGCCAAAACAAGGACCAAGACTAGGCTCCCTTAAGCAGCAGAGCGCTTTCTTACCAATATGATTAAGCCCATCGGTTAATCCGACAGTCGTTGTCGTCTTACCCTCTCCGGCTGGGGTTGGCGTAATCGCCGTGACTAGAATTAATTTGCCCTCAGGCTTGCTTTCCAGTGAAGCAATATAGTCGAGGGAGATCTTTCCCTTATAGTGCCCATAAGGCTGCACAAACTCTGCGGGTATACCAAGCTTCTCACGCGCAACATCAACGATCGGACGCATTTTCGCATTTTGCGAGATCTCGATGTCTGACTTTGGCGCAAGGTGCTGGTTATCTTTACCGCTCATAATTATTTGCTCCCCTCAACGCGCAGCACGGGCGCGCTTGAATATTTTTTTATTTAAAGCCCAGACGCAGTTCTCCGCGCCTCGTCGTGTTAGCCGAGAACCTCAGACCAATGCCGCTAAGCATTGCTTTTTTCCCTGACCGTAGTGAGATCTCATTATGGCTTCAAGGACGCCAGTTGCCGCAGCTCGACCGTACCGGCACGCCCTCCATGAGTTGAACTTAAATCTCGAGGAATTCGTATGACGGGAATCAATTTTCCTCGTCAAGCGGCAAGGGGCAAAGTGACATTGGCCCAACAGACCCGCGCCCAACATGCTGCCGAAAGGTCATCAGCGTCCCCAACAGCCAAGCACATTCGTTTAGCGGGCAGGCCTTAGAATTATAGCAACCCGAAAGGATGGTCATTATCCGTTTTAGATTAACATTATTATTATTTTAAATTACAATGATTTAGAGAGTTTTTATAAAAATAATCGCGCTGATTAGGTAGGCTATAGATGAGAATAAAAGTGATGAATTTCAGAAAAAGCGCCTGTCCAATCCTACCCGTGCACCTAGGGTCCGGGCAGGAAGATTAAGGATTTGATGCGTAAAAAAAAATTTGTCGCAGCCTGCCGTCGCACGCATCTGCCAATAGATCGATTGGCCGGACAAATAGAGCCCGATCCAGATCATTGAGCAACAAATTTCAAACACAGGCCATTGATGCAATAGCGTAACCCTGTCGGCGGCGGGCCATCGGGAAATACATGTCCCAGATGAGAGCCGCACTGCCCACAATGCACCTCTGTACGAACCATTCCATACCGACGATCCTCCTTAACGCCTAAGGAGCCCGGTTCCGGAGAAAAAAAACTCGGCCAACCGGTGCCGCTCTCAAACTTGTCTTCAGAACGGAAAAGCAGCTGGTCGCATCCTACGCAAAGAAACGCCCCAGGGCGCTTCTCATGATTTAACGCACAACTGCCAGCGGGCTCTGTTCCATGCCCCCTCATTATTGCATATTGTTCGGGGGTGAGCAGCCTGCGCCAGACTTCCTCGCTATGCGAAACTGGAAATTGCTCATCGTCCATAAAACACCCCAGCAATGGACACAAAATAAATTGAACTTATCTAATAATTAGAGGGCTCTAGAAATTTAGCCAGTCTTCTGCAAAACCTGAGTCTATAAATTAACGGTGACAGCATAGTGGTTCAATTACCGTCGCCCTTCGAAGATTGACGAATGACAATTAAAAAATTTGATGTCGTAATTATCGGATCTGGACTTGGAGGGCTCACTGCAGGCGCCCTTCTTGCGAGGAGCGGATATAGCGTCTGCTTATTGGAGCGTAACTTTAGTCTTGGCGGCGCCGCCTCAGTCTACAAAGTTGGCGACCTCCCAATCGAAGCCTCACTCCACCAAACATCCGATCCCCGGAATCCACGTGATGTAAAACATGAGTTGCTGAGCCGTATTGGCATTTTAGACGAAATAGAATGGCAGACGACCGGCCCACTTTATAACGTACGTGGCGGGCCGTTGGGCGAGCCGTTTGAATTGCCAAGCGGGTTTGCAGCTGCGCATGACGCCCTTGCGAACCGCTTCCCAGACAAAAGCTCAGCAATAAAAAATTTTCTAGGTCAAGTCGAACAAATTCACGACTCTTTGTGGAACATAAAACAAGCTCGCGATAATAACTCTTTTGCGAAACTCGCGCGCGGGCTGTGGGAGGTCGCGCCAGCCGCTCAGGATTGGCAAAAATCCTTAGATGATATTTTTACGCGTGAATTTGCCGGCGCAGAAGGCTTGAAATGCGCTCTAGGAGCCAATCTTGCCTATTACGGAGACAATCCAAAAAATCTCTGGTGGGTTTTTTATGCTCTTGCACAAGGAGGATATATTGCTTCCGGCGGGGCCTATATTAAAGGCGGCTCGCGACAGCTCAGTCTAAAGCTCGCTAAGGCGATTACGAAAACAGGCGGCGTTATAAAGATGGGCCGGCTTGTCACGAATATTGAGATTAACGACGAAGGCGCGGTCACCGCCATTCGGCATTCTGCGCGACGAACCGGCGATGACGAAGAACGCCTTTGCGCAAGAGTCGTGATGGCTAATTGCGCGCCAAGCCTAGCGGCCTCGATGATGGAGGAACCGGCACGGAGTAAGATGGAGAGGGAATTTGGCGCGAGACCCCTCTCGACCTCGCTCTTCTCCGCTAATTTTGGATTATCCACTCATCCCTCAAATGTTGGGATAAAAAATTTTTCATCAATCATTTTACCCAAGGACATGCAACGCTTTGATCAGTATGGCGATGGCAAGCGGGCGATGAGCGCCATGCCTAAAAATTCATTACCCATACACTCTATTATCAATTTCACTGCGGTAGACTCGGGTCTTTGGGAAAATCCGCCTATTCTCATCAGCGTGCTGGGTCTTGATTGCCTTGATAATTGGAAAGATTTACCCAAAGAAGCCGCCGTCGATAGACGTGAACAATGGCTTGAGGCAATTCAACTATCCCTTGATCGCATGTACCCTGGCTTCTCAAAGCTAGTAAGTTCGAGAATGTTACTAAACGCGTTTTCTATGTCCAGCTATCTCAATACGCCCGAGGGCGCTGTTTATGGTTTTGCCGCCCTCCCTCCTGAGGATCCTATTCTTGCTGGTTTTCCTCGGACGCCAATGACGCCAATAAAAGGCCTCTATCTTGCTTCAGCATTTGGTGGTGAGCACGGCTTTAATGGCGCGATGCTTTCTGGGGCTGAAGCAGCGCGACTTGCTGAAGAAGCTTTAGCTAAAGCATGATGAAAATATAATTCGCTTAAAAAGATATAGTTGAGATTTGACAAAATCTCTGATCAGCCATCTCAATGGACGCCAATTTTAGAAAATACATTAATAACTAACACGCCTGAAACAATTAAAAAAATACCTATGATTGCCGCTTTATCCAGAGCCTGTCCTAGATAAAGCCAAGAGATCAGACTAATTAGAGCCGTACCAGCGCCAGACCATATTGCGTAACCAACAGCTGTAGGGATCGTTTTTAGGGTCAAAGATAATAAATAAAATGAAGCTGTATACGCCAACCCAACAATAATCGAAGGCCATAGCCGACTAAATCCATCCGACTCCTTCAATGCCGTAGTGCCAAGAACCTCACAGATTATAGCGATCAGCAAGTAAGCATAGGATTTCATGTTATCGATGGCTTTCTGGTTAAATTAAGAAATCATCTAACAGTTGGTTATAGCCAGCTTTCACTGACCTCAACGGTGAGCGCCTTACTCAAGAATAGTGAGTATATTTTATTTGGAATAAAAACAAACTACATCGGATTGAGTAAAATTGTAATTGCCGCTATTTTAGCCTTAGAAAAAACGCCACATTTAGCCTCATATTTATCATAACCTGATGCAAAAGCGCACTGCTAAATCATAAAATCACGGAGCTATAAAATCATGAAAAAATCAATGATATCAAAATACTTTACAGCGCTATTCTTGCTTAACGCTTCTTTCGTATCCGCCCAAGAGCATCCAATTCCCCCAGCCAATCCCGATTGCGCAGCAAAAGCAATCAATAACAAAGTCGAACCCGCCAGCATAAGTTCTTTCATGAAAAAATGCGAAAATGAAATGGCTCAACGCAATTGCGAAGCTGCAGCTGCAGATAAAAAAATAACCGGAAAAGCTAAAATCGGCTTTGTTAAGAATTGCGTAAAAGACGCTGCTCAATTTCAGTAAAACCAAGCTACATCTTATTTGAAAAAATCTAATGGCCAAGACTATCGACTATTTTTAGATAGTCCTTGTAATAATCCGCAAGCTTAGAATTAGCGCAAGGCCATAAAGAAATCGTAACGTGCAAAACGATAGCAGCCTCGCAAAGGCCCGAGGCCAAATTAACCGGCATAAATTACGAAATTTGCCGTGTTGAGTTAAAATTCAATACCTAGATCGAAGACTAATGTATCGCAAGCTCTAGATGAGAAAGCGCTTCGCGCACATGGGCCAATGCTCTTGCAGTGTGCGATTTACGGCCCTCGATAATCGCCTCCTTCAAATGGATGATAGCCTCTTTGGTATGCGGATTATCATCATTATCTCTATTCGCTTGCTTGATGTCCGCAAGCGCTGCGCGCGAATGAACGACCAAGCCATTCTCGTGCCCCGCTTCGCCGGCCTCAACAGCCGATTTCGCATGATCAATTGCCCGCTCTGTATGGAATATAGCATCGCGTCCATGAGCGCCTACCAGAGCATCAATAGCGTTTATTAACGGCTCTTCTGAACGGACGATTTGTGTTTGCGCCAAAAGAGCGCCCAAAATCAGGATCAAAAAATGGTATTTATTTTGAGACATAGAAAAGCTCCAGCTTTATGTGCATATTTAATATCTGAAAACGCGCAAGTTATCTAGCTAGTTTAGATCCCCCCATCAACAGATAAGACGCGTTGGGGACCTTATTCATACAGCAAGATTAGGCTAAGAAACTTTTAGCAAAAACCGCACTCCCTCGCGCTTATATCTAGAAAGAGATATGCAGAACTATTATTAATAACCTCTGTGGTGGTTTTTCTTAATGAAATGCGTATCCTCAAGCACACGCCACTCGTCTCCCAGGGTAGCGTTAAAGACAAGCGTTTCATTATTAATTTCCTCTGCTTTCATGAGCGAAAGCATCTCGCTCTCTAGGAGAGGGCCCACAACCTCTTCATCTTTTGCATAATACCAGTTATCTAAAGGCGGCGGCTCTTCCTGATGCGTTTCAGAATTCTTTCTCTTTAAAAAATCATCAATTTCGGAGTTTGAGGATAAATTTTCAGAGCTGATAGGATCTGACGACTTCTCAAGCCCATGAGTCTGACCCTTAAAATATGCAAACCCCCCGATTGCAATAGCCGCCAAGCCTTGCAAATAATGACCAGAGATCGCCAAACCCAGCCCGAAAGAAATCGGGATTACGATAAAATTATCCAGATAGGGTTTAATTTGCATCTTTTAAAAAGCCCTCGTCAAAAATTCCGCGAGACTATGACAGATTGCGCCTACTCAGAGATACCGCCAAGCGAGGCTGTCATAATCAAATCTACCCATACTTTCTCTATCGCTTTCGTCAATCGCTTGCAATGCCGATCATTACTTTAAATCGAACTTATTAGCCTAATAATTTAGCAAGAATAATAAATTAAAATAAATCAAATTTTATCTATGCCCGAGCATTGCTTATTCTTTAAAAGATTAATTACCTTACATCCGCCCGTAAGGGCCGTATCATTTTCCATATGTAGATTTAATCATAAAACTCCACTAATTATATTTGAATTGAGTTCAAGGGACGCCAGTTTGGACTTATTGCTTCATTCCACACCAACGTCTCGCTTGATAATTTATCTTTATTTATTAAATCAACAAATTGCACTCTCGTATAAGGCCCCAATACATTCCCCATAGATTCGTAATACCAATGATCAATATTATTGATTGGATCGGACAAAGAAGATTGTTTTGTAGCGATGAGTTGACGGCCCACGCCCTGCTGGCACAGCTCACTTTTAAATTCAGATAAATTCTTTTTGAAGAGAAGATCCCTAATGACTTCATAACCAAACGCATCTTCAATCTCCCTGTAAGCAAAGAATGGGATCAGCGCAACAAACATAATTATGCAGACCATAGCGATAGCTATTGGAGCCCCACCCTGGCTGATTGCAGGATGATCATGAGCAAGAGCGTCAAATAACGATCGTCCTTCCCAAACACCAATAAGAATTTCCTCTAACACTCGAAAAACGAAAAGAATAATTGCAAAGGTGAAGGACTTAAACAAGATTGTATAAATTAACGGCTTATTATTAAACCGCCTGTTTAGACGGGTATGCTCTCCAAGATAAACAACCTTGGCCATTAGCTTTGAATTTATTAGCGCAATCCCTAAAGGAATTAAAATATTCCTATCATGATCAAGTATAGCCTTATGAAAGGCAAATAAAGTAAATAATACCCAAAAATAGAGCGCAAC
>Ga0129333_10006699_pt1 | contig 10892 bp, 9 predicted proteins | sample CPB6_08_DNA_FD_94474 | JGI IMG/M metagenome (GOLD analysis project Ga0129333, IMG submission 94474) | Freshwater to marine salinity gradient microbial communities from Chesapeake Bay, USA - CPBay_Sum_0.6_0.8_DNA | ecosystem: Environmental > Aquatic > Marine > Coastal | place: USA: Chesapeake Bay...
CATGTAATGGTCCAAACCAACCAAGGAAATGCCATCCGCAAATTGGTGGTTAACAAATAATCTTTAACCTTAAACTTAGGGGGGCATTGCCCCCCTTTTTTTGCTATGGAAACGAATAAAGGGCATGTGATTTTACTGGTGGACGATGAGCAGGATATTCTCGAATTTTTATCCTATACCCTGCAAAAGGAGGGATATAAAGTTTTCACGGCAACTAATGGAGAGGAGGCCGTTAAAAAAGTGCAAGAAATATCCCCATCCCTTATTTTGATGGATGTGATGATGCCACAAATGGACGGGATCGAAGCATGCCAAATCATCCGAAAAGACCTCAACATTATTCAACCCATTATCGCCTTTTTAACCGCTCGTGCCGAGGACTATGCTCAAATTGCAGGTTTTTCCGCTGGAGCAGATGATTACATCAACAAACCCATTCGACCGCGTTTATTGATTAGTAAAATTCAATCTTTACTGCGTCGACTTTCCACGGGCAACACTCCTGCTAACGGAGTTCAAGAATCAGGAATCCTTATCGACAGGGATCGTTTTGTTGTGGTTGTTGGACAGCAAGAATTTCAATTGCCAAAGAAAGAGTTCGAATTGCTTGAATTATTGGCGAGTAGACCCGGAAAAGTATTTAACCGAGAACAAATTTTATCGCTCGTTTGGGGAAACGAAACCGTTGTAGGGGAAAGAACCATTGACGTTCATGTTCGAAAACTGCGCGAAAAACTTGGAGAATCGTATATTCGTACCATCAAAGGTGTTGGATATACCTTTAACCAAGGATGAAACTGGATAAACCCGACATTTTTTTAATCCTCGTTTGCCTGGCCTCTGCTTTAAGCGGATTCACCATTTTATGGGGCTCCCATTATTTTGAGTTGAGCCTTTTTGTTTCGCTCGTGCTGTTCCTACTGTACGGATGCCTCTTATTCATTACCTTGACGCTCGGAATACGTCGTTTCGTTGAATTTCGTTTACACAACATTTTCAAAACGGTCCAAACACCCCCCAAACTCAAGGGGAAGAAGTTAACGGCATTGCTGACGGAGGCAGAAGAATATGTAGACCGGCTCAGCGACAAAAAACAACAAGAAATTAAAACCCAGAAATCCCAAGACGATTTTCGGCGGGAGTTCATAGGCAATTTATCGCATGAACTAAAGACGCCTGCATTCTCCATTCAGGGATACATTGAATCGTTGATCGACGGTGCTTCCGAAGACCCCGAAATACGCCAAAACTTCTTAGAACGAGCGAGAAGAGCCTCCGACCGCATGATTCAATTATTGGAAGACTTGGACAACCTAACGCGCTTAGAAAATCCGGAGATAAGCATCGAAATCCGTCCATTTAACCTCACGGAACTCATCCAAGAAACCTTTGAATCCCTTGATTGGATGGCAAGGGAGAAAAATATTAGCCTCCTGTTGGGAGGGGAATACGGTCCAATGATGGTCCATGGGGACAAAAAACGCATTTCGCAAGTATTGGTTAATCTGACCAAAAACTCCATTCTATATGGCATACAAAACGGACAAACCAAAATTTCTTTAACGGCTGTAGAGGACTTTCTGTTGATTGAGGTTAAAGACAACGGCATCGGCATAGACCCTAAGCACTGGCAACGGCTGTTCGAACGATTTTATCGGGTTGAACAAAGCCGTAATCGCCATGAAGGCGGAACGGGATTGGGTTTAGCCATCGTAAAACACATTCTAGAATTGCACGAACAAACCATTACCATGAGAAGTACCGTTGGCGAGGGCAGCACCTTCTCCTTTTGCCTGCCACGGGCAGAAAAATCAATCACCTTAAGTTCCAAAGGCGTTCCCATAAAATAAACCGTTACTTTTTCGGTACCTTTGCGCCATGTCAACTTCGGGAAATTTCAACCACTTGTTACTTCGCCTTTTCCAAGAGGTACGTCCCTACCGAAGACTTCTGGCGATATCGTTTACTTCTGTATTATCCCTAGCGGTTCTTGGTCCACTAAGGCCATGGCTCATAGGAAAGGCCGTGGATCAATACATCATTAAAGCGGCGAATTCATCCCTTCTGCTGTATTTCTTAGGAGGAATTTTTGCCTTATTGATCTTGGAGTCAATATTCATTTGGTTGGGCGCTTATTATGCCAATTTATTGGCGCAATCGGTCATACGGGATTTGCGAATTCGCGTTTACAACAAAATCCTTCGCTTCAAAGCGGCTTATTTTGACAGCACACCTGTTGGAATTTCCGTAACGCGTATTGTGAGCGATGTAGAGGCAATATCCGAAGTGTTTTCATCGGGACTTATGGAAATTCTAGGGGATTTAGTAACCTTGATTGTGATCCTCGGGTTCATGCTTTACGTGGATTGGAAACTCACTTTATTGGCCCTAATCCCGATCCCAATTCTTATTGTTGCCACGCGTATTTTCGCTAAGGCCATGAAGAAATCGTTTCAAATGGAACGCACCCAAGTTTCTCGGCTCAACACCTATGTGCAAGAACATTTGATGGGTATTGGACTTATTCAACTGTTTAACCGTGAGCAAAAAACGGGCATTGAATTCGAGGAAATCAATCGAAAACACCGTCAAGCGCACATCAACGCAGTTTGGGCGAATTCCATCTTTTTTCCCGTAGTTGAGTTATTGAGTTCGCTTTCCATTGGTTTTTTACTGGTTTGGGGAGCCCTAATGGTCGGGGGAAAAAGCCAAACTGAATTGACGCAACTCTATGGCACCATCATTTCGTTTACCTTATGGATCCAACAATTGTACCGTCCCATTCGGCAATTAGCGGATAAATTCAATATCATTCAACGAGGAGCCGTGCGGGCAGAACGCTTATTCGCCATATTGGACGACGATGAACAGCTAGAGACGGTCGGTACTTCAACCGCCGAATTCGTCAACGGTGATATTCAATTTGATCGGGTTACCTTTGCCTATGTGCCAGGAAATCCGGTAATTCATTCCCTTTCATTATCCATTGAAGCGTCGAAAATGACGGCCATTGTTGGCGCTACGGGTTCAGGGAAAACAACCATAATTAGCCTCCTCGGTAGATTTTACGATCCTCAAGAGGGACAGATCACCATCGGTGGCGTGGATATTCAGAACATTTCTCGTGAAGCACTCAACCGACATATTGGATTTGTTTTACAGGACGTATTTCTATTCTCAGACACGGTTCACAACAACATCACACTCGGGAATCCCAACATTAGCCGGGAAAGGGTGATTCAAGCTTCAAAGCAAATTGGAGTTCATGATTTTGTTCAGCAACTTCCCGGTCAATATGATTATGTAATCGGTGAGCGCGGTGGGGCCCTTTCTACCGGCCAACGGCAACTGTTGGCCTTTGTTCGAGTGTTAGTCTATGAACCGACCATACTTATTTTAGACGAGGCAACTTCCAGTGTTGATAGCGAATCGGAATTACTGATCCAAAAAGCGATCTCTGAAGTAACTCAAAACCGATGCTCAATCGTGATTGCACATCGCTTATCAACCATTCAACGAGCCGACCGAATTTGTTTAATGGAAAAAGGTCAAATTATTGAAACCGGAAGCCATCAAGAGCTCATCGCTGCGAAAGGAGCGTATCATCAACTATTAGAAAAACAATATACCAATCAAGCATGAATTTTAAAATTGGCGGCGTACCCGAGCACTTCAATTATCCCTGGCGTTTGGCCATTGAAAATGGCGTATTTAAGCCGTTGAAGGTCAACATGCACTGGTCTGATATGACGGGTGGAACAGGACAAATGATTAAGGGGCTTGAAACGGGCTCCCTGGACATCGCCGTTTTGTTGAGCGAAGGGATATCAAAAGCCATCCTTCAGGGCGTCAAGGCTAAAATCATTGACGTATATGTCAACAGTCCCTTGCAATGGGGAATTCACCTTCCTTTCAAAAGCAACATTGACTCGCTTGAAGACTTAACTGCGCCAACGTTTGCCATTTCCCGTTTCGGTTCAGGATCGCACCTCATGGCCTACGTGCTTGCCAAGAAATTTGGGATTCCTTATTCACAACTCAAATTCAATGTCATAGGCGATGTATATGGCGGAATTTGGGCACTTGAAAATCAAGAGGCTGATATTTTTTTATGGGAAAAATACACCACGTCCCCTTTCGTTCAAAAAGGTAGCTGTAAGATCATGGGACAAATCGACACCCCTTGGCCTTGCTTTGTCATTGCTTGCCGAGAAAGTGTTTTTGCCGAACATTCGGAAATCATACATGCATTGATTAACCTTGTAAAATCGATGGCAAGCCAGGTAAAAAGTGATCTCCAGTCGCCCGAAAAACTGGCCTGGCGTTACCACCTCAAGGAGAACGAAGTAGCTCAATGGTTGAACGAAACTGAATGGAACCTTGGGGAAGTTTCTTTGGAAAATGCGCTTCGAAGCACGGTCGAATTTTTGACGGAATCGGGACTCATTATGGCTCACGAACAAGAACGATGGCAAGAGAAGTTGTTTTAGTTTATTGGCTGTTTTTACAAGGTTGCTCCTTTGCCCAAAGCGGTTGTACGGACCCTCAAGCAAGTAACTTTGACCCAAATGCTGTGACCAACAACGGCAGTTGTATTTATCCTGCAACTTCCTACAACATGAGTTTAGTCAACAACCTAAGCGATCAGATACAAGAAAATTCAGGACTTATTCGAGTGGGCAACTTCTTGTACACCTTCAATGATTCCGGAAGTGATTCTAAAATCTATGAATTGGATACGACAGGAACCGTGCAGCGCAGCATCGTTCTCACGGGAGCCACCAATGTGGATTGGGAAGCGATTACCTGCAATTCAACCCATGCTTTTATCGGTGACTTTGGGAACAATTCGGGAAATCGACAAAATTTGTGCGTGTATCGGTTTTTGAAAAGTGACCTGCTCTTGGACACCGTTGTTGCACAAAAACGTTCCTTTTACTGGTCCGATCAACACCAATTCATAGTTCAAGCAAATGCCCATAATTTCGACTGCGAAGCCTTTGTAGCACGGGAGGATTCCTTAGTGCTCTTTTCAAAAAACTGGTTGGATCTTTACACAAGAAGGTATGTCTTACCCGTCGATTGGAACGATACCGTGGCGGCAATGTTGCAAGACAGTTTTTTTGTGGATGGGCTCATCACCGATGCTAGTTTGTCCCCCGACCAAAGCAGAACCTTTCTGTTGGGTTATAAAAACAACGGCAATAACTTCTACACAAGCTTTATATGGAATTTATGGGACTACCCCAACGAACAAGTGTTTTCCGGAAACAAACGCCGCATTGAAATTGGTAACGTTCTGAATGTATCTCAAACGGAAGGAATCGCTCTCACGTCAAACCAAAGCGGGTACGTGAGTTCCGAGAAAGTGGTTTCGTTTGTTACCCTTGCACCAAAACTCTTTAAGTTCGATTTCGGAGCGTATTTTAACAACCTTAACACCCCTGAAATCCTTACGCAATCAATGTATGAACTCGTTCCTCACGCAAAAGACGGGTTTTATGAAATCGTCATTAAACGCCCCTTTAAGGTTGCGGAATTAAAGGATATCCAAGGAAAGCGAATTGCATTTGAAACCTCCGGAAAACGCATCACCACCCATTTTCATGGTCCTGTTGTTCTGCAAATCGACGGAAGATCTGCCTTGCTGTATTTACCTTAATCCCGTCGAAACTGGGTAGCAGAAGCTTGGGCAGAAGGCATAATAACCACATCGTGAATGGAAACATGAGAAGGACGGGTAACGATGAACCGAAGGGTTTCAGCAATATCCTGTGCAACGAGGGGTTGAAAGCCCTGATACACTGCCTTAGCAGCCGCTGCATCGCCTTTGAATCTTACCAAGGAAAACTCGGTTTCTGCCGCACCTGGAGCAATGGAGGAAACCCTGATTCCGTGGGGTAATAAATCCATGCGCATGGACTTCGTTAATTGATCCACCGCCGCTTTGGTTGCACAATAAACGTTTCCTTGGGGATAGGCCTCTTTCCCAGCAATGCTCGTAATGTTCACGATGGTTCCGCTTTGCTGATCCTTCATCCATGGAAGTACGGCTTTCGTAACGTACAATAAACCTTTTAAATTGGTGTCTATCATTTGCTCCCAATCGCTCATCGACCCTTCATCGAGCGTATTTCGACCGGCGGCCAACCCTGCATTGTTCACCAAAAGCGCCGTGTTTTTTTGAATGAAGGAAGGAAGCTGTTCAGACCACTGCTCAACGGCCGTCAGGTCTCGAACGTCTAATCCGTAGCTGAGAATATCAGGAGCTATGGAGGTTAATTCTTCTTGAAGCGCCTGCAACCTTTCCACTCGTCGGGCTAATAAAATCAAACCAAAGCCTTCCTCAGCCAAGACTCGGGCCATGGCTGCGCCAAAACCTGAAGAGGCTCCGGTTATAATCGCGTACTTAACCATTGTATGATTTTTTGATTGTTAAAAAAATGAATCGTGCATTGGGGTTGTAAATACAGTAAGCCAAAGACTAAAAAAGGAAGTACCGGCGCCTTATATCGGACCATTGCTCCAACTACAGGTGCCGTCATCCCAATCAAGGAAAAAACAGCAAAACCAAACAACAACATTCCTAGAACCCACATGGGAGCCATTTTTCGCTGAACCACCCCAACGGCACCTCCAATAATGAGCAAAAACAAGCATGCGTTCTCAACAAATGCAACCCAAGAAAGCGCATTTTTCAACATTTCTGCGTTGGGGTAATACAAGGTATTCCAAATGCCCAAGGGAATTAATTTCAAAAAAGTACCCCATGTACCGTCCATGGGAATAACCCATATTTGACTTCCCGCATTCACCGATTTTGCCATTTGAATGAAATCAAACTGTTTACCTTGTAAGGTGGAAAAAAGGCTCCATTGGGGCATCATAAACCTCGCAGCAACGTACAGCAAAACCATGAATCCGAATGCGCCTAACCCGGCAATCCACCATGATTTCTGATGGCAGTATAATGCATACATCAAAACCATTGGCGCCAAGGCACACAAAATGTAAATCTTTAAAAACAGCAGCATGTAAAGCGTTAAGCATCCCAACATCACATACCGGAGTTCCCATTTCTTCGAAAGGGATAACAGTGACCATAAAAAGCCTCCCAAGGCGAACATCAACAAGGATTCCTTCAAGATTCCACTGGACCAAAAAAGCGTAGAAGGAATCAAAAAAGCAGCAACAAACGCTGTGGGTTTGCGCGCATTAAAATGCAACAAGAAGGCGTAAATCCAATAACAACCGAGGAACGAAAGGAACAAGAAAAGCACTAAATTGATTCCGTACACTCCCCTAGTCATTAAATTCATGAGCGCATTCACGCGAATCACCATCCGGTTATCGTTGGCCAAACCATGATCGTACGATCGAAACCAATAGTTCATTCGGTTTAAATACGGTAAATCCTTGCTTTCCCAAGTTCCAAAGAAGATTCTTCCGAAGGCTGATGGATCTTCGTAGGCCAGGACCGTTAGTTGCTTGGAATCATCGAAATACTTAAAAATATCCGCCTCGCTCCTTTTAGGATAAACGTTGGTATAAATGTAAATCAAGGCGAGCGCGGAAATGCCCTTCGCCACCCATGCGATGGTTCTTCCGATGGACGAAAGGTGACGAAATTGTGTAAATAACAGCATTGCACCCAAAAACAGAAAACAAACAATGCTAAGAATTGTGGACATCACTCCGCCAAAAATACCAATTTTATAGGGTTTTGCGACAAATTGAAAGGCGGTTTGTGTCAAAGTGTCAGCAACCGCGTCTTGGTATATTCCTTGAACGGAGCGGAATGCAACTAAAAATAGGTATAACATGAGAACAGGTCAGATCAACGTTCAAACGGAGAACATTTTTCCCATTATTAAAAAATTCCTTTATTCCGATCACGAAATTTTCCTTCGAGAATTGGTTTCCAATGCGGTTGACGCTACCCAAAAACTTAAGGTTTTGGCTGCTAACGGTGAATATAAAGGAGACCTTGGCGACTTGAAAGTAGAAGTCCTTTTGGACCGCGAGGCCAAAACGCTTACCATTCGCGATTACGGGATTGGTATGACCGACGAGGAAATCGACAAATACATCAACCAAATCGCGTTTTCAGGAGCCGAAGAATTTGTAAACCAATACCAAGGGAAAGAAGGTGCTGAACAAATCATCGGACACTTCGGGCTAGGCTTTTACTCGGCTTTCATGGTCGCAGAACGTGTTCAAATACAAACCTTATCCCGTCATGAAGGGGCTAAAGCAGTGCAATGGGAAAGCAACGGTTCCCCGGAATTCACCATCACTGACATTGAGAAAACACAGCGCGGAACGGATATCGTACTTTACCTCAACGAAGAGGCGGAAGAATTCAATGATAAAAACCGTATCCAAGGGATCTTGTCCAAATACTGCAAGTTTTTGCCCATTCCGGTATTTTTTGGCACAAAAACGGAATACATCGACTCTCCTGAGGGAGAAAAAGACGACAAAGGCAATGTGAAACGTGTTGCAATTGAGGTTCCGAACCAAGTCAACAACGTTAAACCCGCTTGGACGATTGCTCCGGCGTCCTTGACCGAAGAGGACTATCAGGGTTTTTACCGAGAACTGTACCCAAGCACCTTTGATGCGCTTTTGTTTAACATCCATTTGAACGTAGACTATCCGTTCCATCTTACAGGGATCTTGTACTTTCCGAAAATCAAAGAAAACGTGGAGGTGCAACGCAATAAAATCAACTTGTACAGCAACCAAGTCTTCATTACCGACAGCGTAGAGGAAATTGTGCCGGAGTTCTTGACTTTGTTGCACGGGGTTATTGACTCTCCGGACATTCCCCTCAACGTATCCCGTTCCTACTTGCAAAGCGATTCCAATGTGAAGAAGATTTCGTCGCATATCACGAAAAAAGTGGCGGATAAGCTAGCTGAAATGTTCCAAAAAGACCGCAAGGATTTTGAGGAAAAATGGAACGATTTATACCTTTTCGTGCAGTACGGAATGCTATCCGACGAGAAATTCGCCGAAAAAGCGAAGTCCTTTGCCTTGGTAAAAAACACCGAAGGTTCTTTCTTTACGATGGAAGAATATTTAGAAAAAATCAAAGCCCTTCAAACGAATAAAAGCGAGGAGCAGATTGTCTTGTACACGTCGGACGCCGAAGGACAATTCTCGTATGTTAAGCAAGCTAAAGACCGAGGATATGATGTATTGGTATTGGACGGTCCGCTCGCTTCGCATTGGATTCAAAAGCTAGAGCAACAGCAAGAAAAAGTTCGCTTCTCACGGGTGGATTCCGACAGCCTGGACAAACTCATTGACAAAGGAGAGGAAATACCTTCTAAACTTAGTAAATCGGAAGAAGAGAAATTAAAGCCGCTTTTCGAAGAGGCGGTCAACAAGGAAAAATACACGGTTCAATTGGAAAGCATGCCGGAAAGAGAAGCGCCTATCCTCATTACCCAACCGGAATTTATTCGAAGAATGATGGAACAGCAGCGCATGGGCGGAGGTGGTTTTTACGGAGCTTTTCCGGAGATGTACCAACTCGTCATCAATGAAAACCATCCGGTAATGAGCAAATTGCTCAAGATGAAGAGCCCCCGACAAAAGGAAACCGTAAAACAATTGGTGGATTTAGCGATGCTTTCCCAGGGATTGTTAAAAGGTGAAGCATTGACCGATTTCATCCACCGTTCTGTGAACGGAATGGTAGAATCTTAGTAATTTTACCCAAAAAAACACCTTGTACAAGTGGCTCTTGGGCGTAGGCCTGCTCGTTTTAACCGGTAAATTTCGGTTTGCCATCATTGGATTTGTCATTGGCAGCATCATCGACTTTATAAGCCGAGGTAATACTGCATCAGCCCAATCGTCGGGATACAGCAGTACGGGTTTTGATTATTACCGTCAGCGCTCTACCCAATACGACTTCCCTACCATGCTGATGGCTTTGTCCGCGGTGGTGATGAAAGCGGATGGAACGGTGAAACGCGATGAGCTGGATTATGTTAAAGGCTTTTTCAATGCCCAATTTGGCAACCAATTCACCACCCAGCACTTGCAAGTCTTGAAGCATTTTTTGGACAGCGGTAACATCCCTGTGAACGAAATTTGCTCCGACATTCGAGCTCGACTCCCCATTGAGGCGCGCATTCAGTTGGTGCATTACTTGTTTTCCATCGCAAAATCCGACGGCCATGTCGATGATTCGGAAGTTCGCAGCATCCAAGAGTTGGCGAACAAGTTGGGTGTACCCGCATTGGAGTTTGAGAGCCTTAAGAACATGTTTTATCGCAGCGCGGATTCCGATTATAAAATCTTGGGCATTGAGGCCAGCGCCAGCGATGATGACGTGAAGAAAGCTTACCGTAAGATGGCGGTTGCGTTTCACCCGGACAAGGTAGCACAATTAGGACCCGAATACGAAAAGGGAGCCAAGGAAAAATTCCAACAAATCCAAGACGCTTACGAGAACATCAAAAAGAAGCGGGGGATGAAATAACGTTGTACTTCACTACCTCTTTTAGGGATCAAAGAATTTGACTTTACTAGATAATTCAATTTTCAATGTCATGTAAATAGTTATTTTTTGTTATCGGGTAACTTTCCCGTGAGGCGATTGTCTTAGTAACAAATCCATCGGATGAGAATAATTATTACCCTTTGCTTTCTGACTTTTTTCTTGATTGATTATGCACAAAACACGTATGCTGTAGATGATTATTTCATTTCAAGTAATCCTTCGGCATTTGCTGAGAAAACGCTTTATGTGGGTAATACAATTTCTCTAACTAATTTAAGCAGCATTGGCCCATCAACCGGTCCTTTTTTCAATAATTTCTTTGCCATAAGACAGCAAGTGGGTTCGTTTTCCATCGGGCTGAACAATGGGTATA
>Ga0129333_10006700_pt1 | contig 10891 bp, 9 predicted proteins | sample CPB6_08_DNA_FD_94474 | JGI IMG/M metagenome (GOLD analysis project Ga0129333, IMG submission 94474) | Freshwater to marine salinity gradient microbial communities from Chesapeake Bay, USA - CPBay_Sum_0.6_0.8_DNA | ecosystem: Environmental > Aquatic > Marine > Coastal | place: USA: Chesapeake Bay...
GATGCTCTCGGCGTAGCTCGCCAGGCGTCCTGCCGTCCCGAGGTCGATGACCTCCCCGCGGAGTCGCTCCATCTCGGCGATGAACGTGCGCAGGATCTTCCACTCCGCCGCGTGGCGACCACGGCTGTGGTTCGAGGCCGCCGCAGCGATCATGGCCTGCAGGGCCTCGAAGACCCGCGGGTCGGAGATGCGCTTGCTCTCGAATGCCGTGGTGAGGTTCTCGCTGAGGCTGTCGAGCGTGGCCCGTACCTTGAACGTCGCCGTGCGAACCGTCGTGTTGCCGAGCAGGTCGCGCGCCAACACCTGGAGCGTGTGGATCCCTGCTCGCATTCGGCCCGTGTACACCTGGTAACCGTTCGGGATCACCCGTCCGTTGAGGATGAACCGCAGCGACGACTCGTCGGTGCCCACGCCGTCACCGTCAGAGGTGTCGAAGTAGAAGTCCGGCGTGCTGTTGGTGTCGAACTCCGTGCCCGCCTCGGGGAAGGGGAAGTAGACGATCGGCGGCCTCGCATCCACCACCAGTCCGGTGACCGTCGGGTCGCCGCCGAAGCAGGCGTCCTCGGTGGTGTACTCGAGGTCGACCGATCCGTCGGTGATCCCGGAGTCCCCGAGCCGGAAGAAGCGTCCCGGGGCGAGGTCCTTGAACGGCATCTCGTCGTCGATCCCGTTCCGGGCCCTCCACTGCGTGCCGATGCCGCTGCCGACCGCCGCAACGGAGATCGACAACTGCGTCGACGGGGTCACGAAGACCTGCCCGTTGACGATCACGCGCGGGTATCCGATGCTCAGCATCGAGAGCGGTGAGGGTGGGGCCGACGGAACGGGTGTCGGTTCGTCGCCCAGATCGGGGAAGTTCTCGGCGGCGTCGAGCACACCGTCCCCGTCGCCGCCGCGGCTCGGCGCATCGTTCTCCCAGTCCTTGAAGATGCGGCGGAAGACGCGCTTGCGGAGCAGACAGCTCTCGAACAGCGGGAAGTTGCCCTCACCGGCTGCGTGATGATCCGGGTCGGTGAAGACGGGCAGCCCGTCGTGTCGCCACGCATGGTCGCCATCAATCGACTTCAGCCACTGATCCCACGGGCCGTCGGCGTCGGGCATGGTGGTGGTCATCACGTTCGACGCAGGGTCGCCGTAGTTGTAGCCCGAGTTGTAGAGCGAGTACTCAGCGCCCACCAGGTCGCTGATGAGCTGGTCCATACCGGCACCGTCGAGGAGCAACATCTTCGACATGCTCACGGCATTGCGGTATGCCCTGAAGCCGGTTGCCGAGAATCGCTCGGAGGTACCGAGCGGCGTGAAGGGCGCATGCGCGGGCAGGCCGAGATAGCGGTCGAGCACGGCCCGGACGCTCGGCCCGAGTACATCGAGCGTCTGCGTGGGGATGTTGAGGTCGGTGAGCCCGAGGATGGTGTAGCGACGACCGGGGATCGTCACCGCGGTGGTATCGATCCGCGTGGTCGGCTCCTCGAGGAACAGCTTGATGTCCTGCACGGGGATCCCAAAGCGTTCGCTGAGTGCTGCCTCGACGACATCGACCGCCCAGTCCTTGATGGGTTGGGTGAGGCCGTTCACTGCGTCGGCAACACCCACGTATGCCGGCCCGAGTGCAGCAGCGAAACCGTCTGCTGCGAGGTTGCCGATGGAGTCGAGCGCCTCACGGATACTCCCGAACCAATCCGGGAGGCCGAGCATGGGCAGGAGATGCTCGTTCATGAAGTCGTCGACGGCGAACATCACCGTGTCGACGGTCCCCACCGTGTTCTCGCAACGGCGACGCGAGTTGGTCTCGCTCGCTGCAGGCGCGCTGGTGAGCACGTCCGGGCCCTGATTCCGGCAGATGAAGTTCTGTGCATCACGCTTGGTCTGCGGGTCGAAGAGTCCCTTGGTGATGGCGAGGCCCAGTTCGCTCCAGTTCTGGAGGCCAACATCGATGTCGTTGATCCACTCCCGGACGTAGGCGTTCAGGACCTGCTTCGCGAGGTAGGCGACGGTCTCGGTCACCGCGCCCGTGATGGCCCCCACGGTCTCGGCCACGGCGCTGAGACCCATGACGACGATGCACGCCGGGAGGTCGCGCACGAAGTCGATTGCGGCAAAGGCGGGGTCGTACCCCGCGCCGAAGTTGCAGTTCCCACTCGCCCCCTCGTCGCGTGAGGGCGCGTTGAAGTCGGCGATCTCGAAGAAGCCACATCCCTCGTCGACACGTCCATCGCCGTCGCTGTCGCGTCCGTCACAACGGGCGGGGCGACGCTCGAGCTCCCACTTGTTGACGAATGCATTGAAGTGACCGACAACCGTTGCAATCGGATCGGGGTCGTACTGGACCCACGCGTCGAGGTTGTTCCGCAGGCCCTGGAAGAAGTTGATGACCTTGCCGCGATCGTCGGTCGGGGGCCGGACGTCGGACCACTGACTGATCATCGTGTCGAAGATGAAGCGATGCGGCGCCGCAAACGCAATCCGTTCGGTGGCATCGGGGGCAACGTCGCCGTTGGGCAGCAGCGACTCATTGGGGTCGTTGTCGTAACCGGGCGTCGCTGCGCCGATGTACCCCTCGAGCAGGATGTGCCGAAGCGCAATCTCGCGTGCCGTCTTGTTCGTCGGGTCGAGAATCTCGGTCGCCCCGGGGAAGATTCCCTTCGACAACTCGTTGACCAGCGTGTGCGCCCACACGTCGCCTGCGGCGTGCGTGAGGAACCCGTAGGTGAATGCGAGGATCTGGCCTTCCTCGGAGTCGTTGTAGTCGGGGTTCTGGTCGGGGTCGTCGTACGCTGCGCCGGGTTCGTAGTAGTAGTCCTGCGCCTGCCAGGCCCGGTTGAGCAGGTGACGCAACCAACGCCCGGTGTTGTCGGGGTGGATCACCGACTGTCCCATGACGAGATCCGGGAAGCCGTCCGGCCCGATGACCCCGGCGTTGTAGTGCGCAGGCCACGCCCGGAGCGCGGCCACCAACTTGGGGTTGACCGAGTACTCGCGCCCCTCGATGGTGACCCTGCCGTCGGCAACGACGTCGCTGTACGCGTTTTGGCCGGTCTTGGAATGGGTATACGGCTTGAAGGCGTCTGCCCGGTCGCGAGGGACAGACACTGCGGCGGCACCACCGATCAGCGCGGCGCCGAGTGCGAATGCACCCCAACGCCCAGCACGTTTCGCCATTCCGGCATCCCCCTCGTACTCGGAACCAGTTGGATAGTAGTGAACGGCGTCTGCGTCGTCACTTGCCCCGGGCCTCCGTGCCCGAATCCCGTGGGACCTTCGCCCCGGGAGCAACGTGTCCTTGCTCCCGAATTCGGCCCACGTCGTCGAGTACGTGTATCGGAGACGTTGTTACGCCGCGCCGTACGTGCAAACTGGTGCTGTGAGTGGCCGGTATCGGGTGGCAAGCGTCGTGGCGGCGGTATGCGCCCTCGCTGGAGTCGTTACCGCATGCGGCAGCGATGCCCCCCAGCGCCTCATCGGTGCGCAGCGCACCCCGCCGGTGTTGGTGGGCGGGGCGAGCCTGCCCGACGTTACCGAGGCCGAACCCGGCACCGACTTCACGTTCCGGGCCGAACCCGGTTCGCTGCTCGTGGTCTACTTCGGCTTCACCAACTGCCCAGACCTCTGCCCCACCACGCTCGCCGATCTCCGCACTGCACGGAAACGGATTGGCACCGAGGCCGACGTCGTCGACCTTGCATTCGTCACCATCGACCCCGAGCGCGACACCGCCGACATCCTGCGCTCGTACGTCGGATCGTTCACCTCGAAGTTCCACGTGCTGCGGACCCTCGACACCGACCGCCTGAACGCTGTCGAGGAGGCGTTCCTTGCGTCGTCGACCGTCACCAAGAACCCCGACGGCACCGTGTCCGTCGGTCATACCGCCAGCACGTACGTTGTCGACTCCGCCGGCACCGTGCTCGTGGAGTGGCCATTCGGAATCGGTGCCAAGGGCATGGAGAACGACCTCCGCATCCTCATCGACCGACTCGAAACCCCCTGAACCCCGCCCCAAGGAGCACCGTCATGATCACCCGTCGAATCCTGCTCGCCGCGGCCGCCAGCACCCTGGTGCTCGCTGCGTGCAGCAACTCCGACAAGGAAGCCACGCCGAAGGTCACCGTGGAGAACGTCTGGGCACGCCAGAGCCCGATGGCCACCGACCTCGGAGCGGTGTACCTCGACATCACCAGTTCGGCCGACGACACACTCACCGGCGCGAGTGTCCCCGCAAGCATTGCGAGAACCGTCGAGATCCACGAGATGGCGATGGTCTCAAACATGGGCGACTCCGGGATGATGGGTGACTCCGGGATGTCGAGCGGCGGCGAGATGGTGATGCGTGAGGTCGACAAGATCGACCTGCCCGCCGGCACTACCGTGAGCCTCAAGCCGGGCGGCTACCACGTCATGCTGATCGGCCTGGTGAACGCACTGAAGGCGGGCGATACCTTCGAGGTCACGCTCACCCTCGGATCGGGCACCACCACCACGGCGACCGCGACGGTCCGAGAGACCGCGCCCGAGTGATCTGATCCAGCGATGTCCGAAACCGACGAACTCACCAACCCGTCGCTCGACGATTCCGACGACGCCGCGTCGCTGGAGGGTTCGCGCGCTGCAGTCACGAAGGGACTCTTCCTTGCGGCCCTCGCGCTCGCTGTCATCGCTGCAATCACCATCGTCGTCGCGCTGAACCTCGACTCCGGCGGCGCGCGCCGGCCCACGGCGACCCTCTCGTACGTGGTCCCGGCAGGAACGGGCGCTCAGGTCGACCTCGGCAACGCCCGCAACGACATCTTCCCCGAGTACCTCGAGGTGCAGGTCGGCGACTCCATCGTCATCCGCAACGACGACGCCCGGTCGCACGTGCTCGGCCCGTTCACCGTGCGCGCCGGCGAGACGCTCACCTATGAGTTCCAGGAAGTCGGCACCTACCGCGGTGCCTGCACCGTGCACGGACCGGGACACGAGGCGATCATTCGTGTGCTGAAGTCCATCCCGCCGACCCCCGCATGAGCCGACTCGTTGCTCCACCCCCCACGGCACTCATGCGGGTGCGTACGCGACGGTGGCGTAGTCACACATTGCGCAGTGCACTCCTCGCGCTGCCAATACTCGTTGCCGCCGCTTGCGGAGGGGGATCCTCGGGGTCAGGGAAGTCATGGCCCGGCGTCGACATCACCGATACCGCCGGCGCCACCCTGAGTTCCCGGGCCATCGTCACACAGGGACGACCTGCCGTCATCTCGGTGTGGGCCGTGTGGTGCCGACCCTGTCGGGAGGAACTGCCCCGGCTCGAGGAACTCGCTACGAGCGACACACGGGTCGATGTCGCGGCCGTGAACCTCGGCGATTCGGAGAAGGCCGTCAACGACTACATCGAATCGCTGGGACTGAGACTCCGTGTACTCATCGACAGCGACGGACTGCTCACCGAGGCACTCGGCATCTCGTCGGTCCCGGCGACAATCTTCGTCGACAGCAACGGCAAGGTTGCCGAGGTCCATCTGGGCGAGTTGAGTGCCGACGACCTGAAGAAGAGCGCCTCGAGGCTGCTGAGCGCCTGATCGCTACACGAACTTGGTGGTCACCGACAACGGTTCGCGATCGGAGACCAATTGGTTGATCGGATGCGACCAATCGGGATGGCCGAACGAGATGCCGCAGAAGATGCGCTCATTCATCGGTGCACCGACAAACTCCCGCACTGCCTCCTCGTGGACGCACCAGGCCTCCTGTGCACACGAGCCGAGACCGGCCTCCTGCACGAGCAGCATGAACGTCTGCAGGAACATCCCGCAGTCGGACCACTGTGGCGGGCCCATTTGCTCGTCGAGGAAACAGAAAATCGCCGCCGGCGCTCCGAAGAAGTCGAGGTTCTTCGCGAACTGCGCGAGGCGTGCCGGCTTGTCGTCCCGTGCGATGCCGAGCAGTGCATACATGTCCTCACCAATCTTGAAGCGTGACGAGCGGTAGGGCTCACCCAACTCCTTCGGATAGATGTCGTATGCGGGCGCCCCGGGCTTGCGCCCGGCGATGAACGACCGGAAGCGGGTCATGGACTCGCCGTTCACCACGTAGATGCGCCAGGGCTGCAGGTTGCCACCCGACGGTGAGCGAAGAGCCGTCGTGAGGAGGTTCCGGATGAGGTCATCGCTGACCGGATCGGGCAGGAACGATCGGATCGACCGACGGCTCATCACGGCATCGGTTACGGACATCGAGGAAGTCATGGCTCGCATTCTGGTCCGTGCGGATGCCGCGACGCCGCACCGGCCCCATCACGGTGGGCGCAATACTGGGAGCGCCATGGAGACCCAGCAGGCACGCACCCTGCGGCGAGCGCGGGGCACGCTTGCCCGCACACTCGTCACGGCGTTGATGATCGTTGCGTCAGCCTGCAGCGACGCCCCGAGCCACAGCGATGGCAGCGGTTCCACCGACGTTTCCGTGCCCACCAGCGGTGACACCCCAACAATCGATCCCGTCAACATCGCCCCCGTCGACACCACCGGTTCCGCTGCCGCCACAACTGCACCTGCGTCGCCCTCGCCAACCGCCGCGGAACTACCGCCGACCTCGCCGGTGCCGGTCGACGTTCCGGGCCACAGCGACCGGCCGACCCTGCTGCTGCGCGCCGCCTCCGACACTGCGCCACTCGTGGTCGTGTTCCACGGCAGTCGCGGGAGCATCGAGAACGTGCAGGGGCGATCCGGCCTCGATGCCGCCGCTACCGCTGCCGGAGTCGCGGTGCTCTGGCTCTCGGGCAAGCCGCTACCCGAACGGTCGTGGAACACGAACAATCGATGTTGCGAACCTGCCAGCACCGAACGGGTGGACGACCTCGGGTACGTCGACACAGCGATCGAGACCGTTGAGCGCCTCGGACTGCGACCCGTGCGCATGATCACCGCTGGGGTGTCCAACGGTGCGGGCATGGCGGTGAGCACCGCCTGCAAGCGACCACGTGTCTTCTCTGCAGCCGTGAGCGTTGCGGGTTGGATGCCGATCACCTGCCGGGACCGCAATGTCTCGCTCGTCGCGATCTCCGGCACGGAGGACGATGTGATCGGGCGGCGCACCGCACGCGAGATGGCCACCACATGGAGACGAACCGTGGTGGGTTGCACGGGCGACGCCAACACCGTGCGCCGGGGCATCGCCAACATCTCGACGTGGGTCGACTGCGCCGGGAACACCTACGTGCGACTCGCGCTGCTCGACGGTGTCGGCCATGTCTGGCCGCGCCTCGGTGACTATGACGCCACGGACGAGATCATCACCGCTGCAACCAGTGGTTGGTGAGCGACCGGGGGTTCCCGGTCGGCCGGGTCATGCGGCCTCGACAACCGCCCTGATCCGCTCGAGGGTGGTCTTCATGCCCTCGACATTCACGCGTGCCCGCGACTTCCCGCCGAGACGCCAGAAGATCTTCATGAATGCCGAATCGGCAAACTCGAAGAACTCGGTGACCTCCGTGCCCTCGCCCTTCGGCTCGAGGCGGTACCCCCAGGTGTTCAGCACCTTGTCGCGCATCAGCACACCGAAGGTGAAGAGGCGCTCGTGATCGCACTGCAGGACGCGGCAGGTCGTCCAATACACCGGACCCCGACCGTTGCGCTTCACGTGCCCGCGGAACTTGGCACCGACCGCCGGACCGGTGGCACCGTCGAGCCACTCGGCCTCGAAGGTCTCGGGGCTGAACTCACCGATTCGTGTGACGTCGCTGACGAGCGCCCACACCTTCGACGGAGGGGCTGCCATGTAGACGGTGACGGAGTCGCGCATGGCCGTGACGCTATCCCCTGCCCGGCTCGAGCGTCGCCGACGCTCAGAGCGCAGGGAGGAACCGGTCCTGACAACGGGCAGGACGCGTTGCGTCGACCGACCGCAGGGCACCGAGTTTCCTCGTGAGCGCCGGAACCGGCTTCGACAACTCTGGATCGCGTGCCACCTCATCCACCGTGAACACCGCATCGCCCCGGCGGTAGACGAGCGAGATCGACGGGCGGCCCGAGGTGTAGGCGCGCAGCATCACCATCGGGATGAGGTAGCCGTCGTCGCGGTACTGGAGCAGACCGGGATCGGATGAGTCGAGGATCTGCACCAGATCTGCCTGGCGCTCGTCCCACCCCCATCCGGTCGGGATGAGCAACCCGTTCTCGTACCCCGGTGCCGTGACCAGGTTGCTGTACATGTTCCACGAGTACGCCGTCTTGAGCCCTGCGTACGGCAGGACGCCGTTGACGCCCGCAATCAGCGGGACGACGACCAACCATCGCATGGTGGGCAGCACCACCAGTGATTCCGGGCGAGTCCGTTCGCGCCCGACAACCAAGATGCCGACGACTGCGAGCACAACCGTTGCCGTGACGACCCACCAGACGACGTCGCGGACATCTCCGACCCAGGACCACGTCCGTCCGCGGTCGTCCGACCCGAGCAGCACGATCAGCACCACGATCAGGCCTGCCAGCACACAGCGGACCACGGTGTGCACGGCCCGCGCGCCACGCACCCGCCCCATCAGGTCGGTTGCCCGTTCGAAGAAGCGTTCCGGCAGGAACAGGATGAGGAACGCATAGACGAGCGCCGTGAAGTCGGCGAAGGAGTGCGTGCCGTCAAGCCCGATCAGACCGTGGAAGACCACGGCGAGCAGCACGCCCCACACACGTGTCCGCCTGAGGACGAGCAGCAACACCACAGAGAGTTCGATGACGATTACCGCGACGGCAATCGTCCGGCCGACACCGCCGCTTCCGGCGGTATCGAGCGATTGCCACCCGAGCGAGTGCGCCGTCTGGTCGGCGAAGAACGTCGCACAACTCGTGATCGGGTCGACGAAACCCCGGTTGATCTTCGCGAGCGCAGAGAACGTGTAGAAGACGAGGAACACACCCCTGGCGACCGGGAGGAAGGACCTCATCAGCGCGTCCACCACCAGCCCGGTGCGTCTCACCAGCGCGTGGGCAAGCGTGCCGAGGAATCCAAGCGACAGCAGCGCGGAGATCATCCAGTGATTGCCGATGAGGGGGGCCGCCATCCATGCGGAGATGAAGATGCCCAACGACATCACCACGAGTGCCGGCAGCATCAGTGGCCGCACGATGAGCACGAGCGCTGCCGCCGCTGCCACGTACTCCCACAACGCAAGCCAACTCGGGTTCGCCATCCCACCGAAGACGGGCCATGCCTGAAGGGTGTGCAGCAGCACCGCAAGTGCCCACCACCACGAGAACCACACCAGTCGCGCCGGGCGCGTCCGCACGCTGTCCATCGATGTCTCGGGCTGAACGCTCACGCAGCACCGAACGCTAGGCGACGACTACCGTCGGGGGCGGGAGCAGCGCATGACCATTTTCGACAACACCACCACACTCCAGTTCGACCCAGCCGACCCCGACCGAGTGCAGGTCGATCTGCCCGAGGCGTGGGGATCGCTCATGGGCGTCCATGGGGGCTTCGTCACTGCGCTTGCTGTCCGTGCAGCACAGTCCCGGCTGGAGGGCCAGCGCGTACGAACGGTCAGCACGAGTTTCCTCCGGCCCGTCACGATCGGCGAGGCATCTCTCGAGATCACGGTCCTGAGGGCGGGGCGCAGTCTGTCTACATTCGACGTGCGCCTCTCCCAGAAGGGGCGCGTCGCAACGAGTACTCGTATCACGGCCGCCACGGTCACGGTCGGCACCGAGTGGGATCACGCACCGCGCCTTCCCGTGCCTCCGGTTGCCGAGTGCATGGTGGTTCCGGGGCCACCGGGGATCCGTCACCTCGAGCACGCACAGGGTGTGCTCGACCCGGAACACCTGCCACTCACCCAGAGCGAACTCGCAGTGCTGCAGGGATACATCCGCCCTGCGGAGTTGCGACCGATCGACGAGCCGTGGCTGGTGATGGTCCTCGACTATTTCCCGCCGGCTGCGTGGACGAAGGTGAACCCACCGGCAGGCGGCCTCAGCGTCGACTACACGGTGCACATCCACCGCCCACTCGATCGCGCGCTCGCAGAACATGAGTGGCTCACCGTGGCGTTCCGGGCCGATGTCAGCACCTCGGGGCTGTCACTCGAACATGGTTCGGTCGCCGCTGCAGACGGAACACTCCTTGCCGAGTCGTTCCACACACGCTGGACCGGTTGACCGGCGAGCGCTGCTATTCGCAGGCGACGCCGTCGCGATCGCGATCCAGACCGGGCCGGTACCCAGGGTCCCCCTCGTAGATCGGTGCTGCACCGGCGGCGCGCGCAGCGGCACAGTTGGCGTAGTACGCATCGCCGCCCGCGACCGTGGTGGGTGCAGCACTCTCACCGTCACCCGACCCTGCTGGCGGCACCTCCACGGGAGGCGGCGACGGCATGAGCACGCGCCATCCACTGCACGCGTTCTGCAGCAGGTTGCGCACCCGGCCGAACTCGCTGCTGTCCATCGAGAGGTTCCAGCGGTACTTGATGCTCACCCAGTCGCCGAGGTACCGACACCAGTCCGCATCATCGGGCGGCATCCAGTTCGACGGGTCCTTGTCGCTCTTCGATCGGTTCGAACCGCTGGTCACGGCGATGAGCGAACGCTCATCGGTGAGATCGTTCGCGAAGAGCTCGCGCGCACGACTCGACCAGTCCCACGCGCCGGAGTCCCACGCCTCCTTCAGCGCAATCACGTGATCGATGTCGAGATCGCCGGGGTTGTCCGTGCGAACACCGTCGTAGAGCGAGAGCCAGTCGCCCGTCACCACCGTACAGCCATACGGGTCCACCTGTGCCCGGGTGGCCGACTGCCGGATGAGCACCTCCTCGCGGGTGTTGCAGCCGTCGCGGTCGAGGTCCGACCAATGGCGGAAGAGGCTGCGGCTGTACCCCTCGCCTCGCTCGTTCTCGATCACGATGGCCTGCAGCAGTTCCAGCGCA